>Ga0105106_10001373_pt1 | contig 17505 bp, 13 predicted proteins | sample PPLLaktember2015_5_FD_79109 | JGI IMG/M metagenome (GOLD analysis project Ga0105106, IMG submission 79109) | Freshwater sediment microbial communities from Prairie Pothole Lake near Jamestown, North Dakota, USA - PPLs Lake P8 Core (1) Depth... | ecosystem: Environmental > Aquatic > Freshwater >...
ATCCCAAGTTCCCTGGTTCTTTCAAGAACAACCATAAGCATTGTATTGATAATACCAAAGGCAAGTGCTGCAAGTATAATAAGTCCGAAGATCAGGTAAAACTGTCCAACCATATCAGTCATCATTGCCAGATCAGGTTGAATTTTCTTCCAGCTGATTACTTCAAGCTCAGGAAGTTTTTCAGCTAATATGGTGGTTAATTCATCGGTATGATCAAGATTATTGATTTTGACAACAATCTGGTGAAATGTGTTTTCTGCAATCCCTGTAAGCTTTGTAAGATCAGAATTTTTGACAAAAACTGTACCTTTTTCAAATATACTGTTCGCGACATCGTACAAACCCGTCAGTCTGAATACTGCTCCAACCTGATTATTATCTTTATCAAGAAAAGTCAGCGTAAGCCTTGCACCTTCTCTGAATGACCAGGCCTCCTTCCTGATGATAAGTCCATATTTCATGGCTTCTCCTGCTGTAAAAAGAGTTTTCATCTCTTTAATGAACTGCTTTTCGTTTGCGAATCTTTTTCCTGTAAGAGGGATAAGCTTGGTAATGATATTCGCCGGGAGTCCTTTTTCTTTAAGTCTTGAAAGAATTGATGTATCAACAGAATACCTGATAATATTCAGATCTTTTGCCAGTTCCTCACCAATAAGGGCAAGATTATACTTTGATTCCTTTTCAAAGTAATCACCTGTTCCGGGTATTATTTTCTCACTCACAGTAAAAACCTGTTTTTCCTTTTCAGGGTCAATGCCTGTAATCTGCACCCCTGCACTCTTGCTTGCAGTATTAGCCATTCCTGTAAGAACTGTCCTTTCGCATATACCGATGACTCCCTCAACGGACCGTATTTTGGACAATGTTTCATCAGGATTTCCTATTACCAGCTGGGGATCGTTGTTTATCCTGAAATCCTTACTGGCAATCTGAATATGCGATATCTCTTCATTTAATGCGTCGTCAACTCGCTGGGCGATCAATCCGTTCATCAGGGCAACAGAAAATACTCCTGCAAATATCCCGATTGTAACGGATGAGATTACAACAAGGCTCCTTACCCTGTTCCGCCACACATTTTTCCATGCTGTTTTCCAGATCATATTAATTAACATTATGCTTTCAACGAATTAACCAGTTTCATTTTATAAATCTTCCTGACAGGGTAGATTATGGCGACCCCTACAATTATGGCAACAATTACCGATTGCCATAAGAAGTAGTAATCAACAGGCATAAAGGGCATTACGGGCTCCATACCATAGCTTTCGTATACCTTTGCATATTCGCCCGAAAGCCTTATTGGATTGTATTGACCAACAATTATAGCCGGTAAAGCAACAGCTATTCCACTTAATATTCCGAGGAGGCCTATATAAATCATTTCAAATGAAACAATTGCAGACAGTTTAGATTTCTGCATTCCTATTGCAACCAGTACACCGAATTCACGTCTTCTTTCTATGGTCATCATCAGGACTGTACCGAATATTCCAAAAGCTATTACCAGGTAGAGAATTCCGACCATAATACCTCCGCTTTTATTATCTGCATCCATCTGGTTGACCAGTAAAGCATTCATCTCTCTCCACCCAAGCAGCCTGAGAGGAGGTGGGACTTCTTTACCGAGGGATGCAATCATCCTGTTTATTTCCTTGTCACTGTTATCCTTTAAACCGAGGGCTAATGAGGTCAGCATACCCGGAGCGCTATATAGCTCCTGACAAACATCTACCGGCAGATAAACGATTTTGTTATCAATATCCGATGTCGGCATTCTGATAATTCCGGAAATCCGGAAATTACCTGCTGCCGTTGTTCCATGATAACCCTGGCCGATAAGGACAAGTGTGTCTCCTATATTCAGTTTCAGATACTTTGCAAGCCGGTCACCAATAAGAGCTTCCTTCTTTCCGGAAGAGATATACCCATTGCTGAACGATGATATTCTTTTTATTACCGGCATGAATGAAGCCGTATCCGGGTCACTGATTCCAAGGTCCATCTGAAGAATTGATTCTGATGCATAACTTTCTTCTTTAAACAGATCCAGTTTTGATTTAACCTTTTCAGGAAGGTTTGATTTTTTCAGGCTATCTATAGCTTTTGCTGATAGTCTGTAAGTTACAAGTCTTCCTTTTACATTTGAAAGAAGAGTCTCTTTTTCAGGTTCAATTCCCAGGACAAGAACTCCTTTTGTAAGAGGTCCCGAGGAAGCAAGAGCAAAGGATTCAAACCGCTGAACAATGTCAGTTACATTCTTGTTTTTTAATAAGATCTGCCTGATTTCAGGAGTAAATTCGAAAACATTATCCACGGTGGAATTGTCTTTGAAATCTTCATTCTGAACCTGAAGATATCCTGTATACGATTCAATTACATTCCTGAACATGTGATCATATGACCCTAGCTGAAGTGATCGCATTAGCAGGGCAAAAAATACTGCAAAAAATACAGATGCAACCGTGATAAGGGTACGTCTCTTGTTCCTCCAGAGATTTCGCCAGGCTATCTTGTAATTCTTCATAAATCAATTGATTAAATTTTTGGTAACATATCTGTCCAAAGCCGGAAGACCGAAGTCTGATGGTTATTCAAATTCAGGTTTTGCTTCCGGCTTCCTGCTTCTTACTTCCGTCTTATCTGATGTTTTTCATGTTTTGCTGGGAGAAAAAACTCTCCTCTATCTGAACATTGAATTTTATATCTTTAATGTCAACGAATGTCTTATTACCAGGCTCCTCTGCCGGAACAAGCTCAAGACGGGTAGGAATTACCCTCCCATCCATAGTTTTAATTTCAGATCCCTTTTCTGATCTTACAAGTAACCCTTCCTCATCATAAAGCTCAGCCCTGAGTACAAGGAAATCTTTCTTATCAATCCATCTTATCTGCTGACCCCAGACCACAGCTGCATCATCCTTCGCAATCATTTTTATCTTATAACAGAGCCGGCCATCTATTATCTCTTCTCCGAATATTTCATGTGTATAATCATTTACAACAGATGACTCTTTAAGAATATCATCATTGGTATAGTCTGATCCCATCCATCCCTGCGACATCATTGAAGGAGGGAGTTTAATCAGCCTGCTTATGGTTGGATTCCAGCTCCACATTTCAGTACCTCTTTTTAAAAAAGTCTGACCTGCATCTTTTGCCGGAGCAGTAATCAGAGTCAATGCATAAGTGCGACCCAGGGACCAGTTCTTAAACTCCACACTCCTCTGCCATGTTGGTCTTATGATGGTCATTGACATCACCATTATGCTCGACTTTTCTCCATTAAACTTCTCATCTGCTTTTCTTACGATTTCAGTGGCCGTTATAACCTGGGCAGAAAGAATTATATTGTTTGAAAGGAAAAAAGATAATAAAAAGCACGTTTTACAAATCTTCTTCATATTCAATTATTTATAAAGTTCAATAATTCTGTTAATTGTTTTTTCATTGTTTCCAGCCTCGATGTCATCCGAATAAATACTCGTTACTGCAAATCCTTTAAGGGTAATGATAAACATATTGATTTCAACCATCGGATCATACCCTTTATTCATAATTTCCTTCTTTCTGATAAAATAATCTGTTATCATTTTCATTATCTGAGAGGCAGGCATGCTTAAGTCAGGAACAGTTCCGGAGGGAATTATTGAATTTGCTACTGCAAAAGACTTAATAAATTGCTCCCTGACCTCATTTTGCATCAGAAGCTGAAACAATAGCCTCCAGAAGGAGCGTTTCTCCTTTAACATAACCCCGATTTTTCTGACAAAAAATTCAAACTCCTCTTCTGAAAGATATCCATCCCTGTCGATATCAAAGTAATTGAATACTTCAGTGACTGATTTATCAATAATAGCTTTCAGCAAAGCTTCCTTGCTGTCAAAATAATTGTACATCAGGCCTTTTGAGATTCCGGCATGCCTTGCGATGTGGTTTATAGTTGTTTTATAGTACCCCTCATTGGCAAAATGCTCAAGGGCAGTATCCATTATAAGAGCAATCTTCTCTTCCCTTATTTCTTCATATTGTTTTGGGGTTCTCGGCGACATTTTTACAAGAAGTTAATTTAGTGCCCAATCTTGTTAAAATCTTTTTTGATTGAACGATCAGTCAAAGCTAAACAGTGTTTTTTTTATTTGCAAATTTTTTGATTGAAATTTTATAATATGCAGACGGATTCGGGTGAACTGCTTTCCCACAGGATGTGTTTAAACACCAAAAGGGTACAAGGTCCAACCGGACCGCCTGCAATTTATTGTTATTGTAACAGGTAAAATACTTGCCCGAGAGGTTTCCGGCCACCAGTTCTGAATTTATCCCGCCCCAATCAAATAATTGCAGGTCCTGAACGTTATTATTCAAGTTTATTTATCTTTAACCGAGTGTTTAAAACCTATTTACAATGTCAAGTCTCAGGCTTTTACTTGGATTGATTCCTTCAACATCAAAAATTGAACAGGCCGAAAAAGCATTGGTGGATGAACTGGAAAAGCTTCATGCTTTTACTAAATCCGATTTGCTGGCAAAATATACAAAACTCCATGATCTGGTAAATTCGACATCCTTTATCCAGAAAAGAAAGGAAATAGAATCGCTGAGGTACAAGAATTCTGAAGAATATACTAAGGAAAAAGAATTCTTATCGCTTCATAAAGCAAAGGATATCCTTCAGTACTATAAGACTATTTCAGGAGGTATGCTGAAAAGATTCAGGGATATTGACGGATCTCAGAAGATCAGGGACTTTGAAGAGCTTGAAACTTTTATTAAATCAAATGCTTTCAGGCAGAAACAAAAGATGAAACCCATCACATTCAAGGATTCGGATGAATATAGGCGGCTTCTGGAACTTAATTCACTGAAAAAAGATCCGGAAATCAGAGCTTACCTCAAGTCACCATCGAGTGTCACTAAATCGAAAGCTGTTCAGAGATTTGAAGAGCTGAGTAATTTCGTTAAGAGCGCTGAGTTCCTTGCCAAAAAGAATATGAAACCTATAACCTTCAGGGATACTGAAGAATACAAAAAGCTTCTTGAATATAACCGTCTGAAAAACAGCCTCGATATTAAAGAATACTACAAATTCAAATCATCAAAGGAATATGCCAATTTCCTCAATCTCGACGGCAGTGTCCGCCTGGCAAGATATAATGAGCTGAAAGAGTATGTGGCGACTGCCGGATTTAAGGAAAGGAAAAACTATCTGCTGGATACCAAAAGATTTGAAAAAACTGAAGAGTACAAGAATGTCCAGGAATATGAAAAGCTTAAGAAAAACGAAGAGATTATCTGGTATTTCAAGGTTAAAGACTCTGATAAGTTTGATGTGCTTAAGAAATACAAGCTTACCTTCAATGATGATTTTGACGGCGACAGGCTCGACACAAAAAAATGGCTTACAAACTATTACTGGGGTGAGAAGCTTTTAAAAGACAGGTATTCCGTAGAGACTGACCTGCATGCTTATACTGAAAAAGATAATTTTGAAATGAGGAACAGCCTCCTGAAGATCCATACAAAACCCCAAAGAATTGAAGGTAAAGTGTGGTCTGCAACATCAGGGTTCAAAACCAAAGAGTTCAGCTACACCTCAGGACTAATAAATTCAGGAACCAGCTTCAGGCAGAAGTATGGCATATTTTCGGCCAAAATAAAATTAGGTAATCCTGCCGCCAGAAATAATTTCTGGATGCTTGCTGATAAGATTACACCTCACATTGACATATGCAGAACTTCGAATAACAAAATCTGGACTGATTTTGTAGCAGATCCCGGTCGTTTTTCGAAGTCTTCTATAGGTCCGCGTTATGCGAATGATTTCTACATTTATACCCTCGAATGGACCCAGGATAAACTCGTCTGGAAAATCAACGGGGAGGAGATCTTCAGACAGACCTCAAATGTGCCACAGGAGCCAATGTATGTACTTCTGGCCGGCGGCCTCGATAAACCAATCAGCGGAATGACCACTATGGAGATCGACTGGGTGAGGGTATATCAGTTTAATTAATAAACGAATATTGCAGCAACGATATACATTGCGTTGCTACCGGTAATAATATATTGTTGATTGTGTGGGCGTAGCATGCTACGCCCTTTCTATGTTAACCAAATATTTGGCTATTCCCTGTAACTATTACCGGTTTCACCCGTCTTTATACCGTAATTCATTTTATGACAGTAAAGGAATATAACAGATCTGTTGAAGATTATTCTGATTCCGTTTACCGCTTCATCCGTGGAAATCTTAAGGATGAGGATAGGGCAAATGATATCGTGCAGGACAGCTATGAAAAATTATGGAGAAATGTGACTGATATTGAGTATCCGGTTGTTAAATCATGGTTATTCACTACAGCCTATCATACCATGATTGATATAATAAGGAAGGAAACCAGGATCACATCCCTGGAAGGATCTGGTGAATATGCATTTGCATTTGAATCGCAGTACAGTGATCTGAATGAAATACTTCATCTTGCGCTGGAACGCCTGCCGGAAATCCAGAAATCTCTTATTCTCCTGCGTGATTATGAAGGGTACAGCTATAAGGAAATAGGTGAAATAACCGGACTGAACGAGTCACAGGTTAAAATAAACATATACAGGGGCAGAGTGGCCCTGAAAAATTTTATCGGGAAAATTGAAACTGTAATTTAACCATGAAGCCAGAAAGATCAAATTATGAAATATGGTTTATCGAATGGCTCGATGGCAATCTTAATCTGGATCAGGTTGAAGCACTTAAGGCATTCCTGGCAGATAATCCCGATCTTCAGGAAGAGTTCAGCGACCTGGCTCAGATAAGCCTTGAACCATCAGATGTAATATTCACCCGGAAAAAAGATCTTTTTAAACCGGCCGGAAGCTATACTGAGTCTCAGTTTGAAAAGCTTTGCATCGCCAGTCTCGAAAGCGATCTTACACCAGAACAGAGGGTTGAGCTAAAGGAGATTATTGATCGTGATGAAAGGAAAAGAGAAATATTTGAACTATATCAGAAACTGAAGCTTAAGCCTTTCCCCGTAAGTTACAAAGGGAAAAGTAGTGTCAAAAAAATAACAGCAGGTCAGAAAACCTTAAGATGGTCATTTGCCGTTCTTAGTGCAGCAGCAGCCATTGCCCTCCTGCTGGTGCTTATACCGTTTGCCCCTTCTGATGTGAAAAACGAACTGCAGCAGAGAGCACAAAATATAGCAGCAGATACACTTTTTATTGAGCGAGGCACCCCGGTTATAATAACAGAACCAGGAATCCAGGCTGTTCAAACAACCTCCGGATCAGGTAGTGTAAATGCAATTCCCGAAACAAGAGTTGCAGAATCTGACATGGTGCTTGCTGAAAATATTAATAACAACCTGTCTGACTCAACAGAGGAGATAATGAGATCCGAAGTTCTAAATGCCGTCAGCATGTCAATTCCTGAAAACATAATCTCAACTAATGAGCCCTCTGTCAAAGACCTTGTGGCTTATAATCCCGGCTTCATTCCCCCGCTTACAGATGAAAAGGACAATCAGGGAAGAGGTTTTGCCAGATTCTTTCATGAAAAGATATTGAAAGATACCACAGCAGTAACAAAGCCTGTTGAATCATATGACTTAGCAAAGGCAGGAATAACAGGATTGAATAAACTGCTTGGCTGGGAAATGTCGCTGGAGAAAAACACTGATGAGAATGGGGACATTAAATCATACTATTTTTCTTCCAGATTGTTGAAAATCAAGACACCGGTTAGAAAGTCAGCAAACAATCTGTAACTTTTTAACACCCTTGTCCGTCAGAGCACTGAATACAATAACTTTATTAAAATAACAAAGCCATGAAAAGAATATTATCTCTATTGATTGCAGCACTGATCGCTGTACCTGCCATATGCCAGGAGGAAAAATTAAAGGAACTGGAAAACCTTGAAAATAAAAATGCCACAACAATCAATAATGCTGACACCATTCCCAAATCAGAAAGCAAGTCAAAGAAAGAGACTTCAGTTGATGAGGATACAGTTATTGTGGAAGTTGGTGATGAGATATTCTCTGTTAAGGAAGTTGGTGATGAGACCTGGATTAAGATCGGGAAGAGGGAATACAAGGTCGTAGAAAAAGATGACGGTGTTTCAGTGTATAAAAGCTCGGAAGAATCGTGGAATAAAAGGCATAAAGACAGGTTCAGGGGCCATCTTGGGGGTCTGGAATTAGGATTTGACGGCTTTCAAACTGAGTACTGGAGTACTACCCTGGAACCAGAGGATAGTTATTTCGATCTGAATACAACAAAATCATATTACTGGAATTTATTACTTCCATGTATTAGCATTCCATTTGCAAGGCATTTTGGAATAGTAACAACGCTTGGACTCGCTATCAATAAATACCGTTTTGACGGAAATAATACAATCACCAAGGATGAAAATGGGGTAATCGGCCCTTACTATCCGCCCCCTGATATTACATATTCCAAGTCCAAGTTTGTCACTACATATGCAATTCTGCCTTTGATACTTGAAGCACAGATCCCGCTTTCGAACAGCAGCAGAACCATCAATATAGGAGCCGGTGTTGTCGGGGCTGCTAAGCTTGGCGCCCATACAAAAGTTGTTTACTATACCGAAAGCAAGCAAAAAGACAAGGTCAAAGATGATTTCAGTCTGAATACTTTTCGTTGGGGAGCTACCGGAAGGATAGGATATGAATTCTTTCAGATTTATGGTACCTGTTATTTCACCTCACTGTTTGAAGATGGTAAAGGACCTGAATTATATCCTTATGAAATAGGGGTTGCATTTACAATTAACGACTGAATAAAACACTGATATCACCATTAATGTAATGGTAGGGGCGTTGCATGCAACGCCCTTACTATTTTATGACGTTATGTGTTCATTATTCCCGTATATTTGTGATAACAGGATATATAATCAATCAATGCCAGACGACATTTTAACTCCGAGGGAGGCAAGACACTACAGCCGGCAGATCATGCTGCCTGAAATAGGAACCATCGGCCAGGGGAAACTGAAAAGGGCAAAGGTTCTGGTTGTTGGCGCTGGCGGCCTGGGGTGCCCGGTCCTTCAGTACCTTGCTGCAGCAGGTGTTGGCAAAATTGCGATCGCCGAGTTTGACACGGTCAATGAGTTAAACCTTCAGCGCCAGGTTCTGTATGGATCAGGTGATCTGGGTAAGCTTAAATCGATAATTGCATCAACCAGGATTGAGCTTCTTAACGACCTCATTAAAACCGAAAAGATAAATCTTCGGATCGATGCATCAAATTCGCTTCCTGTTATAAAGGATTTTGATATTGTTGTTGATGCAACTGACAATTATGAGGCCAGGTACATTATTAATGATTCATGCGTGATACTCGGCAAGCCCATGGTCCACGGGGCAGTTTACAAGTATGAAGGCCAGGTTTCCGTATTCAACTACCTGGGAGGGCCAACATACAGGTGTTATAATCCACAGATTAAGGACCAGAACTTCAAAAATCCGAAGCCGGCAGAGGTTGGCCTTCTTGGTGTACTCCCGGGAATAACCGGGACATTAATGGCAAATGAAGTGATTAAGATCATAACTGAAACCGGGAAGGTACTTTCAGGCAAAGTACTTATTTTCAATATATATGATTATGCTTTTAATATAATGGAAATCATGAATATCCCAGAGAATCATAATATTATAAAGCTGGATGACAATTATTAATATTGCGGATTGTCAATATCGGATTTTTAAATCCGCAATCAAAAATCCAAAATCAGAAATTCTTAATATATGAGACTCTTACTTATCAGCAACTCTACCAATGCAGGCGAACAGTATCTTGAATATCCTAAAGAAACGATTAAAGGATTTCTGGGGAACAAGCATGTCAAAGCGCTCTTCATACCTTATGCAGCGGTGACATTTTCATACGATGATTATGAATTAAAGGTCAGGGACAGGTTCCGCGGGATAGGCCACGATATAATTTCAATCCATCACTATACCAATCCTGTTGCAGCCGTTCAGAAAGCTTCAGCAATCGTGGTAGGAGGAGGCAATACATGGATGCTTCTGAAAATGTTACGCGTAAACAGGCTGATTGATGCGGTAAGGAAAAAGGTCGTTAAAGGGACCCCTTATGTTGGCTGGAGTGCCGGATCAAACGTTGCCTGCCCTACTATCCGGACAACAAACGATATGCCTGTTGCGGAGCCAGCATCTTTCAGGGCATTCAACCTGATCCCTTTTCAGATAAACCCTCATTATCTTGATGCAAATCCGGCAGGCCATGCCGGCGAGACAAGAGAGCAGCGCATTGAGGAGTTCATTGAAGTAAATCCTGAACTCTGGGTTGCAGGGCTCAGGGAGGGAACAATGTTTTGTATCGAAGAAGATAAAATTCGCCTTATCGGCCCGAGAAAAGCAAGGATCTTCAAAAAGAACCATGTTCCGCTTGAACTTGGAGAAAATGACGATTTCCGCTTCCTTTTGAAATAAGAATCAATTTCAGAACAAATAATATAACTTTGCTTCCGTTTATGTTCCGGGTGGAATGATATTTCCTGTATCAGAATTAAGCTTGTGGCAAAGATCCTGAAAATATTTTTAATACTGTTCGTATCAGTTTTGTTAGTACTGTTTTCAGTATCGCTGATAATGCAGAATAAGGTGGCGGGGATGGTCCTTAAAACGCTGAATAATACCTTCCCGACTAAAATAGAGACCGGATCTTACAGGCTCTCGCTTATAAAAAAATTCCCGAAGGCTTCAATTGAACTGAAGAATATAATTGTTTATTCTTCCCCTGATTTTGACCGTTCCGGATTTAAAGGGATAAATACCGATACCCTCCTGACAGCAAAATCGGCATCGCTCGATTTTAAAACTGTCGATATGATCAGGGGAGCCTACACTTTTACAACAATAAATGTCAGATCGGGCAACCTGTCACTGTTTACGGATACTGCAGGTAATTATAATTACGATTTCACTAAGGATGGAAGCGGGACAGCAGGTGAGGATAATGTCAAACTGAATCTAAACAGGATCAACCTTTCAGATGTCAGGTTTGTCTATAATGATCTCAGGGCATACCTGATAATCGGTGGCGTATTTAAAGACGGAAGGATTAAAAGTAAAATAAGGGGAAATAATATTGATTTCGAAGGAATTTCAAAGGTCGATTTTGAGCTTTTCCAGCTCGGCTCTTTTATAATAAAGCAACACGTCCCTGCTGAGGTTGATGTCGCACTCAACCAGAATGCCAAGGGCATATTTTTCAGGAAGAGCACCATGAAGGTAGAAAACTGGGATTTTGTCCTTACCGGCTTTATTGCGGATGACAATTATCAGGATCTTAATGTTTCGGCTCAGAATATCGACATTTCAAAAATAGCCAATCTTCTACCGGAAAAATACAGGAAAGCAGTTTCTGATTTTCATCCTTCGGGGAATCTGATGTTTGACTGGAAAATTAAGGGAAAGCCTTCAGGGAGTGCAGATCCTCATTATGATCTGACCTGGACTCTTAAAGATGCCCGCATTGACAATGACAAATCTAAACTGAAAATTGACAAATTTTCATTTGACGGTTCATATACAAATGGCAGCAGGAACAGATCTGAAACCAGCACGTTATCAGTCAGCAGTTTTACGGCACGACTCGGATCGGCTGATTATAAGGGGTCGTTATCAGTTTCAAATTTTTCGAATCCAAGAGCGGAGCTTAACTTTAAAGGTAGATTGTACCCTGCCGAGATCAGTGAATTTCTGAATCTCAGGAATGTAAGCAGGGCAGGCGGATCAATAGATCTTGATCTGAAATTCTCAGGATATCCGGGGAAAAAGAGATCATTCAGGTTCACTGATCTTTTTGATCTTAATTCCCAATCGGAAGTAGTATTCAATTCAGCAGGAATCACACTTGATAACCAGAATCTGGATATCAGGGATATGTCGGGAAAGATCCAGATCAGGGAAAACACCACAACAGATAATTTCAGGTTCTCAATTAATAAGCAAATAATAACACTCTCGGGAAAATTCTCGAATTTCCCCGGATGGCTGGCAGGCAATCCTGTTAATCTGACCGGATCTGCTGATTTATCAGCTTCATCTTTACAGCCGCACCTCTTCATGAATACCACGGTATTGCCAGAAGCAAAAGGTAAAGATATCCCGCAAATGGCACCTGTGACATTTCCCGGAAATGTGTTCCTTGATGTTAATCTCAGCATCGACACCCTGACCTATAAGACTTTTAATGCCAGAAAAATCACCGGTACGCTAAGCATAAAGCCAAAGATCTTGAATTTCAGGACAATCAATCTGAGTTCGCAGGAGGGTGAAATCTCGGGTAATGCCCTGGTTGTTCAGAATGCTGATAAATCTTTTATCGGCCGGGGCAGCTTTAAGGTTACCGGTGTTGATGTTAATGAGGCATTCACCACATTTCATAATTTCGGGCAGGGTTTTTTAATAGCTGAGAACATTGAAGGATCGCTTTCAGGAAATATTTCACTCGTTTTACCTGTCGATTCACTGATGAATCCTGTAATGAAATCAATAGCAGCTGAGGGCAAGTATATTATTACTGACGGGGCGTTGATTAATTTTGATCCGGTAAGGGCTTTGTCGAAGTTTATAGAGTTGTCGGAGCTTGAGAATATAAAATTTGACAAACTTGAAAATGATTTCTTCATAAAGGAAAATGTATTCTATTTACCCCAGATGGATATAAAATCATCTGCTGTTAATCTTTCGGTAAACGGTAAACACAGCTTCGATAATGATTACCAGTACCACGTTAAAATGCTTCTTTCTGAAATCCTGAGCAATAAAGCAAGAAAAAACAAAACCTTATCAGATGAGTTTGGTGAAATTGAGGATGACGGGCTTGGAAGAACATCGGTATTTCTGAAAATCGACGGAAGGGGTGAAGATGTAAAAGTAACCTATGACATGAAAGCAGCCGGGAATCAGATTAAAGAGGATGTAAAAAAAGAAAAAGCGACCCTGAAAACAATATTTAATGAAGAGTATGGGTTGTATAGGAGTGATTCTGTTCCGGAGCAAAAAAAGAGTACAAAAAAGAGGTTCAGGATAACATGGGAGGGATCGGATACAACGCAAGTTCAGACAGAACCTCCAGTTGAGAAAAAGGAGAGCATATTTAAAAAGATCTTTAAGAAGAATTAGAACCTTTTACCTAAAACAGACAAACCCTTGAACATCCATCTTAACAGGAGCAATTGGCAGGCTTTTCTTTTCTTTTTTGCCATTCTTATCGGAGTTGGTTCCCTCATTTACACCCAGTTTCTTGTACGAAGCCTTAAAGCTGAGGAACGTAAAAAAGTTGAAATGTGGGCCGAGGCAACAAGACTGATTAACTCAGCTGACTCCACGCAGAACCTTGATTTTCTTCTGACAATAATACAGAATAACAACACGGTCCCGGTAATCCTTACTGACGGTCATGATAACATTATAAATACAAGGAATCTCGGACAGCTAAAAACTCAGGACCCCGGGTTTATGGCAGAAAAGATCGAAAAGATGAAGAGTGACAATCAGCCAATAATTATTGAACTTGGGAACGGATTTACAAACCGCATTTATTATAAGGACAGCATTATTTTAAGCCAGCTGATATATTATCCTTTCATTCAGCTTGGGTTCATAATACTGTTTATTCTGGCTTCCTACCTTGCATTAAGCTCATCACGCAAGGCCGAACAGAACAGGGTCTGGGTAGGTATGTCAAAAGAGACAGCTCATCAGCTTGGAACACCAACCACATCATTATCAGGATGGGTTGAGATCCTGCAGAATAACTATCCGGACATACCGGTAATCAAAGAGCTTGCACTTGATGTAAAAAGACTTGAAAAAGTTACCGAAAGGTTCTCAAGAATCGGGTCAAAACCATCTCTTGCAGAAGAGAATATAAAAAGCCTTATCCAGAACTCGGTGAACTATCTTCAAACCCGCTCCTCATCAAAAGTTTTATTCGTTTTGCCTTTCTCCACTGATGATGAGATCAACATTCCTGTTAATCCCGCACTGTTTGAATGGGTGATAGAGAATGTATGCAAAAATGCAATGGATGCAATGGAAGGCGACGGTGAGATTACAATCAGGGTGGAAGAGGAAGGAAAATTCGCCGTAATTGATATTTACGATACGGGTAAAGGAATGCCAAAATCGGCCTATAAGAAAATCTTTAATCCGGGATATACAACCAAAAAAAGAGGTTGGGGACTTGGCCTCTCGCTGGCTAAAAGAATAGTTGAGGAATATCACAACGGAAGGATCTTCGTTAAATCCTCTGAAATAGGGAAAGGGACCTGTATAAGGATCATGATGAAAAACGGCAAAGGCTGATTCCGGTCAAAAAAATTAACTTTGCCCCCGGATGAACCGGAATGATATAGAAATAATGGCTCCCGCGGGATCGTATGAATCGCTCATGGCAGCAATACAGGGCGGTGCCGATTCAGTCTATTTCGGAGTTGAAGTGCTTAACATGAGAGCCGCTTCCTCTGCCAACTTCACTCTTGATGACCTCCGTAAAATTGCAGGTATCTGCAATAAATATAATATAAAAAGCTATCTCACCGTAAATGTCGTCGTTTTCGATCACGAAATAGAGCAGATGCATAAAATTATTGATGCAGCTGTTGAAAGCGGGGTCTCGGCAATAATAGCATCCGATCTTTCCGTCATTAATTATGCGTTCAGTTCCGGAATTGAAGTTCATCTTTCCACTCAGCTCAACATTACGAATATTGAAGCACTTAAATTCTATTCTCAGTGGGCTGATGTTGTTGTTCTTGCAAGGGAGCTGAATCTTGATCAGGTAAAAAATATCAGTTCTGAAATAAGAAACCAGGATATCAGGGGTCCGGGAGGCGAACCGGTAAAGATTGAAATGTTCATTCACGGAGCTCTGTGCATGGCAATATCAGGTAAATGTTATCTCAGCCTGCACGAAAACAACATGTCAGCTAACCGCGGCAAGTGCTACCAGACATGCCGGAAATCATACCTTGTTACAGAGAAGGAGACAGGGAACGAGCTTGAGATTGACAACGAATATATTATGTCGCCAAAAGATCTATGCACGATCGGTTTCATCGACAAGATCATCGGCTCTGGCGTAAGGGTTTTTAAAATTGAAGGGAGGGCCCGTTCTGCTGAATATGTTAAAACTGTCACTTCGTGCTATGATGAGGCTGTAAGGGCTTTTGCAGACGGATCATACGGCGATGTTAAAATATCCGGGTGGAGGGAGAGGCTCTCGTCAGTTTTTAACCGCGGTTTCTGGGATGGCTATTATCTTGGACAGAGGCTTGGAGAATGGAACACGAGGTATGGTTCTGCAGCCACAAAAAGAAAAGTATATCTGGGCAGGGTAACAAACTATTTCAGGAAACTCAATGTGGCAGAGATAAAGCTTGAAAACGGGGATCTTGAAAAAGGAGATTCAATAATTATTACAGGGCCCTCAACCGGTGTCATAGAATACACTGCAGATGAGATCAGAGTCGACCTGAAAGAGACTGCAAAAGCTTTAAAAGGAGAGTTTTGTTCAATTAAGACGCCCTCATTACTGAGACGCTCCGACAAAGTTTACAAATGGGTTGAAGCTACGGAACAGGAAGGATAAATATAATTGTCGTTCAGATGTTTACCTTTTTTGCAGCTTCAAGAATTTTCCTGGCATTTGTTTCAATATCATCCGTATCCGTATTTACATAATAAATGTTCTTCTGCGGTTTTCGTTTCAGCCCGTATAAATATGCCTTATCGTAATATTGAAGTGTAATCGCGATTGCCCTGGCGAAATCTCCGCCCTGAATAGCCTCAACGGCCTCACTGGTCCTGTCACCTCCCAGTCGTTTGCTTATTTTCATAACCGAGGCTGCCAGTTCTTCAGCAGAATAGCCCGAATACTCTTCAATAAGCCTCGGGAGACGCGATTTAACGTCCATCAGAAGGATGATTGCCGGATTAAGCTGCATATTCAGATAGAATTCTTCAGGCATAAAAACCGTACCTATGCTCCTGCTTTCATCTTCGAACCATACAGGCAGGCTCTGATCGGTCTCTCTCCACTTACCGTATAACAGATTGGCAAAATATTCGGATGAGGGCTGCGGAAGCTGCCCGAGCGAACCGAATGCCGATCCCTTATGATTAGCAAGACCTTCAAGATCAATAACCTGATGGCCAGTTTCTTTCAGATATTTTAAAATACGTGTTTTGCCGCTTCCGGTGAGGCCTCCAAGTATGATCATTTTTTTATTTTCTGAAAGGTTGTCGAGGATAAAACGCCTGTACGATTTATATCCTCCTTCAAGGATCTCTGTTTCAATATCCGCCAAAGAAAACAACCAGGCCATTGCTTCAGATCTCATCCCTCCTCTCCAGCAATGAACCAGTAGTTTCCCTTCCTTAGAAAGTTTAATGCCCTGTTCAAGCTTTGAATGCATCGACGATCCTGATAGCCTGACACCTTCAAGTATTGCTTCAATACGTCCTTCTTTTTTGTATTTTGTGCCAACGACAGCCCTTTCAGCGTCATCAAATAATGGAATATTGAATGCGCCGGGAATATGTCCGGTGGTGAATTCAGATGGTGACCTCACATCAATGACAGGAATTGTGTCAGCCAGCTTAAGAAAGTTGATGATATCTGTTTTCGCTTTTACCTGATACATTATCCCTTTTCGTCAGATTAATGTGTCTGCGAATATACATTACAATTGCTCACAAACGATTTTCAGATACGGATAAAGTTCCTGGCGAAGAATTTTTTCAGATCATCAATCCTTACCGGCTTCGGAATGAATTCTTTTATACCGGATAGTTCAGCTTTCCGTTTTGAATCAGGCATATTATCAGCAGTAAATGCCACAATCAACATATTATTATCGTATTCAAGAATCTTTCTTGCCGACTCAAAACCATCCATTTCGGGCATTATCAGATCCATAAAGATGACATCGTATCTGCGGGTTTTTGCCTGAATCAGTCCTTCAAAACCATTATCGGCAAAATCAAAGGAGTAGCCAAGGCTTTTCAGCATTGTTCCAATTACTTTCTGATTCATTTTATTGTCCTCAACCACCAGAACCTGCAGTTCCCTGCTTTCCTTTTCCTTTTGGCCGGCAGGAATTTTCCTGTCGACACAGGGAAAACTGGTTTTAATTGTATTATTAAGATCCTGCAAATCAAATGGTTTTACAATGTAATGATCAATCCCCATTGTAATGCATTTAAGCAGATTACCCTTCACATCATTCGAACTTATAACCATCATGATGAACTGGCCGGAAAGCTTATTTTCCCAGATCTGCTTCGCGGCATCAAATCCGTCGAAATCTTTACTGTCGAGGATAACCACCAAATGATATCTGTTTCCGTTATGATTCAAATTGGCTTTTATCTGTTCCACAGTTGATTTCTGGAATGTTGTGACTGTTATGGCAAGGCCCAGTTTGTGCAGGGAGCCAAGAAC
>Ga0105106_10001375_pt1 | contig 17484 bp, 15 predicted proteins | sample PPLLaktember2015_5_FD_79109 | JGI IMG/M metagenome (GOLD analysis project Ga0105106, IMG submission 79109) | Freshwater sediment microbial communities from Prairie Pothole Lake near Jamestown, North Dakota, USA - PPLs Lake P8 Core (1) Depth... | ecosystem: Environmental > Aquatic > Freshwater >...
CAGCATGACCGTCAACCTGGTTAGTGCCGATGCTGAAACAACCCACAGCCAGGAGTTTCCCGGCACTGCTCAGTATTTCTTTGGTTAACTGTGTCCTTGAACGGATTCCGATAATATTTGCACTTTTTATTTTCTCAAGTAGTAGTGCTTCATCCAATGCATCTGAGAAAGATTCTATATTATTATATCCGTTTGCCCTGAAAAAATCAGCTGCACTTTTATGAATTCCTTCAAGTAAGACGACCTTAATTTTATCCTTGTCCAGAGAGTATTCTTTCTTCATGGAATGAAAAAGTATCGTTGGAATGTTTAAACCGGCGCTAAAATTAAAAAATAAACTCGATTAATAACTAAGTCCAAATCCAAAAGGGTATAATGGATTCATTGAATCATACGGAACATCCTCTTTCTGATCTCTGACAGCTTCCATTGATGAAGGCATCTCAAACGGCAGCCTGGCTGTAGGATTGACTTTACCAAAAATAATATCCAGCAATGCTTCATCACTTGCACCAAAATTTGCCAGTAAGCCTTTTGACGATGCGGCAATCTCAGGTACGACAGCAGGTCTGTCAAGATATAAATCTACAATTGAAGGTACTTTGTTCAGTATTTCGAGTATTATTTTCAATTCTTTTTCTTTAAAATCAAGGTCGCCGGAACTGAATAACCTGCCAAATATTCCTGTTCCCTCAATAATTTGTGAAGGTGACTTTATGCGTAAAATTGCAAAATCAGCATCTTCGGGCTTTTTAACCACAGTGGCATATTTACCGGCCTTTTCAGGATCAACATTTACTACAAAAACCTTAATGCCAATTTTAAGTGGAAGTGTCTTTCCTGTTCCTTTTGCATCGTTCTTTAACAATACTATTGATTTTCTTTGTGCCTGTTCTCCGGCTGCAATGAATTCAGGGTTACCGATTGTCTTTACTGCCTTGTCTATATCTGTCAAAGGATTATCGAATAAGCCCTGTTCAAATTTTAATTTCAGCATTCTTCGTACAGAGGAATCAATCCTGGCCTCATTTACCTTACCTTCCCTGACCTGGCGAACAAGCATTTCAGGTATCATTTCTCCCCCAAACTGATCAACGCCTGCATTTATGCATTTCAGCATTCTTTCTTCAGGTGTTGCTTTTTCCATCCCTCTTGCACGGGCGGGCAATACCATAATACCCAGGACTTTTGTGTCTGTCAGGAGTCCCCAGTCAGTGCAAACCACGCCTTCAAAATGATACTCATTTCTCAAAAGTCCTGTAATCATTTCCTTATTGAAACTGAAACCCACATTTTCGCTTGTCTGGTCCATTGGTATCCCGTAATAGGGCATTATTGCAGCAGTTCCGGCTTTAAATGCAGCCTCAAAAGGGATCAGATGATAATCGAATTTATTTCCGGGATATACCTGACCTTTGGCAACCGGGAAATGGGGATCAATACCTTCTTTCTGAGGACCGCCTCCTGAAAAATGTTTTGTCATACAGGCAACACTGTTCGCACTCAGGCTGTCGCCCTGGAATCCTCTGATATAAGCATAGGCCAGCTTTGCCGAAAGCTTTGCATCCTCTCCAAAAGTACCGTTTATCCTGCCCCACCTTGGTTCCGTTGCCAGGTCAATCGCAGGATGGAGCGCAACTCTTATTCCGGCTGCCAGATATTCCTGCCTGGCTATATCTGCAAATTGCCACGTCAGGAGTGAGTCTCCGGTTGCAGCCAGTCCTATTGGCTCAGGCCATACAGAAAAATCTCCGGCAAATGCCGAGGCCAGCGGATTGTTGCTGTAACTGTTCCTTGGATCAGACGCTATGGTAACAGGTATTCCCAGCCTTGTACGTTCAGCGAGCTTCTGAAGATTATTGTACCAGATTGCCATTCCCTTTTTATCTGTTCCGGTAAATATGTTAAAATGATTAATGTGTTTGCCAAAAAGCATTTTGGATGTCCCGGGTGTCATCAATGAGAAAACGTCGCTCAATGATGGAGTTTCGGAAATGGAACCGTCTTTTTTCATGCTTACCGGCGGGAAAAACATTGTTCCTGCCTTTTCTTCAAGATTCATCTGCGAAAGAAGGTCATTTACTCTTTCATCATAAGAGCGCCGTGAGTCCTCATAAATGTCGAGACTGCCGTTTTTATTTAGATCACGGAAAGTCATGCCATCAAGAGTCAGAGTTTTTACTTCAGGACCGGCAAGAGCCATATTTATTTTGGTACTTTTATTTCGCGAAGCTGAAATCCAAATGAATCCAACAAGTATTAACAGAATAATAAATCCGATCAGGATGCCAAGGAAGGCAAACAGGATTTTAAAGAACTTTTTCATTATTTGAAGTTAAAAGTTTAGGCGCAGAAAGTTAACTCAATTTTTTTAACCTTCAACGACAAACATGTTGGAGGATCGCTTTCAATGACATCAGTCAAAATCGGAATTGCTTAAATAATCTGAAATCTTTTCCCCTTTGTGTTCCTTCGTGGGATCCTTCGTGGCACTTTGTGGTTAAATGAATTATTCTTACCGCAAAGGCACGCAAAGGTTATCGCTAAGGGATTCACAAAGGTTTTTTTCAGCAGTATAAAAAAGAATCGTAAATTTACTTTGCTACAAATGCTGTTGAAAAATGTCTGATCTATACCCCGAATATTTTGCACGATTTTATGACCTGATATATCATAAGGTACGCGACGGTGTTGATAATAATTTCTATCTGGAAAAAATTAAAAATTCAGGAGGAAAGATACTGGAGGTTGGAACAGGAACAGGCCGCCTTATGATTGAAGCCCTGGAAAATGGTGCCGATATTTACGGAATTGATATTAGCCCGGCAATGCTTGATATTCTGAAAGCTAAACTCACAAGTGACAGGGCAAGCAGGGTAAGCCTGCAGAATATTATTGATTTTAAATCAGACATCACATATGACTTGATTATAGCGCCATTCAGGGTGTTTATGCATCTTATAAATAAAGAAGACCAGCTGAAAGCCCTGAATAATGTTTATAAAAATTTAAATCCCGGAGGTAAATTCGTTTTCGATCTGTTTGTACCCGATTTGAAGCCACTCATTAGCGGCCTTGAGAATGTTGTTGATTTTGAAGGTGAATATGAAACGGGAAAAAGAGTAAAAAGGATAGTTTCGACAAAACCAGATCTGATAAATCAGATCATAAATATCACTTTCAGACTTGAATGGAACGATGATAAATCAGATTATATGAAGGAATGGAAAACTCCGTTAAGGTTCTTTTTCAGATACGAACTCGAACACCTTATTGAACGGTCAGAATTTAAAAACTATAATATTTCAGGTGATTTTATGGGAAATGAGTTAAATTCAGATTCTAAAGAATTCATCATAATTTGTCAGAAATAAACAATCAAAAACATGAAAAAACTGTTATCACTGACTTTGCTCATTTTGTTTTTTGCGCTCACCTCCTGCTCAGATACCGGTTTTGAACCGGTAGATTATGTTAATCCGTATATCGGTAATATAAGTCATCTGCTTGTACCGACATATCCTACTGTTCATATTCCGAACAGCATGGTCAGATTCTATCCGAACAGGGATAACTATACTTCCAATACTATGCAGGGATTCCCACTAAATGTAGTGTCGCACCGTTCCGGAAAAGTATTTAACCTTAGTCCATTTAGTGGAATTACAGATGAAATACCTGGAAATATATTGTACACTTATGACAATGAAAAAATAACTCCTTACTGCTATAACGTTACTCTGGATGAACCTGATATAGATGTCCAGTTTGTTCCGGCTGAAAAATCAGGATTTTTTGGTTTCAGTTTCAATAAGGAGTCTGCTCATGGTGTGATCCTTAAAACAACAAGCCAGGGCGAGCTTGTGTATGAAAAAAATACAATTTCAGGATATGATACCTTCGACGGAATTAAAGCATATCTGTACCTGGAATTTGACAAGGCACCCATAACTATCAAGGCAATTGGGAGAGATATTTTATCCGAAAGTATATCAGTCAGCGGAAACCGGGTTGCTCTGTCTGCATCTTTTGATAACGGAAGCAGCAGGGTGATAAAAATCCGTTATGGCCTTTCTTATATCAGCATTGAACAGGCCAGGAAAAATCTGCAGAATGATATTCCGGGATGGAACCCGGATGAATTATCCGAAAATGCAAGGACAAAATGGAATTCTGCCCTTTCAAATATCGGGATTGAAGGAGGAACTGAAAATCAAAGGACAATGTTTTATACTTCTCTTTACCGCTGCTTTGAAAGGATGGTTGATATTACAGAAGCCGGACAATACTACAGCATATGGAGTAGCAGGGTTGAACCAGCTGGCGATACAGCCTTTTATACCGACGACTGGGTCTGGGATACCCACCTTGCTCTGCACCCTCTGCAGGTAATCCTTAATCCCTCTGAACAGGATGAAAAGATCACTTCATATATCCGTATGGCAAGGCAATCCGGATGGATGCCGACTTTCCCCACAATTTCGGGCGATAACCATGCAATGAACGGCAATCATTCAGTTGCTGTGATCCTGGATGCCTGGAATAAAGGGATCCGGAATTTTGATCTCGAAGAGGCATATAATCATTTGAAAAAAACAATTCTTTATGAAACAAAATTACCCTGGGTAAGAGACAGTGCAACCGTTCTTGATGAATTTTATGACCGGAACGGGTACATTCCGGCACTCAGGAAAGGAGATACTGAAACAAATCCGAAAGTCCATTCCTTCGAGAAACGTCAGGCTGTTGCAGTGACCCTGGCTTCGAGCTACGACGACTGGTGCATGGCACAGATTGCCAGGGAACTTGGGAAAGAGGATGATTATAATTTCTTTATCCGGAGAAGCCTCAATTATAGAACCCTTTTTAACAGGGATACCGGATTTTATCATCCAAAGGATAGTGCCGGAAACTGGATCGAGCCTTTCGATTACAGGTTCGACGGGGGTATGGGAGCTCGCGATTACTATGATGAGAACAATGGCTGGACATATATCTGGCAGCCTTATCATGCATTCAGTGACCTGATAGACATGATGGGCGGCAAAGAAAAATTCGACAGAAAGCTCGATCGGTTATTCAGCGAAAGTCTGGGCAGATCAAAGTGGCAATATTATGCGACCATGCCTGATGCAACCGGAAACGTAGGGCAGTTTGTAATGGGCAATGAACCATCGATGCATATAGCATACCTCTATAACCTGGCAGACAAACCCTGGAAAACCCAGAAACGTGTCCGTATGCTTCTGGATACATGGTTCAGGAACGATCTTATGGGAATATCAGGCGATGAGGACGGAGGCGGGTTGTCGGCATTTTATGTTTTTTCCGCAATGGGCTTTTACCCTATAACACCAGGTATTCCTGAATATCAGCTGGGAAGTCCCCTCTTCGACAATGTAAAAATCCATCTTCAGAACGGTAAAACATTTTCAATCATTGCCCGAAACAACAGCACCGAAAACAAATATATCCTCTCGGCTGAGCTTAATGGTAAAAGACTAACTAAGCCTGTTATCACTCATAACGACATTATTGAAGGTGGTAAACTGGTTTTTGAAATGGGTAATAAGCCCGACTATAAATGGGGTGTTGAATAAATCAATAATTGTACCCACATGAAAAATATCTGGCTGAAGAGCCTTTTTACCCTTACCCCCTGTATTCTAAGCCAATGCAATACTTCTGAAAAAGAGATCCCGCTTAGGGATCGTCCGAACATACTCATTGCAATCGGCGACGATATTTCATACCCTCATATGGGTGCATATGGATGTCCCTGGATAAATACTCCCGGATTTGACAGGGTTGCAGGCGACGGAATCCTATTCCGTAATGCCTATACACCAAATTCGAAGTCATCACCCTCGCGTTCCTGCCTCTTAACAGGCCGGAACAGCTGGCAGCTTGAGGAAGCGGCAAATCATGTCCCCTTCTTCCCGCCTAAGTTTACAAGCTTTATTGAAGTACTTGGAAACAACGGATACACCACCGGATATACAGCAAAAGGCTGGGCTCCCGGAATAGCCCTTGACAGCACAGGGAATCCGCGAAGTCTTACAGGAAGAGCATTCAATGAGAAAAAAACTGCACCTCCTGCAAACGGAATCTCAGGTAATGACTATGCAGGCAATTTTGAAGACTTTCTAAATTCAAAGGACCCTGACAAACCTTTTTGCTTCTGGTATGGATCCCAGGAACCTCATCGCAGATATCAGTTTGGATCAGGTATAAGCATTGGAGGCAAAAAGATTACGGATATTGAAAAGGTACCCCGATTCTGGCCCGATGATGACATTGTCCGGAACGACATGCTCGATTATGCCTTTGAGATCGAGCATTTTGACAATCATCTGGAAAAAATGCTCGGTTTGCTGGAGCAGAGAGGAGAACTCAGCAATACAATCGTGATTGTTACTGCTGACAACGGAATGCCCTTTCCGCGGGTAAAAGGGCAGGCATACGAGTATTCAAATCATATGCCGCTCGCAATAATGTGGGAGAAAGGCATTAAGAATGCCGGCCGTACAGTATATGACTATATCAGCTTTATTGATATAGCGCCCACTATACTCGATGTTGCCGGTATAGAGCAGGCTAAAAGCGGCATGCAGCCGATACAGGGAAGAAGTATTGCCGCGATTTTCAAAAGCAGAAAAAAAGGTTTTACTGATGAATCTTTTGATCATGTGCTGTTAGGCAGGGAAAGAAATGATGTCGGACGTCCTGATGATACCGGATACCCGATAAGAGGTATTGTCAGGGAAGGCTATCTTTTCCTTGTAAATTTCAAGCCAAACCGCTGGCCGTCGGGAGACCCGGAAACAGGTTATCTCGATTGCGACGGAAGCCCTGTAAAGACTCTTATCCTTAACATGAGGCGGAGTGGGGAGTCGTCTGATTACTGGAAACTCAATTTCGGGATGAGGGTTGAAGAAGAGTTATATAATATTTCATCCGATCCGGAGTGCCTGATTAATCTGGTGCCTGATCCGGGATATAATGTTCTTAAGCAAAGAATGCGTGCACTAATGGTACAGGAGCTTGAGAAGCAGGAGGATCCAAGGATAATGGGGAATGGAGATATTTTTGATAAATACCCCTATGCTTCAGAAGCTGTAAGGGATTTTTACAACAGGTTTATGAAAGGTGTGATTTCAGCTTCTGCTGCAGGATGGGTTGATTCAACAGACTTCGAAACAATACCAAAATAAGTGGTCTGTTCTTCCTCTGGCTAACCATTATTGATTATTGCAATGACAACAGATTTCGACGTGATAATTTGTGGTGCAGGGCCGGCCGGATGCACTGCTGCCCTTACTCTTGGCTCGTCAGGTCTTAAAATAGCATTAATCGATAAAAAAAAATTCCCGCGCGAAAAAACTTGCGGTGATGCCATCCCGGCATTCGTCCCGAAAGTCCTTAATACAATAAATCCGGAATATGTAAAAGCATTCGAAGGATTAGCAGAAAAGAATAAAGTAAATACCTGCCGTATTTTCTCTCCGGGAAAAAAAAGTCTGGATCTGAAGTTTCCCGCACATGGGTATATTTGCCGTCGTATTATATTTGATGCTTTCCTGCTTGATCTTGCCGCCAAATTGCCAGATATTACCATATTCCAGGAAACTGAGGTTAAAGATGTTTCTGAAAACACCAGAGAGATTATAGTCAGAACAGATAAAAACCAGGATCTGAAAACTCAGCTGGTTATTGGCTGTGATGGTGCAAACAGTATTGTAAGGAGACGCCTGTCAGGTACAGATATTAATTTTAATTATTGCTCCAGCTCAGTCAGGGCTTATTTTAAAAATATCACAGATACCCCCTCTGAAACTTTTGAGTTACATTTTCTGAAGGAGCTCCTTCCAGGATATTTCTGGATATTCCCCATGCATGATGGTCAGTTTAATGTTGGACTGGGTATCTCTTCAGCCTCAGTAATCAGAGATAAAATAAATCTGAGCAGAGAACTTCTCAGGACTATTGAAAAAGTTCCATACATAAGCAAGCGGTTTCTAAAAGCAGAATTAATCAGTGAGATCCGGGGAAGTCTTCTTCCTCTATGGTCACATAATACTCCCGTCTCAGGGAATAGGTTTATGCTCTGCGGCGATGCAGCATCACTGGTTAATCCTGCCACCGGGGCAGGAATAGGCCAGGCCATGCAATCAGGAAGGTATGCAGGCTGGCAGGCGCTGAAATGCTTTGACAAAAATGATTTCTCAGCAAAGTATTTGAAAAACTACGATAACACCATCAGGGAAAAGTTATGGAAGGAGAACAGACAATATTTATTATTGAGGGAACTGGTACTAAAGAATGCATGGATTTTTGACAGGATTATTTCTGCAGGTCATAAAAGCAGGTCAATTAACAAAATGATTGCAAAACAACTGGGATAATAATTATTAATTTTTTCGATCGCCCCTTTAAAATATGCCTTAAATTAATTAATTTCATAGGTTAATTACTTCAAATAGTCTTATCCTTATGAATACAAAGGCAATTATTTTTTTTGGATTAAGTCTGATTTCGATAATTATTGCATTAATTATTTTCTTCAGGGGCCTTGATATTAAAGCATTGCTTTTTCTGATATTTGGAGTGGCTGCTGTTCTGCTCTTCAATCAGGGATTGGCAGAAATGAAGAGGAAAAAAGAATAAATTAACTCCTGACTTATTCTGAACAAATACCCTAAATCCTGGTTTATTATACATCAATTTATTTCGTTATGAAAAAATCGCTATTGGTCCTCGCAGCATTATGCTTTCTTATATCAAATCCTGTTAAATCGCAGGGATTACTGAATAAGGTTAAGAAAGCAGTTTCAAAAGAAATTTCAAGTGTTATAGACGGTGATTCCGGTAAAGAATCTTCAAAACCCGGACCTGAGCCTGCATGCGCCTGCGATGATGCGAATATGATTATGGACCTCGGTAAATATAAAGTAGTCTATAACGAAATCACTATCTGTACAAAAGATGATGGGAGCATCCTTGTTAAAGATAGAATGGCTGGCAAGTACTACATTTCAAGGAATGGCGTGTCTGAAGGACCATACGATGAGGGAGCTTCTGAAATTGCCGGATTTTGCTCAGATGTAAGAAAAAGCAACAGCAGTAAACAGGACGATGACTGGGCAGTTAAGTACCCCGATTATATTTCAAAATCAGGCGAAAAATTCCTTATCAGATTTAACGGGAAGAATTATGGCCCCTACGCAATGATTAGCGATTTTGCAGTTTCTTCGGGAAGGGATAAGTTTGCTGCTGTTGTAACCGAGAATATGGTGATGACTGAAGATCAGGGGAAGAAACTGGAAAAGGAAATGGAAAATGCAAAGACCGATCAGGAACGCATGGATATTTCCATGAGAATGGCCCAGCAGATGCAGGATCAGATAGCAAAGGGCGGCGGTCCGGAATCACTGCAGCCAAAGATGGTCTCCAATATTCCGGGAGCAAAATATGATATGATGACATGGGGGGGAGGAAGACTTAACAGCAGCGTCAAATTTAATGACTTGCTTGTGATCGCTCCTGACAAAATAATTGATCTTACGGGAAAAACCGTCATGAAACTTTCCCAGAACACCACCAACTATGACAATATGTATGTTAATTCATCAAACACATTATATGCCACCTACAATTACGGCACCCTGACATTCAGCGATAATAAAACACTGGCTGAGGTTTTTAGTCCTTATGTTATCAAAACAGATGACAAGATTTATCTTACTTACATGTACTACTCTCCGGGGAAAGATGCTATAATGCAATGCTCGATTCCTTTTTAATAATGTGTCTGGTATAAATCACGTCAATTATAAAATCTGTGCAGGGAAAATATAATTACCAGATATTGCTGGTTTCATTTTTCATCCTCTGCAATGAAGGAGTATCAGTTTCCCAGGAGGAAACCTACAAAACTATTTTTGGAAAAGACTGGGATAAAGCCCAGAGCTTTGTGACTGAGAATGAAATCTGGATGAAACGCCTCTCAGAAGAATACAATATCTCATATCCCGTAGCAGTTGCAGTCGTTTTCCCTGAACTGATCAGATATTCAGCCCTTCGCGACAAAATGGAGATCACGCTTTTAAAAAGCCTGTACACATACAAAGGCCGGGATTATGCTGATTTCTCAATCGGACAGTTCCAGATGAAACCTTCATTTGCCGAATCAGTTCATGAAAAGGTAACGTTCTTAAAAGGCAGACTCAAAAATCGGGTTAAGGAAAAAATCAGAATGGAGGACATTATAAAGTACAGGGCTCTTATTGTGGGGGATCTTGAAGAACCGGAGTCGCAGTTTCTTTACCTGGCAGCGTTTTTAAAGATATGCGAAGCTATATACAATCTGAATGATATGGAGGAAGATCAAAGAATAAAGTTTCTCTCAACAGCTTATAACTACAGCTTTCAAAAGAGCTATGAAGAGATTCATGAAATGACAGATAAAAAATTCTTCCATACAACCCTTGTCAGGTCTGAAAGCTATTCGTACGCAGATATCTCCTGGTCATGGTATGTAAATTACCATAAAAACAGGTAGAGGCTGTATCAAAAGACAAAATCCATTAACCGCAAAGGTCGCCAAGCCTTTCCGCAAAGATCTCAAAGGTTTGAAATATAATGATTTAGCTTTGTGTACTTTGCGAATACTTTGTGTACTTTGCGGTTAAAAAGGACTTTTAAGTCAGCTTCTATTCACCAACAAAGATTAAACAATCTTTAGAACCTGTATCCAGCTGAAACCCCAAAGCCAAAGTTCTTTTTTGAGGTCTGGTCATTAGGAAGACCATAATCAGAATTTATTTCCAGCAAACCAAGCTGCCCATCGAGCTGAAAAAAGATCCCGTTATAAAGTTCATACCCAAGAAAGGCATTTATTCCGGCATCGAAGCGTTTGTAATAGGCATATGAAGTCGGCTCCTCGGTAGCATCTTCCAGAAACTTTACCGGAAGTTCTATTGTAATTGTTCCACTTTTGGTCCTTTCCCTTCCCGAAATCCCGCAACTTCCATAACCACCTGCACCTATAAGTATATGACCATCTCCAAGCTGTGGTCTGTAAAGTACGTTGACAGGAAGCTCAATATAGGAAAGCATTGTTGTTTTGGTAATATCATCTGTTATAATGTTTTGTTTTGTTCCCTTCATTGAATATAACAGTCCGGGCTGAACATATAAGTCGGCAATTATCGGGAAAGTCACATTCCCACCGACATGAAAACCGGGTGTCAGCTGATTATCAAGGCTTTCCCCCCAGTAGTCTTTCCCCATAAACGATTGAAAGCTGAATCCTCCCAATACTCCATAATGTATTCCCGTATCAACTTTTCTTTTTTTCTGAGCGAATGTCTGGGGAATCAGTAAAATAAGAATAAGTCCAAATGTAAAAAACTTCGTTTTCATAATTGTATGTAGTTTTTCTATATCAGTATTTAATTCAATTATCTTGAGCTTCGATCGCGTCAAAAGTAACAAACAATATAAAACATACTGCACAAAATGAATTGATTATTCAAAAAATATGCCTAAATTACTAACAAATTGAATTACCGTATTTACAGGAATATTTTAAAACCAAATATTTCTTTTTTACACAATTATCTAAATTATTATTTGCTATGGCAGTATTAAAAGTTATTGAAATTATGGCATCCTCAGAAAAAAGCTGGGAAGATGCAACAAGTGCAGCAGTAAAAACTGCAGCCAAGACAGTAAAGGGAATAAAATCGGCACACGTTAAACACATGAGTGCAATTGTGAAAAACGACAAGGTAACCGAATTCCGGGTCAATCTAAAGATCTCATTTGAGGTAATGAACTGAAACTGGGTACTGGGTACTGGTTACTTGGTGCTGGTTACTTGGTACTGGTTACTTGGTGCTGGTTAAGTTCTGCTAAACTATCATTATACCAGACTACCCGGCAACAAGCAACAAGCAACCAGCAACTTATACTTTATTAATCTATAAATCTTAAATTTTAAAATCATGGGACTAATATCATTTATTAAAGGTGCAGGAGAAAAAATATTCGGAAAATCTGAAGAAAAAAAAGAAGAGGAAAAAGCTGATTTAATTTTATCTCATATCAAAAAATTTGGCTTCGATACCAGCGATATCCAGGTAAAGGTGGATGGTGACAAAGTAATATTGATGGGCAGCGTTGATACAATCGACAACAGGAACAAAGTAATTGTAACTGCAGGGAATGTAGAGGGAATAGCATCAGTCGATGACTGGCTGAAGGTTAATCATCCTCCGGCTGTCACCCCTCCCCAGCCCGAAAAGCAGTTTTATACAGTGAAAAAAGGCGATTATCTCTCAAAGATCGCAAAAGAGGTTTATGGAAATGCCAATAAATACAATGTGATATTTGAAGCTAATAAGCCGATGCTGAAAGATCCGAATCTGATTTATCCGGGTCAGGTGCTTGTTATTCCTCCCCTGGGAAAATAAAGCATCCTGAAAATCAGGTTACATAACTCCGCTGATATTTCCGTTCAGGCCGTACCAGTGGAGTATTGTGTAACATTTTTATCCATAAAATAGACTAAAAGTTCCGCAGTTTTTTTAACTGTATCGATTTTAACGATTACAACCTTTTCAATTGTTTGTCCGGTCTGGGCACTAAGGTCTCTTATGAGATCCTTTTTAAAACTGGGCCTAAGCAGTTCCAGATTTTTGTAAATGACAACTATTGATGTATGTGTTCGCTTATTCAGGAAAATTTCGAGAATATATGCTGCTATAATTATAATTGAGTTAACCACAATGGCTCCGATCAGAGGAGGAGGAATATTTGCCTGTGAATTAATGACCGAAATACCGATAACAGTAAAAATATATGTCATATCTTTTACAGTATAATTTACTGTCCTGAAACGGAGAATTGCAAAAATAGCAAACAGACCCAGAGCCATTCCTAATTGAATATCAACTGTTTCGAGCAATGAACATATCATAAAGATAATAATACCCATCAGGAAAAAAGAGAACACATATTCCTCCTTCTTTGAGTACTTGTAATAAATGATCCTGATAAGAATAAAAAGTACAGCAAGGTTCGTGAAAAATCTTATCAGTACACTTAATAAAGTATTTTCAACAGCAAGTGAATCTAATGACATAATATCCAATATTGGTTTGGGGTAATTATCGTAGTAGGGGCGTAGCATGCTACGCCCCTACAAACGTTTTATTAACATCCGTTCATCTATGCACCCGTAGGGGTATCAGCCGGTTTATCCTCTTCCGCAGTTTTTTTCTTGATATTTTCAGCAATATCCTCCAGCTTATCTGCAGTTTTGTCTGCTACTTTCTTGCTGAATTCTTTCACTTTTTCAACTGCATTTTCGGTTTTATCCTCAACCTTATCGGCAAATGCCTCAAATTTTTCCTTTACACCACTTTCCTTTAAGTCCTCGATTTTGTCCTCAACATAATCTTCTGCCTTGTCATAAGCAACCTTCGCCTTTTTAAAGGCTTCACTTTTCTTTACATCATCTACCTTATCATCAACAAAATCATCGGCCTTACGAAAAAATTTTTTCGCCTTGTCCAGCAGACTTTCTTTTTTAGGGCTCACCGGTTCCTGATTTGTTTTTTCTTCCATCTGATTAAAAATTTAGATTTGAATTTAAAAAATTATTTTCGTGGTTTTTTTCGGAATCTCCCCTAAAGATAAGAAAATATTATTTGACTATCGGCAATCATAAATAAGAAATATTAAATCACTTGAATATCAATTGATTTACCCCATATCTAAGGTGAGTAAATCAAACATACGGCACGATTGATAGCTCTTTATCATTTATCTGGTTTATCTTTAGGAAAACGTTTTAAAGAAATGGAAAAAGAGATTATTACTGCAGTTGCCATTGGGCTTGGATTAAGCGCCAGCTGCGGTTTCAGGGTTTTTGTCCCGATGCTTGTGGCAGCCATTGCTGCAAAAACCGGCATATTACCTGTCACTGAAGGATTTCAATGGCTTGCCAGCTGGCCCGCTATTTTCTGTTTCGGAACTGCAACATTAGCTGAAATACTTGCATATTATGTGCCGTTTATCGATAATCTTCTCGACACAATCACGACTCCACTGGCTGTAGGCGGAGGAACACTGCTAATGACCTCTGTTCTTCCCATTGATAATGACTTCCTTAAATGGGCTTCAGGTTTTATATTAGGAGGTGGAGCGGCTGCAACTGTCCAGAGCGGAAGCGTTCTGACACGGCTTGCCTCGACAAAGTTCACTGCCGGGGCTGGTAATGCGGTAGTAGCAACCGGGGAGCATGCCGCAGCCATCGGCACTTCGGTACTTTCACTGTTTATTCCGCTGTTTATTGCAGCACTGCTTATTTTATTGATGGTTTATATTATCCTTAAATTCGGAAAGAAAATCTTTAAGGAACCTTCCAAAAAAAAATTCAACGACAGGTCTGTTATATAATTTGAAATTATAATTACTTTAAGAGCAGATTCCAAAACACTTAAATATAAAGTAAGATAAAGAAAGAAGTCTTTTTATGTTTGAATGGATGAGACACTGGCGATATGGTAACCAGTATGGATATGAGACATTTTTCAGGGGTCAGGACCGCCGGCCGCAGGGGAAAACGGGTATAATTATGTCAGAGTTAGGGATGCCGGAGGTTTATAACCCTGACTTTTACATTAATTTTATGGACCATGTCTTTCTATACTCCCTGCCGGTTTTTCTTCAACCTTATATTCTGGCCGACAGGGGAATCGCTTTGATTGATCCCTTAAATCCACTGGCAAGAGAGCCGTTTGTTCCTCTTCAGCTGGTGGATATGAACGGCTCTTTCAATAATCGCGAAGGTCGTCCGTATGTTGAATGCGAATTTACATGGCGCCCGCCTGGAATGAAAAAGAATCCTTCGGATCACGGGTACTTTCTCTATACCGGCGACGGGAAGGGCGGTGCCCCTGAAGTATGCCAGAAGACAGGAGCTAAAGTTGTTGGATGGTACTATGGACACCTCCTCCCTGAGAAAAAAGTGCCATGGGAGTACCAGTGCAAAAGTATTTATAACGAAACAGTCACTGCCCTTAAAAAGGAATTCCCTCAAGCCGAATTCTGTCATGCTCAATACGTTTATGAAAGATCATTAAGAGAGGCTGTTGAATACCTTTTGGCCAAAGGCTGCAAAACAATTATTTACCAGTGCTTTTGTAATCCGGTATACTCCGACTTTGAGGACTATGCGTATGCCCTTCCAAGAGTCTGCAGTTTTGTGAACAAACGGGCAAAGGTTATCTGTGCTGATCAATTAGGTAACCAACCGGCAATGCGTGAGGCATATGTGCAGATAATCCGCGACCAACTAGCTCAGGTGCCTGTCCATGCCAGGGTCCTCCTGATCCTGTCAAAACATGGCCACCCATTCAAAAAGGAGACTCAGGACCTGCGCGGGCCTGAATATCGTGTGCCACTGGAAACAGAGATGCGAGATCTGATGGGAAAATGGGGGGGCCCATGGGAGCTGGTTTGGAGTGATGATGAGTATGCTGATGAATACTGGGACCCTGGGAAAACCAAACTTTCAACCTGCTCAGCCTATCGCAAAGCCATTAATGAAGGATTCGACTATGCACTCGAGGTTCCCACAGAATTTATTGCCGAAAATACTGACCTCATGTTCCTGCATGCTATAAAAAAGTTCAAAGCTTTTAGCAGCTACGATCCGAATGAGCCAGTTCCCTATCCTGATTGGGAAAAGCCGCTGGTACGTTCCTTTCGGGAAGGAAAAACGACAGGCATCTATGCCGGATGCCCGGTTGGTAAATACCGCAAATATATTGTCGAATCAGCAGTGACCTCAATAACAGATATCCTGAAAAATGATTAAAAAAATAAATAGTATTTTAATAGTCCGATATTCCTGTTCCGGAACAGAATGAAACAGACTGCATTGATAAAACGATTAAGAGCGGGTTTGAAATCAGATGAGACCGGTAATAAGGCCAATTCCCTTATCTTCCTTCACAGATATGGTTTCAACATCCCTTTAACTTTCCTGGTAACAACCTGGGCTTATGATAAGTATCTCAAAGAGGGCTCAGTAGTAATTGAAGAACTCAGGGAGGAGGTTCTGCACCTTCCGGATGTAACTTATGCCGTTCGCTCCTCAACAACTGCCGAAGATTCGAAGGAGTACAGTTATGCCGGTCAGTTTCAAACCCTTATGAATGTCCGGGGAACGGAGAATATTCTGAAAGCAGTACAGGAGGTATGGAACTCATCATCATTATTATGTGATAATGAATATCTGAGAAAAACTAAGATTTCTGCACTTAAATGTGGCGTCATTATTCAGGAAATGATTTCATCGAAGCTGGCTGGCGTCAGTTTCAGCCGCAATCCTGTCACAAATCAGCAGGAAATTGTCATTGAGGCTGTTGAAGGATTCGGTGAGGACCTTGTTCAGAAGGGAATTACACCTTTACGCTGGAGAATAAGAAAGGATCTGGTTCTTGATGGGAATAAGAATCATCACTTTTTTTCTGTAATCAGGCAGGTAGCAGCAGATACCGCAAAGCTGAAAAGATATTACGGATCGCATATTGATATAGAGTGGGCGTATGATGGCAAGAAAATTTACTATCTCCAGCTACGACAGATAACAGGACGAAAAGATATTCAGATATATTCCAATAAAATGGCCAAAGAAATGCTGCCAGGCCAGATTAAACCTCTTGTATGGTCGGTGAATATTCCGATGGTTAACGGGACATGGATAGGTCTTCTTTCAGAGATCACCGGCCCCCTGGATGTAAAACCCGAAGATCTCGCAAAGCTTTTTTATTATCAAACATATTTCAACATCATTGAATTGGGAAAAATATTCAGCCAGTTCGGAATGTCAGCCGATAGCCTGGAATACCTGATGATGAGAAATGATAATTCAAAACCTTCTTTTAAACCCGGTATCAGAAGTCTGAGGCACACTTTCAGGATAATAAGATTTATTTACACCAAACTCCGTTTTGAAAAGACTTTCCTGCGTGATTACCACGAACTCAGGACAAAATATAAAAAGATTGAAGAGTCATTGAAAGAAGATTTTATGATCGATTCTTATCCTGGTATCTATTCAACTCTTTTTAATGAGGGGAAAAGACTGGCATACCTCAATATTGTGACCCCGATGCTGATGTCATTATATCACAAGAGACTTAAAAAACAGCTGGCAAAAGTCAATCTTGATTATGACAAGCTCGATTTCAGGCAGGACTTCCCTCAATTGATTTCTTACACCCCTCTCCCTTCAATTCGAAAGATCAAAAAGCAGATCGATAATTTACCTGAAAACCTTAAAGAGAAGTGTGTCTCCCTGGATAAACTAAGATCAATTAAAGAAGGTGAAGACATTGTCAGAGAGTTTGATATATTTTTGAAAGATTTCGGCCATCTGAGCGAAAGCGGTAACGATTTCTCATTCCC
>Ga0105106_10001376_pt1 | contig 17483 bp, 16 predicted proteins | sample PPLLaktember2015_5_FD_79109 | JGI IMG/M metagenome (GOLD analysis project Ga0105106, IMG submission 79109) | Freshwater sediment microbial communities from Prairie Pothole Lake near Jamestown, North Dakota, USA - PPLs Lake P8 Core (1) Depth... | ecosystem: Environmental > Aquatic > Freshwater >...
ATCGCTGACCGACGGCGGGAAGATGGTGAGGCTCGCGCTGCAACACGGGGTGACCGACGTCGACGGCTTCGATGCTTTTCGCACCCGCGTGAATGCCGACGGCTCGCGCACGATACCGAAGCTCGAGGCGCCCCGCATGCAGCAGATCGCGGTGCCGACGACGCTTTCGGCGGGGGAGTTCCACGCGCGCGCGGGCTGCACCGACACCCGGCGCAATGCCAAGCACAGCTTTCGCCATGCGCAGCTCATTCCCGGCGTCATCGTTCTCGACCCCGCGCCGACGATCCATACGCCGCTCTGGGTATGGCTCTCGACCGGCATACGCTGCCTCGATCATGCGGTGGAAGGCGCGTGCTCGCCGAGCTCGAATCCGGCGAGCGACGGTAATTTTCTCGCCGCGATCTCACTGCTTGCGCAGGGACTGCCGCGCGTGAAGGCCGATCCCGCCGATCTCGACGCGAGGCTCGAGTGCCAGCTCGCGATGTGGCTGGCGACATCGGGACGCATGGCGGCGGTCGACATGGGCGCGAGCCACGCGATCGGCCACGCGCTCGGCGGCGTGTGCGGGGTGCCGCACGGCTACACCTCGTGTGTCGCTCTCCCGCACGTGCTGCGCTACAACCGTTCCGCGAACGCCGGGCGTCAGGCGAAAGTGGCCGTGGCAATGGGACATCCCGGCGAAGAAGCCGCGGACGTGGTCTCGGCATTCATCGGCGCGCTCGGACTGCCGCGGCGGCTCGCCGAAGTCGACGTGACGCGAGCGCGCTTCAAGGAAATCGCCGAGCACGTGATGCACGACGAATGGCTGCACACGAACCCGCGCAGGATCGACAGCATCGCGCAAGTGATGGAAATACTCGAGGCCGCCGTCTAGGTCATGTGGTGAACGGCGTCTACCTGGGCTTCACGAACCTGATCGTCATGCGGTCGCTTTCGCCGATCGCGATGTATTTTTCGCGGTTCTCGGCCCCGCCGAGCAGCGTCGGCGGCAGCGTCCACACCCCGCGCGCCCAGTCCGTGGTGTCTTTGGGATTGGCGTTCACTTCCGACTTCGCCACGAACCTGAAACCCACGCGGTGCGCGAGCTGGATCACGTAGGCCTCGGTCATGTAGCCCGTGCGTTTCATGTCGGCTTCGGTGGTGCCGGGCCGCGCCCGGTGCTCGACCACGCCGAGCGTGCCGCCGGGCTTCAGCGCATCGAAGAACGCCCGGAAAGTCTCCTCGTCGTTCCCGGCTTCGGTCCAGTTGTGGACGTTGCGGAAGGTGAGCACCATGTCGACCGAGCCTTTGGGCGCGATAGCGGTGTGCTCCGGCGCCTCCAGCGAGGTGACCACGACCTTGTCGTATACGGCGGGGTTCATCGCGAGCTTGTCCAGATACGCCGCGCGCGACTTGCGCCGGTAGCCTCCGGTGGCGCTGTCGACGTGGAAATGCGCCGCGTAGAGGCGTCCTTTCTCGCGCAGCACCGGCGCCAGCACCTCGGTGTACCAGCCGGAGCCGGGCGTGATCTCGACCACGTGCATGTGCGGCTCGAGCCCGAAGAAAAGGAGCGTCTCCCTCGGATGGCGGAAAACGTCGCGGGCGCGGTTCTGAGGGGAGCGGTGCGAGCCCGCGAGTGCCCTGGCGATCGCGTCTTCGGCAGACGTGGCGGCGAAGGCGGCGTTACAGGAGAGCGCGAGCAGCACCGCGAGGAATTTCAGGAGTACGTGCGTCATCGGATCATCCGTCGTTGAAATCGGCGGTTCGTAATCTACACTATTTGCAACACACGATCGGAGGAGGCTTAACGCATGGACGGCACACGGGAGCTCGAAGGGCGCGTCGCGCTCATCACGGGCGCGGCGAAGAACATCGGCCGCGCGCTCGCCGAAGAGCTGGCGCGCGCCGGTGCGAGCGTCGTCATCAACACGCGGGCCGCGAATCGCGGCGCGGACGAAGCGGCCGAGGCTTTGCGCGGCCGGGGCCACAGAGCGCTCGTCCACGTGGCCGACGTGACCGACGGCGCCGCCGTCAGGCGCATGGTGCAGACGGTCGTGAACGAATTCGGCCGCCTCGACATCCTCGTGAACAACGCGGTCGCGCACGGCTCGACCGCTTTCGAAGCGCTCGACTTCGAGACGTGGGAGCGCACGATCGCGGTCACGCTGCACGGCGCTTTCCACTGCACCCAGGCGGCGATTCCGCACATCGTGAAAGCAGGCGGCGGCAGCATCGTCAACATGGGCGGGGCGTTCGGGCACAAGGCGAGCACGGGACGCTCGGCCACGTCCGCGGCGAAAGCCGGACTGGCGGGCATGACGCGCGCGCTCGCCCACGAGCTCGCCCCACGCAACATCAACGTGAATTACGTCGCGCCCGGTCCGGTCAACACGGTGCGCGAGATCCCGGCTCGTATCGACCCGCAAAGCATACCGATGGGGCGCTTCGCCGAGATCGACGAGGTCACCGCGATGGTGCGCCTCCTGTGCTCGCCTAAAGGCCGCTACGTCACGGGACAGACCATACACGTGAACGGCGGTTTCTACATGAATGCCTGATGTGAAGGAGTCACCAGTGGAAATCGACAATCCCCAGGTCCTCGCCGAAGTGAGCGCGGCTTTCCAGCGCTACCAGGACGCGATCATCGAGAACGACGTGGCGGTGCTGAACGAGCTTTTCCGGGACGATCCGCGCACGATCCGCTACGGGATCGGCGAGAACCTCTACGGCCACGCGGCGATCGCGGGCTACCGCTCGGCGCGCAATCCCGCGAGCCTCGCGCGCGTGGAGACGAAGCGCGTGGTGACGGCTTACGGCAGCGATTACGCGACCACCAACATCGAATTCACGCGGCAGGGCAAGATCGGGCGCCAGAGCCAGGCGTGGGTGCGCATGCCCGAAGGCTGGCGCATCGTCGCCGCGCACGTGAGCTACATGGAAGGCTAGGCTCTAGCGTTCGCGCTTTGCGGTCACCCGCTGGCCTTTGATCGTGGTGCGCGAGAGCGCGCGGATCACTTTGTCGGCTGCAGCCTCGGGCACTTCCACCACCGAAAACTTGTCGCCGATTTCGATCGACCCGATCGAGTGGCCGGGTATGCCGGCTTCGTTGGCGATCGCGCCGACGATGTCTTTGGGACGCACGCCGCGCTGCTCGCCGAGAGTGATGACCAGCCGTGTGGTGGCGCCGGTGCGGCGCCTGGGCGGGCGGCTGCCGTCGTCTTCAGGCGCGCCGCGCCCGGGCGCACCGCGGGTTTTTCCCTCACCCCTACCCCTCTCCCGAAGGGAGAGGGGTTCGTTATCCGCCCGCGGGGAGGGTCGACGACCCTCCCTCTCCCGAAGGGAGAGGGGTTCGTTATCCGCCCGCGGGGAGGGTCGACGACCCTCCCTCTCCCGGGGGGAGAGGGGTTCGTGGTTTGGAAGATCGCGGCTGTCTTCGGTTTCATCGCCCAGGGTCGCTTCGGCCGCGAGCTTGGCGGCGGCGGCCGCGATGTCGAGGGCGTCGAACTCCTCGGCGAGCGACTGCACGGCCACGCGGTAGCGGTCGTACGCATTCTCGACCAGCGTCTCGCGCAGCGCCGCGGTGAGCATTTCGATGCGGCGCGCACGCACGTCGGCGACGGTGGGGATGCGCGCCGCCTCGATCTTCTGCTTGACGACTTTTTCGATCGCCTTGAGCAGTCGATGCTCGCGCGGCTGCACCAGCGTGATCGCGGTGCCTTCGCGTCCCGCGCGCCCCGTGCGGCCGATACGGTGGACGTAGACGTCCGGCGACTCGGGTATGTCGTAGTTGACGACGTGGCTCACGTGCTCGATGTCGAGGCCGCGCGCGGCGACGTCGGTCGCGATCAGGAGATCGGCGACGCCTTCGCGGAAGCGCCCCATCACGCGGTCGCGCTGCGCCTGCGCGTAGCCGCCGTGGAGCGCCTCGGGACTGTAGCCGTGGCTCGCCAGCGCTTCGGTGAGCTCGTCGACTTCGGTGCGCGTGCGGCAGAAGATGATCGCCGAAGTGGGCGATTCGAGGTCGAGGATGCGCCCGAGCGCTTCGAGCTTTTGCGGGCGCGGCACGATGTACGCGACCTGCCGCACGCGCGGCGTCTTGCGCACCTCGGCCTTGATCGTCACGCGCTCGGGCTCGCGCATGTGGCGCTTGACGAGATCGTTGATGCGCGGGGGGAAGGTCGCCGAAAAAAGCGCCGTCTGCCGCTCCTTCGGAGTCTCCACGAGGATGGCTTCGATGTCCTCGATGAAACCCATGTCGAGCATCTCGTCGGCTTCGTCGAGCACGAGCGAGCGCACGCCGGCGAGCTCGAGGCTGCCGCGGCGGATGTGATCGAGGAGCCTCCCGGGCGTTCCCACGACCACCTGCGCCCCGCGTTTGAGTCCGATCAACTGGCGCTGGATCGGCTGGCCGCCGTAAATCGGCACGACGGTGACGCCGCGATGCCGGCCGTAGCGATGGATCGCTTCGGCCACCTGCATCGCGAGCTCGCGCGTGGGCGCGAGCACGAGACCCTGCACCGCGCGCACTTTCGGGTCGAGGCGCTCGATCAGGGGCAGCGCAAAAGCCGCGGTCTTGCCGGTGCCGGTGGCGGCGCTGCCGAGGACGTCCCGCCCGGCGAGGAGGAGCGGAATCGCCTGCGCCTGGATCGGCGTCGGCTCTTCGTAGCCGAGCTCGTCGAGCACGCGCAGCACATCCGGGGAAAGGCCGAGTGCGGTGAAAGCGGGGCGGGCCTGCGGGTCTTCGTTCATGAGGGCGGTGTGTCCAAAAAGCACTCCGGGGCGGGGATTAAGGTGGTGCTGCCGGGTTCAACAAAAAACCCGGGGCAGACCCGGGTTTCTCGTGTCGCGGCAGGTTCGCCGCCACTATACGCGCTCGCGCGGCAGCTATACCGGCGCGGGCTCTTCCGTCACTTCCTCGCGTTTCTTCCTCAGCGCCGGCAGGGCGATGATCACCAGCAGGATAGCTGTCGCAATCAGGAACCCCGCGCTGATCGGCCGCGTGAAGAATACCGTGGGGTCACCTCGCGAGATGAGCAGCGCGCGCCGCAGGTTCTCTTCCATGAGCGGTCCCAGAACGAACGCCAGGATCAGCGGCGCCGGCTCGGTCTTGAGCTTGATGAAGACAAAGCCGATCAATCCGAAGAGGATCGTCATGTAGACGTCGAGCGCGTTGTTGTTGATGCTGTAGACGCCGATCACCATGAACGAGAGGATCGCGGGGAAGAGCAGGCGGTACGGCACGCGCAGCAGCCGCACCCACAATCCCACCAGCGGCAGGTTCAGGATCACCAGCATCGCGTTGCCGATCCACATGCTCGCGATCAGGCCCCAGAAGAGGTCGGGCCGCTGGGTCATTACCTGCGGTCCGGGCGCGATGCCCTGGATCGTCAGCGCGCCCAGCATGAGCGCCATCGTCGCGGTTCCAGGAATGCCCAGTGCCAGCGTCGGAATGAAAGCGCCCTGCGCCGCGCCGTTGTTCGCGGCTTCAGGTCCTGCGACACCTTCGATCGCGCCTTTCCCGAAAAGCGCCTTGCGGTCGCCTTTCATCATCTTCTTCTCGAGCGCGTACGAGGAGAACGCGGCGATGGTCGGCCCCGCGCCGGGCAGGACGCCGAAGAAAATACCCAGCGCCGTGCCCCTCACGATCGGCCACGCGGAGTGCTTCAGGTCCTCCTTGGTCGGATAGAGGTGATCAATTTTCTGGGTGAGCAGGTCGCGGTTTGCCGTCTCGGCTTTCTGCGCCAGGTTCGACAGGATTTCGGCGAAGCCGAAAAGCCCCATCGCGACCACCGTGAACGAGAGACCGTCGGTGAGCCCCGGCACGCCGAACGCAAAGCGCGACATCCCCGAATTCACGTCAGTCCCCACGATCCCGATGAGGAGCCCCAGAAAGATCATGCCGAGCGCTTTGAGGAAGCCCCCCGAAGCGAGCACGACCGACGCGATGAGGCCCATCACCATCAGCGAAAAATACTCCGGCGCGCCGAACTTGAGCGCCATCTCCGCAAGCGGTGGCCCGAACTGCGCGATCATCAGGGTTCCGACCGTGCCTGCGAAAAATGAGCCGATCGCCGCGATAGCGAGCGCCGGGCCCGCGCGCCCGTTCTTGGCCATCTCGTGGCCGTCGAGACAGGTGACGACCGAAGCCGATTCGCCCGGAAGCTTCACCAGAATCGCAGTGGTGGACCCGCCGTACTGGCAGCCGTAGTAAATCCCGGCCAGCATGATGAGCGCCGAGGTCGGCTCGAGGTTGAAGGTGATGGGGAGCAGCATCGAGATCGTCGCGAGCGGTCCGATGCCCGGCAGAACGCCGATCATCGTGCCCGCCAACACGCCGATGAAGCAGTACATGAGGTTCTTCAGCGAGAGTGCTACCTCGAAGCCGAGGTAGAGATTCGGCATTGCTTCCTGAAGCCATTCCATGTCAGTAACTCCCCCAGAGCGGAAACGAGAGCTCCAATCCATAAATGAACAGGAGCCATGAGCCTGCCAACATCACGACGATCTCGAGGGCCATTTCTTTCCAGCGAAAGTGCGGCGTGGAGAGCGAGCTCACGGCAATGAGGATCGCGAGCGACGGTATGAAGCCGATATGCTCCATGCCCCAGGCGAACAGTGCGAAAGCGAGGCTCATGAGCATCATCGCCCGCCACGGCCACGGGCCGATGCCTACGCCCGGCGTTTTAAACGAGATCGCTGTGATGAGGGCACCCAGAAACACCATGCAGCCGCCAATGGCCGTGGGGAAGTACCCGGGACCCATACGCATCGCGCTGCCAAAGGGATAGTCGCGGGCGATGATGATGGCCGCGATACCGAACGCGATGAACATCAGGCCGGCCCAGAAGTCTTCCTGACTCTTGATCTTCATGATTCTCCTCTGTTTGAACACGCCGAATATTTTCGTGCGCCGCAGCACGCGTCTCGCGTGCCGTGCTTTGTGTGGGTCCCTGTTGCGGTAGAGAGCTCAGGACGCCGAGGGTCGCTGATGGGGTGTGAAAGTCTCCTTGGCCTTTGAATCGGCGCCTATGGTAATCGCCGGAATCAGAGGTAGCAATATCGATGCCGAAGCCTGGATCGCTGTCCAGACTTCTCGAAGCGCGGCTCAAGCGCGCAGTCGCATGCGCAGGTAGTTGAGGCAGCCCTCCGGCGCGGTGGGCTCAACGTCCTTTGTATTGCGGTTTGCGTTTTTCCGCGAAAGCTTTGCGGCCTTCGATGCGGTCTTCGCTCTGGTAGAGCAGGCCGAAGACGTAGCGCTCCGATTCGATCGCGTGCGAAAGCGGCAGGTCCATGCCGCGCTTCACCAGCCGCTTCACCGCGCGCACCGCGAGCGGCGCGTTGGCGGCGATCTTCTGCGCGATCTCGTACGCAGTCGGCATGAGCTTGTCGGCCGGCACCACTTTGCTCACGAGGCCGTTGCGAAAAGCTTCCTGCGCGCTGATGCGGTCTCCGGTGAGCAGCATCAGCATCGCGTCCGACATGCCGATCGCGCGCGGCAGGCGCTGCGTGCCGGCCGAGCCCGGAATGCTGCCGATTTTCACTTCGGAGAGCGCGAACTGCGCGGTCTCCGCGGCGATGCGGATATCGCACGCGAGCGCGATCTCCATGCCGCCGCCCATGGCGTAGCCGTTGATCGCCGCGATGATCGGCTTGTCGGTCTCCATGTGCGCGGCGACCGACTGCGATACCGGGTTGGCGAACATCTGCTGCGCGTAACTTTCGTTTCCCGGCATCGTTTTCTTGAGATCCGATCCGGTGCAGAAAGCTTTCTCGCCGGTGCCCGTCACGACGGCGACCCAGATGTCGTCTTCCATCCGGACCCGCTGCCAGATGTCGATCAGCTCCTGCCGCGTCTCGGGATCGATCGCGTTCATCGCCTCGGGACGGTTCAATCGTATCGTGGCGACATGGTCGGCCACGCTGAATTCGACGCTCACTGCTCCACCTCCATTCGATAATTCGAAACGCTCGCCCGCGGCTCCTCACGTTTAATCGTATCGCACTGAGGGTTCGACGGACATCGAGCGGGCCGGTGCCCGAGAGCGAGCGATGCCGGCGCGGTCCCACGGCCCGCGAGGTCCGGCTAAATACTTGTTGACACAGGAGGTTCCAGGCATGTAATGTGCCGCACCCTGTTCGTTTTCGGGTTCTAAAAGTTCGCAGTTTGTGGTTCGTTCTTGAGGGCTTGATTCAACTCGGTTGTGGGCTCTGCCCTCTTTTAAATTTTTCTAGGAACGACACAAATGGCAACGGGTACAGTGAAGTGGTTCAACGACGCAAAAGGTTTCGGTTTCATCACCCCTGACGAAGGCGGAGACGACCTTTTCGCGCATTTCTCGGGCATCAACATGCCCGGTTTCAAGACGCTCACCGAAGGGCAGAAAGTCTCCTTCGAAGTGACCGCCGGCAACAAAGGCAAGAAGCAGGCGAGCAACATCCAGGCTGCGTAAGCGCCTTTCGCCTCACGAAAAGCCGGGCCTCGTGCCCGGCTTTTTGCGTTTTGGGCGATCATACGGCCCATGAGCGAGACATCCACGGGGCCGGTTACCGTTCGCTGCTGCATCGCCGGTGGCGGACCCGCGGGCATGATGCTGGGCCTGCTGCTCGCCCGCGCCGGCGTCGACGTCCTCGTGCTCGAGAAGCACGCCGATTTCCTCCGGGATTTCCGCGGCGACACGATCCATCCCTCGACGCTCGAAGTCATGCACGAGCTCGGCCTGCTCGAAGGCCTGCTCGAGCTTCCGCATCAGACCGCCCCGACGCTGCGCGCGCAGTTCGGTGAGCTCGGCGTGCCGATCGCCGATTTTTCGCACCTGCCCACGCGCTGCAAGTACATCGCTTTCATGCCGCAGTGGGATTTTCTGAATTTCCTCGCGGAAGCGGGTCGGCGGTATCCGGGTTTTCAGCTGCGCATGAATGCGGAGGCGACCGGTGTCATCGAGGAATCGGGACGCGTCGTGGGCGTGCGCGCGACGACCGACGAAGGACCGCTGGAAGTTCGCGCGGCCCTGGTCGTCGCAGCGGATGGACGCCATTCGACGTTGCGTAACGCCGCCGGGTTCGAAGTCCGGCAGCTCGGCGCGCCGATGGACGTGCTGTGGTTCGGCCTGCCGCGGCGCCCAGACGACCCCGGGGAAACGATGGGCCGCTTCGGCGCGGGCCGCATATTCATCATGCTGAACCGCGGAGATTACTGGCAGTGCGGCTTCGTCATCCGCAAAGGCTCGATCGACGAAGTCCACGCGCGCGGCCTCGATGCTTTCCGCGACGCGGTGGCGAAAGCGGCGCCTTTCACCGCCGACCGCGTGGGCGAGCTGCGCGAGTGGGACCAGGTCAAGCTGCTGACCGTCGCGGTCGACCGCATGCCGCGCTGGTATCGCGGCGGGCTCCTCTTCATCGGCGACGCCGCGCACGCGATGTCGCCGATCGCCGGGGTAGGCGTCAATCTCGCGATCCAGGACGCGGTCGCTGCGTCGAACATACTCGCCGAACCGCTGCGCGAAGGCGCGCTCAGGACCGAGCACCTCGAAGCGGTGCAGCGGCGCCGCGAATTCCCGACGCGCGTCACGCAGCGCCTGCAGATCGTGATGCAGAACAACGTCGTCACCCGCGCGCTCGACGAGACTGCGACTTTCGAGCCGCCGCTCGCCGTGAAGATGCTCGCGAAGTTTCCGCTGCTGCGGCGCATTCCCGCGCGATTGATCGGCATGGGCGTGCGCCCCGAGCACGTGCGGCGATGAAGCGTAGCGGACGACGCAGCCGTCGTCCGCAGCCGCACGTCGTACACGAACAGAGGGAAACCCAAGTTTTCCCTCCGTAACCTCCCATCCTTCGGTTTTTGTTACTTGAGGGTGATGCCGGTCTGCTTGCGCACCCGTATCCACTTCGCGAGGTCTTCCTGCACGCGCTTCGCGAGCGCCTCGGGCGTGCTCTTGATGACTTCGGCCCCGAGCTTCTCGAAGCTGCCGCGCGTTTTCGGATCGTCGAGCACCTTCAGCATCGCTTCGCGGAGCTTCGCCATCGCGTCCTTCGGCGTCGCAGCCGGCGCCGCGATCGTCGTGTAGGTCGACGACTCGAACCCGCGCACGCCCGATTCGTCCACGGTCGGCACGTCGGGAAGGAAAGCCGCGCGCTTGAGCGTCGTCACCGCGATCGCGCGCAGCCTGCCCGATTTGATGTGCGGCCCCGAGGCGCTGACCTGGTCGAACATGAGGTGGACCTGGCCGCCGATGAGATCGACCATCGCGGCGCCGGCGCCTTTGTAGGGCACGTGCAGGAGCTTCGCTTTTGCCATCGACTGGAAAAGCTCGCCGGTGAGGTGCGTGTTCGAGCCCGTGCCCGCCGAGCTCATGAGGAGCGTGCCGGGTTGCGCCCGCGCGAGCGCGATGAGCTCTTTCACGCTGCGGGCGGGCACCGACGGGTGAACGACGAGCACGATCGGCACGAGCGAAATCGACGAGGTGAACGCGAAATCGCGCAGCGGATCGTAGCCGGGGTTGTCGCTGAAAGCGGGCTGGACGGTGAGCGTCCCGCTCGCGCCGAGGAGGAGCGTGTATCCGTCCGGCGGCGACTTCGCGACGAGCGCCGCGCCGATGCGCCCGCCCGCGCCGCCGCGGTTGTCGACGACCACCGGCTGCCCGAGCGCTTCGGAAAGCCCGGGCGCCACGGTGCGCGCGGTGATGTCGATGTTCCCGCCGGGCGCGAACGGCACGACGATGCGTATCGGCTTGCTCGGATATGCCGCACCGCCTTCGCTCTGCGCCGCGTGGGCGATCGATACGCAGCACAAAGCGCCGCAGCACGCGACCAAAAGGCGCGCGCGCGTTACTGCTGATGGAGGTGGTTCGCTTCTTTCACGAGCCTTTGCCATTTCGCGATCTCCGAACGAATGCGCTTATTGAACTGCTCGGGCGTGCCGCAGAGGCGGCAGGCGCGCGTAATGCGCCAGCCTGTGGGGTCTGAAGTATACGGTCAACCGCGGCGCGGACCGCCGAAAGTAATAGGGGTCTGCCGCCGGTTTTGCGAAAATGCGGCTCGGACCCCGGTTTTTGAAAGGACGCCGATGCCCAGCCCCAAGAGCGCGCGCCAAGGGAAGCCGCACCTGAAGCGCGACGACCAGCAGTGGTTTTTCGACTGGATGGTGAAGGAGACCGGCAAGACTTTCCACTTCCAGTCCGACGGACGCGGGCGGCTGCCGCGGACGGTTCGCAGCCACGACATGATCGCGAAGCACGTCGGGCGGGCGGCGCAGCGCTCCGAGCGCCTGGCGCAGGCCGAAGCCGAGGCCGGCCACCGCGAGACCGCGATGGAGCTCTACTACCAGGCGACGCTCCAGTACGCCGACGCGCAGCACGTAGTGTTCGAAACCGGCGACGAGAAGCGCTTCCTCCACGGCGGTCTCATGCGCTGCTACGACAAGGTGCGCGAACACGCGCCGTACGCGATCGAGCACATCGACGTGCCGTGGAACGGCACCGTCGTCTCGGGCAATCTCCATCTCGCGCCCGGCGCCGGCGCGAAGCCGCTTGTGTTCTACGTGCCGGGCTGCGACCAGACCAAGGAAGCCTGGCCGCATCCTTATTACAACCAGGCTCTTCAGCGCGGCATGCACGCGTTCTCCTTCGACGGACCCGGCCAGGGGGAGAGCAACCTGCGCGGCATCAGGCTCACCGCCGACAACTACGAGGATGCCGCAAGCGCGGCGATCGACGCGCTCGTGCGGCGTCCCGAGATCGATCCGCAGAAAATCGGCGTCTACGCGCTCAGCTTCGGCTCGTTCTGGGGTATGCGCATCGCCGCGAAGGAAAAGCGTCTCGCGGCGGTCGCGGCGCCGTGGGCTTCTTTCGTCGACAAGTATTACCTGATGACCGAAGAGTCGCCGCGCTACAAGCAGCTCTTCGCGTATCTCACGCACGCTGCCACCGAAGAAGAGCTCGACCGCATCGTCGCGGCGATGACGATGGAAGGCCTCATGGACAAAGTCACCGCGCCCACGCTCGTGGTGGCGGGTGAATACGACCCGCGCGCCCCGATCGACGAGGTCTATCGCCTGTTCGACCAGTTGAAAGCGCCCGCCGAGTTGTGGGTGCTGCCCGACCAGCATCACAATGGCTCGGTCACGATGAAAGCGCGAAGCTCGGTCTGGGAAGCCGACATCCACGCTTTCGTGTGCGACTGGCTGCGCGAGCGCTTCAACGGCGTTCCGCTGAAGCACGCAGGCAAAACGCTGTGGCTGGACCCTTCGGGGGCGGGCCCGAACGGGCCGGGAGTCGTTTACAAGCGCAGGTGGTTCGATAGGGCATGAGGAATGATGAGAAGGAGTGATGAGAAGGAGTGATGAGAATGAGTGAAAATCCCCGACGCGACCCTGCGCAGACTGCACAAAGCCGTCCTGCATGCGCTGCACGCGCCGGAAGTGAAGGACGGTTTCGCGCAGCTCGGGCTCGTGACCGTCGGCAATACGCCCGAGGAATTCGCCAAAGTGGTTCGCACCGACATCGAGAAGTTTCGGGAAGTGATACTCGAGTCGGGCATACCGAGGCTTTGAAGAAGTGACGGCTACCGAAGGAGTGACGAAGTGATGGCTGCATCACCGCTGCCCGAAGGCGAGCTCGCTTACGCGTACTTCCCCGACAACTACCGCTGGTCTCACGGCATGCTGCTACCGCTCGGCGGCACGGCGTGGGGCGGAGGGGAGATCGACGAGATCAACCGCGTCGGACTGCGCCTGAAAGGCCGCGTCGGCGATGACGGCGCGTGGTTCCAGGAGTGGGCCGGAGAGGCCGAGCGTCTCGAGGCGATCGGGCACGCCGAAGCCGCGAAGGCCCACAAGCTCACCGCGGCGGCGTATCTGTTCAGGGCCGCGCACTACTATCACGTGGGCGAGCGCTTCGTGCAGCCGAAGACGGACGCGAGCCAGGCGGCCTACCGGCGCGGCGTCGAAGCGTTCAGGAAAGCGGCCGCGCTCGCGCGAAGGCCCCGGATCGAGCACGTCGAAGTGCCGTACGAAGGCACGAGCCTGCCTGGCATCCTCGTGCACGCGGACACCGGCGCGGGTCCCGCGGGCAAGGGGCCGGTGATGATCTTCCTCGACGGCTTCGACGTGACCAAGGAGATCCAGTATTTCCGCGGCATTCCCGACCTCGCGGCGCGCGGCGTGTCGTGCCTGATACTCGACGGTCCCGGCAACGGAGAGGCGATCCGCTTCCGCGGCTTGTATCTGCACCACGAGACCGAGCGCCACGCGGGCGCGGCTTACGAATTTCTCGCGAAGCGTCCGGAGTTCGACGAGCAGCGCATCGGCATCATGGCGCTTTCGCTCGGCGGCTATTACGCGCCGCGCGCGGCCTCGATGGATCAGCGCTTCGCCTGCTGCATCTCGTGGGGACCGGAGTGGGACTATCACACCAAATGGAAGCAGCGCCTCGAGCGCATCGAGCGCGGCGAGATCCTGTCGCTTTCGGTGCCGTGGCAGCATCTGCTGTGGGTGTTCGGCGTCGCGACCAAGGAGGAAGCTTTCGAGAAGCTGGAGGGCTTCAAGCTGGACGGCGTGATCCAGAAAATGCGCTGCCCCTATCTCCTCGTCTACGGCGAAGGCGACCAGCAGGCGCCGTTCGAGCACGCGCAGAAAATGATCGCGGCAGCCGGCTCGGAAAGGAAGGAGCTCAAGATCTTCACGCGCGAGGAAGGCGGTTATCATCACTGCCAGGTCGACAACGTGAGCATCGGCACGGCCTACATGTGGGACTGGGTGGCGGACGTGCTCAGGCCCGAAGCTTGAGGGCTACCGCAAGGAGTGACGCGGCTATCGCAAGAAGTGACGCGGCTATCGCAAGAAGTGACGAGAAGGGGTTGTTAAAAACACGCACCTCTTCGGTAGCCGTCACTCTTTGCGGTAGCCGCGTCACTCGTTCGGTAGCCGTCACTTTTGGCGGTAGCCTCGTCACTTGTTAAACAGAGGAGATGTGAATGGCCAAGGCATACTGGATCGTTTGCTACCGCTCGATCAAGGACCCCGCGAAATTCGCCGCATATGCGAAGGTCGCGCCGGCCGCGGTGCAGGCGAGCGGCGGGCGCTTTCTCGTGCGCGGCGGCGTCGCGAAAACTTACGAATCGGGATTGAACGAGCGCGTGGTCGTCATCGAGTTCGACAACCTCGCCCAGGCGCTCGCCGCACACGACACCCCCGCTTACCAGGAGGCGCTGAAAGCGCTGGGCGACGGCGCCGTCCGCGATATGCGTGTCGTCGAGGGGCTCGACGTCCAGCCGCGGTGATATATTCGACTCGCAAACCCCACTCGCTCCCCGGGCATTTCTCAAAGGAATCGCATGAAACGCTTAGCGCTCGCCGCCGCCGTACTCACGGCGTCGGCCTCACCCCTGTACGGCCAGACCCAGAAGGTCACGCCGCCGATCGCCGTCTACTGGATGAGCGTAGAGACCAACGCCGGCATGGGTATGGGCATGCCCGCCGGCATGGGCGGGATGCTTCCCCCCGGCATGCAGGGCGGCAAGCGCATGAAGCTCGATCTGGGCTCGTCGCGCAGCGCGAGCGGCCCGCCTCGCGCGGACCACGCCATACCCGCCGGACTTGCGATGGGACAGAGCCTCCCGCTCGTCACGCCGCAGGCCGAGCGACCGCAAGGTCGCAGCGAGCCGGGCGATCCCAATTTCGAGAGGCCCAAAGGCCGCATGCTGATCTACTGGGGATGCGGCGAAGCGATACGCGCGGGGCAGCCGGTGATCATCGACTTCGCGAGCTTGGGGACGCAGGAAGCGTCGCAGGCGTTCAAAAGCCGCAACGTCAGGCGCCCGACCGGTCCCGCGTTCGGCCGCAATCGCACTTTCGGCGACTGGCCGAACAACGAGAACAGCACTCAGGTTCCGCAGCAGGCGAGCCTGGTGGGTAACCACACGGTCGCCGGCAATTATTCGCCCGAGATCCACTTCTCCGTCGGCGAGCGCCACGATTTCATGGCGCCGGTGGCGTTCGATCCGGTCAACAAGACCTCGGCTGGCGCTTTCCAGGTGAAGTGGCAGGCGATACCGACCGCGACCGGCTATTTCGCGACGGCGATGGGCCAGGGCGATAACCAGAACGACGTCGTGATGTGGTCTTCGAGCGAAGTGCAGGAGATGGGGCACGCGCTCATGGATTACCTGCCGCCGAACGAAGTGCGCAGGCTCATCAAGGAAACCATCGTGATGTCGCCGCAGATCACCGAATGCACGGTGCCTGCGGGCATCTTCAAAGGCGAAGGCGCGATGTTCAATTTCATCGCGTACGGCGACGAGCTCAACGTCGTGCACCCGCCGCGTCCGAAAGATCCGCGCACCCCATGGGAGCAGCAGTACGCGGTGAAGGTGAGGTTGAAGTCGACGGGCATGACGATGCTCGCCGAAGGCGGTATGGGCGACGCCGGCCGCTCGCGCGGTCGCGCGGAGCGCGATGCGCCTTCGTCACAATCCGAGCAGCGCTCCGCGCCTTCGCAGCCGGCACGCCCGCCGAGCGGCGCCGACGCCGTGCAGCAGGGGATCGACGCGCTGCGAGGGATTTTCGGGCGTTAAAGAACCACCCTCACCCTGACCCTCCCCCTGAAGGGGAGGGAAAGTGTGTACGAACCGAAGGAAGGGGGTAACGGGGGGAAACTTCGGTTCCCCCTGTTCGTTCACCGCCCGCCAAGGTTCCCAGCGGGAACCTTCATCACTCCTTGCGGTAGCTCGTCACTCCTTTACATCAGATTCCCGGCATTCACGTTCAGGTTCACGCCCGTGATGTAGCGCGCTTCCGCCGAAGCGAGAAAGAGCGCCGCTTCCGCGGTGTCCTGCGGCTCGACGAGGCAGCGCATCGGGTTCTGTTCGGCGATCTTCCTGCGGCTCGCTTCGTCGCGCACTTTCACCACGCGCGGAGTCGCGGTGGTCCCGGGCGAGATGGCGTTGACCGTGATGCCGTAAGGACCGAGGTCGCGCGCGAGCACTTTGGTGAAATTGATCATGCCGGCCTTGGCCGCTCCATAGGGAAGGTAGGTCGCCGCGAACGGATTGGGCGCGATTCCCGAGCCCGATGCGATGTTCACGATCCTGCCTTTCTTGCGCGCCATCATGAGCGCCGCGACCGCCCGCGAGCAGAGGAAGCACGTCTTCAAGTTGAGCGTGATCACGCGGTCCCACTCTTCGTCGGTGATCTCGGTGATCGGCGCGAGCTGATGGAAGCCTCCCGCCGCGTTGACGAGTATGTCGACGGCCCCGAATTTGCCGACCACCGCCTGCACCATCTGCGTGACGGCTTCGGTGCGCGTGACGTCGGTGTCGAGCGCGAGCGTCGTGCCGCCCGCGCCTGCGATCTCCTTCGAGACGCGCTCGACCTCGCCGCGATTCACGTCGACCAGCGCGACCGATGCGCCTTCGCGCGCAAAGGTTCTCGCGATCGTTTCGCCTATGCCCTGGCCCGCGGCGGTGACGATGGCGACCGATCCTGACAGACGACCCTGCTGTGGCATTCTCATTTCTCCTTTGCGCGGTGAGCGTGTGCAGGTGAATGATATGAGATGGAGGGCGAAAAAACCAAGGTAAACTCTTTGCGAACTTTGGCGTTCATTCGAACGGAGCAGCGATGGCGGAATCACTCGAATCCAAATACGGCGGGCGGGCTTTCGAAGCCGGGCGCGCGATACAGGGCGAAAGCTTCGAAAAGCGCGTCGAGCAGCGCGACAGCCTCGACCAGCACTTCACCCGATCGTGGCTCGATTTCGCGATCGCCGGCCTTTCGCGGCGCCCGGCGCTCGATACGCGCACGCGGCTACTCGTGCTCACCGGCCAGTACACGATGGCGCGCAGCCACAAGGCGCTCGAAGAGACGGTGCGCGCCGCGCTCGCGGCGAAGGTGCCGGCTCGCGAAGTCCTGGAGATCATCCTTCAATGCACCGTCTACGGCGGTCACACCGTCGTCGACCCGGCGATCGAGGTTTTCCACCGCATCGCGAAAGATGAGGGGCTGCTGGAGGAGCTGAAGCGCTCGCAGCTTCCGCTCGACGGCAACGACCGCACGCGCTCGTACGAGGCCGAGAGCAAGACCTGGCACCCGGACGACGTCGCCGATCCGCGCTTCAAGGACCTGATCGAGCGCCACGGCTGGCTCGCGGTCGGCCGCGGGCTCACGCTCCGCCCGCGCCACCATCTCAACATCCTGTCGTGGCTCGACACGATAGACCCCGAGTTCTGCGACCTGTGGGTGAAGTTCTGCTACGGCGCGATGTACGCGCGCGGCGTCGTCGACGACAAGACGCGGCTCCTGTGCATGATCGGCGACTGTCTCGCGGTGGGTGAGGAGACGCAGGCGCGCGGACATATGCGAGGCGCGCTGCGCAAAGGCGCGCACCCGCGCGAGGTCATGGAAATCTGTTTTCAGACGGCGATCAACTTCGGCATGCCGCCGATGTTGAAAGCGCTGGAAGTGTTCGTCGAGATCATGGCCGAAGACAAGCGCCTGGGCGAGATCGGCAACC
>Ga0105106_10001378_pt1 | contig 17460 bp, 11 predicted proteins | sample PPLLaktember2015_5_FD_79109 | JGI IMG/M metagenome (GOLD analysis project Ga0105106, IMG submission 79109) | Freshwater sediment microbial communities from Prairie Pothole Lake near Jamestown, North Dakota, USA - PPLs Lake P8 Core (1) Depth... | ecosystem: Environmental > Aquatic > Freshwater >...
GGCATACAGCCTGCGTCAGTCCCCAATCTCCAAATGAAGGGAGAATCGTTTCGGGTTTGGATTTCTCAGAGACGAGCTTTCCCGCCTCCACAAACCAGAAACCACAAACCAGGAACTAGAAACCAGAAACTAGAAACCATCAAATATCCAGCTCCCTGAAATCCAGGGCATTCACCTGGATGAACTCCCGCCTCGGCTCCACCTGATCCCCCATGAGCGTCGCAAAGAGATTGTGCGCCTCATACTGGTCATCGATCCTCACCTGGAGCAGGGTGCGCTTCTCGGGGTTCATGGTGGTCTCCCAGAGCTGCTCCGGGTTCATTTCCCCCAGACCTTTGTAGCGCTGAATGGAGAGGCCTTTGCGGGCTTCATCCATGAGATGGCGGAAGAGTAGACGCGGATGGTCGATGGTTGTCGTGACTCCCTGCGCGTCCTTGATCTCGTAGGGGGTCTGGTGCAGGATGCCCAGCTGCCGGTAAAGATCCAGGAGCCTCTTGAATTCCACCGACTGCAGGAGCTCGTAGCTCAGCACGTAGCGCTCCTGGCCGTTCTCCTTCTGCCTGAGCTCCAGGTCGTAGCCCCGCTGCTCCTCTTCCAGCTCGATGGAGGTCACCTCGAAGCCGGACTGTTCCAGCTCCATCTTGAGAATCCCGATGCTCTCCTCGTCCGACGGTGACAGGTCGCGGACGCTGAAAATGCGAATGACCTGCTCGATGAGCGCTTTGGGCAGGCCTTTGCGGCTCTGCCGCTCCAGCCACTCGTCGTACTTGTTGAAGACTTTCAGGAGGCGGATCAGCTCCCTGGCTGTGACGGGCTGGTCCGACCCGGCGAATGTCACGCCCTTCTTTTCGGCGGCGCGGGTGAGCAGGTAGCTGTTCATCTGCTCGTCATCCTTCAGGAAATTCTCCTGCTTTCCGATGGCCACACGGTAGAGGGGCGGCTGGGCAATGTAAAGGTTGCCGCGCTCGATGATCTCGGGCATCTGCCGGAAGAAAAAGGTGAGCAGCAGGGTCCGGATGTGGGCCCCGTCCACGTCGGCATCAGTCATGATGATGGTCTTGTGGTAGCGCAGCTTGTCGGGGTTGTATTCGTCCTTGCCCACCCCCGTCCCGAGCGCCGAGATCATGGTGCGGATTTCCTGGTTTTCGAGCATCTTGTCGAACCGGGCTTTCTCCACGTTGAGAATTTTGCCCCGGAGGGGAAGGATCGCCTGGAACTTGCGGTCGCGTCCCTGCTTGGCGGAGCCGCCGGCCGAATCCCCCTCGACGATGAAGATCTCGCTTTTGGCCGGGTCCCGCTCCTGGCAGTCTGCCAGCTTTCCCGGGAGAGAGTGGTCGCTCAGGATCCCCTTGCGACGGGTCAGCTCCTTGGCCTTGCGTGCGGCCTCCCGAGCCCGTGCGGCCTCCAGCACCTTGTCGAGGATGATCTTGATGACCTTGGGGTTCTCTTCGAAGAAAATCGAGAGATTTTCATAGGTCAGGTTCTCGAGGATGCCCTTCACCTCGCTGTTGCCCAGCTTGGTCTTGGTCTGGCCCTCAAACTGCGGCTGGGAGAGCTTCACGCTGATGACCGCCGTCATGCCCTCGCGGACGTCGTCCCCCGTGAGCTTGTCCAGGTCTGTCTTAGGCAGTTTGGCCTGGGAGGCATACTGCTTGATGGAGCGCGTGAGCCCGGCCTTGAAGCCCACCAGGTGACTGCCTCCTTCCTTCGTGTTGATGTTATTGGCAAAAGTAAATATTTTCTCGTTGTAGGTCTGGTTGTACTGGATCGCGACTTCCGCCACGACCCCCTGCTTTTCGCCCGTGAAGTAGATCACGTCCGGATGGAGCGGTTCCTTGCTCTTGTTGAGATAGTCCACGAAGGAGACCAGACCGCCGTCATAGTGGAACTCGCGCTCCCGGGCGACGCGCTCGTCGGCGAGCTCGATCCGGACCCCCCGGTTGAGGAACGCCAGCTCTCTCAGTCGCTGAGCCAGGATGTCGAAGCTGAGCTCGGTATCGGAAAAGATCTCCGCATCGGGTTTGAAAGTGATGCGGGTGCCGCGCTTCTGGGTCTCCCCCGTGATCTTCAGGGGGCCGGCGGTGATTCCGCGCTCGTAGCGATGGGAGTAGACCTTCCCATCCCGGCGGATTTCGACTTCCAGGTACTCGCTGAGAGCATTGACCACCGAGACCCCCACGCCGTGGAGCCCTCCCGAAACCTTGTAGGTCGCATCATCGAACTTGCCTCCGGCATGAAGCTTGGTCATGACGACTTCCACGGCGGGCACACCCTCTTTTTCGTGAATGTCGACGGGAATGCCGCGGCCGTTGTCATCCACCGTGACACTGCAGTCGACATGAACCTGGATGCGGATGTGGTCGCAGTAACCCGCCAGAGCCTCGTCGATGCTGTTGTCCACCACTTCGTAAACCAGGTGGTGGAGCCCTTCGGTGGAGACGTTGCCGATGTACATGGAAGGGCGCATGCGAACGGCGCTCAGCCCCTCGAGCACCGTGATCTGCTGGGCTGTGTATTGATCGATTTGAAAATTGTCGCCGGTTTCCTCTGTTGCCATGAAATCACCTCGTTTGGAATGGACGTGGTTTCGGACTTCCCGCGCACGGTAATGAACGGCCTGCGGAAAGGACGAAAACCGCCCGGATCGGCTGCCGCCGCTTCAATTCAACAACAACGCAACATACTCGCTTTCCGGCCGATTTTCAATTCATTTCACGGATTTGATTTCATTTCAGGCAACCCCGATCAGAGCCCCCCCAGGCATTGATTCAGGCTTCCGAGCAGTTGGCCGCGAATCCGGTCATTCAGTTTTCCTGGATGCTGGATCCTGGATCACAGCAGTTACAAAGAAACTTTCCCGTGGCCGATTGCTGCTTCCATCTACTTTTTCTGCTGCTCCTCCGCCACAACCTCGGCGATGTGCTTCACGCGCACTTTGCCACCGCGCCGGTCCATGCCGCCGCGCAGCTGCAGGACGCAGCCCGGGCAGTCGGTGACCAGGATTTCAGCCCCGGTGGCTTCCACGTTGTCCAGTTTGCGCTTGAGGAGCTCGCCCGAGAGCATGGGAAACTCGATGGAGAAGGACCCTCCAAATCCACAGCAGACGTCTTCGTCCCTGGCTTCGACATAGTCTAGTCCCGCCGTTTTGAGGAGCTCCCTCGGCTCCCGCGTGACCTTCAGCCCGCGGCAGAGATGGCAGGGGGCGTGGTAGGCCACCTTCCGGCCGCTCCCTCCAAACGATTCCGGCTTCAGTCCCAGAACGTTGGTCATGAACGAGCTGAAATCGATGACCTTGTCTCCGAGCTGCTGCACCATGGCCGCCAGACCGGGCTCGCCGTCGAGAAGCTTGGGGTAGTTCTCCCTGAGGTGCGAGCCGCACGAGGCGCAAAGGGTCAGGATGTAGTCGTAGCGGGCCGGGTCCATGGCCTTGAGATTGGCGATGGCGACCTCACGGGCCGTCTCATTTTCCCCCATCATCTTGGCGGGAAGCCCGCAGCAGCTCTGCTCCATGGGATACTCCAGCTCGACGCCATGGCCCCGCACGAGCTCCAGCAGTGCCCTGGCCTGCTCGGGATAGACGAAATCCACCAGGCACCCTCCAAAGAGGGCCACCCGATACCTGGGATTCCGGACCCTTGGCTGGCTCCAGGTCTCCCACAGGTCCCGGAGCGGGGTCCTGGCGATGGCCGGGAGGCTCCGAAAGCGGTGCTCTTCGGTGAAAAGCAGCGGCAGGTGGCGGATGAAGCCTTTATCCTTGAGGAGCGGCCTCTGGGCCAGGTGAGCCCGTCGCAGCAGGAAGTGAAACAGCCTCCGGTCCTTGAGAACGCGGCTGAGGAGCCGGTTTTTCAACGGCTTGTCGCCTTCCACCTCCAGCACCGTCCGGTGCACCTCCTTGATGAGATGGGGGAGATCGATCCCGGTGGGGCAGACGGCCTTGCAGGCCTGGCAGTTGAGGCAGTTCTGGACGATGGCGCGGGCGTTTTCCCGCCCGTGATAGAAGTAGGTCAGGATGAGCCCGATGGCGCCGATGTAGACGTGGCCATAGTGGTGGCCGCCCACCAGCCGGTAGATGGGGCACACGTTGGCGCAGGCGCCGCACCGGATGCAGCGCAGGGCCTCGCGGAAGAGCGGGTCCCTGGCCAGGGCCAGACGGCCGTTGTCCAGGAAGACGATGTGCATGCGCTTTCTGCCGTCCGGAGCCGTGGTGCACTCCGTGGCGCCGGTGATCCAGGTGACGTAGGTCGAGATGGCCTGTCCCGTGGCGTTGCGCGGGAGCACCCGCAGGATGCGCAGGGCGGATTTGAGATCCGGAACGAGCTTGTCGAAGCCCACGAGGGCCACGTGAACCCGGGGCATCGTCGTCACCAGTCTTCCGTTTCCCTCGTTGGTCACGAGGCCGATGGCGCCGCTCTCCGCGATGGCGAAATTGGCGCCGCTCACTCCCATGTCCGCCTCCAGGAAAGCCTGCCGCAGCTCGCGCCGAGCCACCTTGACCATGCCGTTGATGTCGTCGGGGTCCTGGGTCGCACCGGTCACCTTCGTGAAGAGCTCTGCCACCTCCTGGCGCGACAGGTGGATGGCGGGCATCACCATGTGGGACGGGCCTTCCCCCCTGAGCTGGATGATCCACTCGCCGAGATCCGTTTCGGTCACCAGGAACCCATCGCGCTCCAGGTGGTCGTTGAGGAAGGTCTCCTCGGCCGTCATGGACTTGCCCTTGACGATCTTCTTTGCCCCGTTTTCGCGGGCGATGGCGGCGATGATCTCGTTGGCCTCGCGGGCTGTCCGAGCTACGTGGACCTTCGCTCCGGCGGCCTCGGCGTTGGCCTTGAACCGTTCGAAAAGCTCCTCAAGATTGGGGATGGCAGCGTCTTTTCCGCGGGCGATCTCGTCGATGAGCCCGTCGAGATCCATGCCGGCAAAGGCATTGGCCCTGGAAGTGCGGTAGGCCGCAGCGAAATTGTCCAGGGTCGTTCCCAGGAACTTGTTCCGCATGGCCCGGCGCAGGTCTTCCTTATATTCGTCGAGACGGTGGGGAGTCGTGATCATGGCTTGATTCTCCTTGGTTGGTACTACAACGAGATTTCTTTGCAAGGTGGGCAAAAGCGGTAGCGTTTCCCACCGAAAAATGCGGTTTCACGACCACGGTGGGCAAGATAGAGCCCTTGCCCACCCTACGCCGGAATGGCATCCGGCCTCATTTCTCGCTGCAGTGTTAGGGCAGCCCGGGAAGCGGCCACCCGGCGGAATCCCCGGCAGTGCAGCCGGGACCTTCTGGATCTGGCTTCAGTTCGGGCGGGCGAGCGACTCCACCCTCCCGGCCCTGTCGGCAAAGCCTCCGACCGGGCTCAGACGGCTTGGCTCAGGCCGGTTCTTCCTCGAGGAGGAGCAGGTGCAGCTCCTGGGGTCCGTGAACCCCGATGGTGAGCACCCGTTCGATGTCCGCCGTGCGGCTGGCCCCCGAGATGAAAGCCAGGTAGCTCCCACCGGTTTTCATGAGCCGGTTCAGCTCTTCTTCAAGGGCCATGGCGTCGGGCACGATGCGCGAGCGGGGGAGGACGGCCACATGGATCTCGCTCAGCATGGTGGCGATGCGGAGATCTTCGGAGCCGGAAGACTGAACCAGGGTGGCCGTTTCGGCAATGCCCCAGTCGGCCACGGTCAGCCCGGTGTGCATCTGTTTCAGGTGATCGCGGAGGTTTTTCGTCAGAAGGGTCAGCTGGTTCTCGCCGCAAAGCTCCTGCAGCTGCCGCCGGCTCGCCTCGTCCAGCCCGGGCGCCGCAACGGCCACCCCGCCCTGCTCTCGGGTCACATCGACGGCATGCCGCAGCGCCTCATGGAGGTTGCGCACCTCGAAAACCCTCGTCTGGACGGCCTCCGCCTTCTCTTTCAGTGTCTGGATCAAACTGTCCTGGCTTCCCATGGGATTCACGTCCTCCTGAACCACCCGAACGCAGCGTTCCGCAAGGGGCAGCATGCCCGGCATCCGGGGAGTCGCCGACGTGGAGCGGCGGGGTGGGGCCCGTCGCTTCACGGCATCTGAGCTCATTCTCCATCAATTTCGCATTCCAGCGTCCAAAGGGGAACCCCCCATCTGCGCCTATGGCAGCATCCATTTCAGCACGTAAGCCTCGAGGAAAGTGAGGATACTGATGATGAAGACCATGGCGACGCTGTGCCACAGGGTGAACCGGAAGATATGCCCCTCCTGTCCTACCAGATTGGCGGCGGCCGTGGCAACGAAGATGGACTGTGGGGAGATCATTTTACCGGTGACGCCCCCCGAGGAATTGGCCGCCACGGTGAGCGCGGGGTCGACGCCGATCTGGGTGGCGGTGGTCTTCTGAAGCGAACCGAAGAGCGCGTTGGAGGAAGTGTCGGAGCCCGTGAGGAAGACGCCCAGCCAGCCGAGGATGGTGGTGGCAATGCTTTTGAGTTAAGCTCATCTGCCCGGTCGGGTTGGGTGCCATGGGCCAAGCGAAGCTTGCCCATGCGAGCTCATTTGGTCACGGGCAAGCTTCGCTTGGCCCGTGCCGCCCCATGATTCAGCAGCATTGACGTTGGGTGGGTCCCGCGAGGCCCGCTCCCCGGAAAAATGACTTGATATGAAACGTTTTCTGGTCAACAAATTGGCGATGACAGGGATGCGCCCATCCAGAGTGGCCCCGTGCGATTCTTCGCGTCCGGCATCGAGGAAGCTCCCGGCGGCAGGCTTCGGCCAACGCTGCGAAGCACGGCAGCCTGCCCGGAATGAGCCGGCGCAGGGCTCATCCCCGGGGCCGTCAGGTCAATGGCGAAAGATCAGAACCTATTTGTGTGAGAGAGGCGCCCATGTTCAAGCCCATCAGGCCCAAACGCATATCCGACCAGGTCTTTGAACAGCTGAAGGATCTCATTTTCAAAGGCCACCTGAAGCCGGGCGAAAAGATGATGACCGAAAGGGACCTGGCTCAGGCATTGGGCGTCAGTCGGCCCACGGTGAGGGAGGCCATCAACAAGCTGGTGAACCTGGGGGTGGTCGAGCACAGGCAGGGGCAGGGGACTTTCGTCAAGTCGCCTTCGGACGACTCGGAAAAGAACCCCCTGGCCGCCATCATCAGCGATCCTGAATTCGATCTCGTGGAGCTCCTGGAGGTGAGGCTCGGGCTGGAATGCAATGCGGCGACCCTGGCGGCCCAGAGAGCCACGGAGGAGGATATCCGAGCCCTCCGGAGCTGCCTTGAGGACATGATTTCAGAGGTCGAGCAGGGGGGGCTGGGGAGTGACGCCGACGTCTGCTTCCACATGGCCATTGCCTTCGCCACCGGCAACGCAGTCCACATCCGCATCATGAGAAGCCTCTATGACATGATGTTCTACGGGATCCGCCAGAATCTCCAGCACCTCTATACGGAGCCGGACAATCTCGAGGAGATCGTCCGGCAGCACACGGCCGTCTTCGATGCCATAAGCAACCGGGCTCCCGATGCCGCCTTCGAGGCCATGAAGCACCACATCCATTACGTCCTGAATTTTTTCCGCAAACAAAGCCCGGGGGCGTAGGTGGAGGACCTGCCTCCGAAGCCATTATCCTCTTGACTTGAATGGGCTTGCGTGCTAGCAGGCGGGAAAGTCTTATGAAGAAATGGCGGCCTGGGCTTCGTTTCATTTTTTCTGATTCCTTATCGAGCAACAGCAACGTTTCGAATCTTCAAATTCGCGTGCTCACTCGACCTGGCTGCAGGTGCCTTGAGCACACGGAATTCCACTGGGCATCAGTCCCTCGAGTGTTCGTGATTTCCTGAAATCCTTGCGGTCATTCCATTCGGAGTGCAGGGCATTGGTCATTTTGCGGGAGGTGCGGGCATGAATGAGCTCTTTCCCATAGCCAGCGGATTTCTGATCGGATCGTTTCTCGGATGGCTTCGTCCGTCCATGAGGAGGTGGGTCGGAGCGCTCCTGGCCTTCGTCTTCGGGGTGCTCGCGACGGTGGTCAGCGGCGAATTCAGGATCAGCTGGGCCTATCTTCTCATCGACATCCCCCTGGTGGCTATCTCAGCCTCTGTGGGCCTCATTGTCAGCCAACGTTTGCGCCTGAATCTGATGCAGTCTTCCTGAGGGTTTTCGGAACGGTTTTCCGCAGCCCATTTCCTGGAAGATACTTTCACCATCTCTTTACAGACAGCTTCGGAACAGGGTGGCCGGCAGAGCAGCCGCCACCTGCCTGAGCACAGGGGCCGGAAAGCCTGCAGGGGCTCGGATTCCCGCTTTCGCCGGATTGACCCATCGGGGATTTTCGAACCTTTTCAAGGTGGAAGCATCGTTCTCGCTGAAGATCCGATCTGGAGAGGAACGGCGGCGACGCCTGTTTTCGTGATCAGATGAGGTAAGGCGCCATGCTGGTGAGACCCGTCATCGGCTCCTGGGAGCCGAAGAATATCGAACGGATCGTCTCCTGGGAAAACCGCAGGCTGGCCGTGCTGCCTTCGCCGGGCCTCTCGGGGGATCTGCATCAGGACCTGGGCCGCGGGGCCCTCACGGTGGAGATCACCGGCTCGCTGTCCACCGATGAGGCGCGCGACGAGCTCCTGAAGGATCTGCGGGAGCAGTTTCTGGCCGGTGAGCCGGTGGATTTCCTGGCGGACATCGTGAAGGACTCCGAGCTGGAGCAGGTGCTCATCGAGGCGCTCGATCTGGAGGAGCGTGCCGGGGACCCCGATCTTTTCCGCTACCGGATCGTGCTGCGCGAATACACCGAACCGCCCGAGCCCCCCGGCCTTGGGGCCGACTTCGGGCTGGACGTGGATGCCGATTTGGGCCTGGACGTCGATCTGGGGCTGGACCTGCTGGATATACCCGGTTTGATGCCGGACATCCCGGCGATCGGCGACCTGCTGAGCCCCATCAAGCCGGCGGCCGAGGAATTGAAGAGCGCCCTTTCGACGGCCGGATCGCTGCTCGATCCTTTGAACGATCTGCTGGGGTAGACGGATGAGTCTCAAGACCGAGCTGAGCGTCAAGCTGGACACCGGGGGGCTCGTGGCGATGCTGCTGGGCAAGGCGGTCAGCGCGAAAACGGAGCTCGACGGAATCTCCATGCCGGCCGCGGACAGCGACACCGGGGAGGCCGCACGGCTCTCGGCCAGCATCGACCTCAGCGGCATCGGCTCATCGGTCTTGCAGGCGGCGGGACAGGTGGCTCCGGCCCTGGGAGGGCTCAAGGACGCGGCCGACATGCTGGCGCCGCTGACCCGTCTGACCGAACCCCTGGAGCAGCTCGCCCGGGCCGACCTCGAAACCCAGTTCCAACAGCTTGCGGATCAGCTCGGGACCGAAATCGACGAGACCAGGCGGGAGGGTTTTGCGGGGATCCTCGTCCAGATCTCGGATCTTTTCGGCGACTCCCCCCAGGCGAAACTGCTGCGGGACCTGGCGGCGGTCCTCACGCGCGCTGCGGGAGTCGATCTGCCGGCCGATGCCTTCCAGCCTCCCGCCCTCGCCTCCGCCGTTTCGGCGGCCATTCGCGTGCTCGGGGGGATGATGAGCCTGGAGACCCTGCTCGCCGAAGCGGAGCGGTTGACGGGCGTCATGCGTCGGCAGCTCGACTCGGCCACCGTCAATGCCCGTGGGGCCGCCATCACGGCCACGTTCACGGAGGTGGAGCTCAGCACGGGCGCGCTGCTCTCCCTGGAGACGGACCTCGTGTCCTTGCGGGACCTCGTGGCCCGGGGCATGGGGTTTGGCGAAGCCACCCTGGTCTACCTCGACCTTCCACAAGCCCAGTCCGGCCTGGCGTTGGCGGCGGCCATGGTGCGGGAGACGGACCTCTCGCCCCTGGAGACCACCCTCGCGACGCTCGCCGCCAGGCTGGCCCCTGCGCTGGCCTTCGACCTGAGCGGAGTCCCCGCCCGCGGCCTGGACGAGGTGCTTCGGGAGCTCGAGGCGCGCACGGCCGACCTGGCCCAGCGCATCACCGGTTATGACGTCGCCGCCATCTCGGCGCCTCTCACCGCAACTCTCTCGGCGGCCACCGACATCCCCAACCGGCTCACTTCGGTCATCACAGAGGTGACCATGACGGTGCGAGGCGGCCTGGAGACTCTTCGCGATGCCGTTCAGGCCCTTCCTCTCGACGCCATCGGCCATGCCCTTCGGACGGCGATGCAGCCCATCGTGGAGCTGCTGGGATTCCTGACGGAACTGCTGGCTGCCATCAAGCAGGCCCTCGAGGCTGCCGTGGCTGCGGTTCGGGCCACACTCGGCAAGGCCGAAGACGCGGTGGATGAGTTCAAGGATGCCGTCGACGCGCTATTCCAGGGAGCCGAGACGTTCATCGACGGGCTGAACCTGGACGCGGTGGTGGGTAGAATCGCCGACAACGTGAAGGCTTTCGCCGATTTGATCTCGAAGGCGCAGCTCAAGCCCTGTTTCGATACAGCGACGGGTGCCATCGACACGGCCACGGGAGTCGTCGAGAAGGTGCCGTTCAGCCTCATTCCCGATTCCATGGAGCAGGAAGTCGTGGCTGCGCTTCGACCCATCAAGGCGGCCGACCTGGAAGCCTTCGAGAACGATATCAAGAATCTGCTGCAGATCGGCCCTGACGGGAAATTCCAGGTCCGGCCCGAGATCGAGAATGCCGTGAAGGCGGTGCAGGACAAATACGATGACCTGATGGCCGAAGTCCGCCGGCTCGACCTGCGCCAGGCCGTGGCGCAAATCGATGCCGGCCTGCAGGATCTCATCGCGAGGATCGGCGAGATCTCACCCCAGGTGGAGCTGTCGCCCGTGCAGGATGCGCTCGACCAGCTGCGCTCCACCGTTGACGGTTTCGACCTGAACCGGGCTTTGCAGCCGCTGAACGATGCCTTCGCGCAGATCCTGGACGCCGCCGACCGCTATGCGCCGGGCCAGCTCATCCAGCCGCTCGAGCAGCGCATCGACGAACTGCGCGGCCGGATCATCGATGCCACGCGCCTTCGCGACATCGCCGGCTACCTCGACCAGGTACGCGATCAGGCCGGTGACCTGGTGGACCGTCTCGATCCGGCGCCGTTGGAGCCCCTGGTCCGGCAATCGCTGGATGAGGGATTGTCGCTCCTCGACCGCTTCCCGGCCATGAAGCCCGGAGGCGCCTTCGGCAGCCTGGTGGCCGCCATGCTTGCAGGCTCCGGTTTGCGCGTGAGCCCGCGCTCGTTCGAGACGGTCCTGGACTGGTTCAACGGCGTTTCGGGAACCGATGCGCTGGCCGCGCGAGCCGCCGCCATCGCCGATGCGATTCGGGACACGGCGCAGCAGGTGAGCGGGTTCGATCCCGCGGCCTTCGCTTCGGCCCTGGCCACACTGCACTCGGCACTGCGCAGCCGAGTCGATGCGCTGCCCGCCGGGCCGGCCAGAACCGAAATGGCGGCCATCGTCAACCGACTGGATCCGGCGGTCGTCTTCGGACCCCTCGCCGCCAATCGGGCGCGCTACCTCGCCGCCCTGGATGCGGCTGCAGCCGTGGCGGAAACCCTGAGGCGCACCGGTTATTCGGAGGTCAACGTCACGGCGGCACGACTGCGTCTCTCCTTTGGCCCCTTCGACCCTGCTGGAACGGCGTTGCGCTCCCTGGCCGAGAGCGTCGGTCTGTCCGGATTCGATGAGGGGTTCGGCGAGGTGGTGAAGAGGTTGTTTGCCGTTGCAACGCCCGAGCGCATCACCGGCCTCGTGATGCCGCTTTTCACGGCCCTGAGGAATCGAGCCATGGCACTCATCGATGCAGTGCTCGATCCGGTCAGGACAGCGGTGGAGGATCTCATCGCGGTGCTTGATGCTTTTGACCTCACCCCCCTGCGCGAGGCGGTGGACGGGGTCTACCAGGATGTGCGCGCAGAGATCGCCGCTCTCGCACCCGAGAACCTTCTGGCTGACACGCTTTCCGCCTTTCGGGACGTTCAGCAGCAGGTGGCGCGGTTCGACCCGCTGGCCGACGTGCAGGCCGCCCTGGACGGGCTGCGCGACAGCACGACCCGCATCCTCGGCAAGCTCAAAGGCTCCGAAATGCTGGCCACGCCCCTGGCCATCTACGACGAGATCCTGGCCCAACTGGAACAGCTCGATATCGACAACCTGCTGGCGCCGGTGCTCGACCAGACCGACGCCATCGCCCTGCAGGTGGACGAAGGACTGACCGGGACCGTCGATGCCTTCCAGCGGTTGCAGGACGCCCTGCCGGATCGCGTGGGCTCGACGGAGTTGTCCGTGTCCGTGACGGTGACCTGATATGCCCGCAGTACTCACACACAAATCGATCATGCTGCTGGCCCGTGAGCGGCTCCGCGAGATCCGGGACCAGCTCGGCGCCAAGGTTCATTCGAGCGGCGTCATCACCAGCGTCGACCGCCGGGTTCTCGAGCTGGCGAGCAAGGCCCATGAAATGATGAGCAGTCAGCCGCAGGTCCGGACGACGTTCCCCGACGCGCCCGACCTGCGGCCATTCGGGGAGGGGGTTTCGGCTTTTTCCGTCATGGGCGCCATGGGTCCCGACATCACCGGTTTTTCGGCCATTCTGGCGCCGGGTCAGGCGTGGGTTTTCGACACCGTTCACAAAGGCAGCCCGGACGAAAACCGCGAGATGGTCGTGGCCGGCACCACTGACTTCATCTTCGAGCTGTGGCGCCAGGTTTCGTCACGCCTGGCCGGCAGCGAAGCGCAGCTCCGAAAGATGCGGGCCTATGTCATGGGGCATCTCTGTCGTCTGGCCGCCGACATCGTGACCCGCCCCCTGATCAACGACTTCGAATGGCACGCTTCCACCGCGCCCCAGGGCAAGCTGACCCACAGTGACGGCGAGGTTTCCCACGACGCCAGGGTGGCGCAGACCATCTTTCGCCGGGCTTCGACCCGGGAGGGAGCGGCCTGGGACGACTGGTGGCCCACGCTGGACGATGTGCCGCCGGAGTTTTTCGATGCCTACGCCGAAGCCTTTGAGCAGGTCTACAAGGCCGTGGCCAGGCGCCGCACCGGCTTCGGGGAGTTCGAAGAGCGTTTCGCCGACCTCGATCCGCCCTTCCCGACGGCCGACTTCGTTCGCGACGGCTATCGGCTGTATCGGAAGGGCATCATTCCGTTCGGCTACGGCTTCGGAGCCTGGATGTGGTTCGTTGCCCTGATGCCCCTCAGCCTGCCCATGATGACCGTTCCTCTGCTGGCCCTGGGCCCCGAGAAATCCCGCATGCTGTTTCTGAAGAAGGATCTCGGAGCGGACAGCGACCGGGCCTGGTGCGAGATGCTGGCCCTGTCGCTGTTCGTGGGATCGGTCTCGGCCCTCGTGTTTCAGGCCTGGGTCGGTGCGCTCACCATGCACGGCGTGATGACCGGCTCCATTCTCGGCATCGTGCTGCAGAGCGTTCAGATCGTACTCGGCATCGTGTTTCTTGCCACCTTGGGCACCGAAATGCCGTCTTGGCTCCGGTGGCTGCTCTTCGTCATCGTGCCGGGGGCCGTGGTGTTCGCCCAGTTCATCAAGTTCATCGTGGATGTGGCGCGGGACGACACCAGGAAGCGGTCGGCCCTGGCGGCGCTCTATTGCTTTCCTCCCATGCTGATGGTCGCAAGCTCCCTGCTGGGGCTGGCGCTCAGCCGTCTTTTCATCGCCATAGAGGATGCGGACGATCTCCACCCCGCCTTGTTTGCTCTGGCGGCCGTTCTCAACTCCGTGGGCTGGTTCGTCACGTTCTTTGTGATTGCCCGCCACGTGCTGCGGGATGCCAAGATCCCGGAGCTCCCCCAGTTTGATCAGACCAAGGCTCACCACATTCGGCTGTTCGACGACACGACGCTCTTCTTCGACCCGGGCTCGTTTCGGGCGGCGGATTACCCCGGCGGCACAGCGCCCAAGATGGTCGGCCGGTTTTATCCATCGGGACAGCGGAAACTGCTCAAGCTGTGGTGGGAGGGCGACGGCGATCTGTGGATCCGGGTCGACCGCAACAGGCTCCATTTCAGCACCGACGAAGCGGGCCTGGTCAATCCCCAGGATGTGACGGCGCCCATCGGCCCAACGGCCCTTGCCGAGTTTGCCCGGTACCTCACGGCCACCGTGCGGGGTGCGGGCGGAGAGACCAACAAGTTGAAGGCCTCGGTCCTTTTCCCCGGCGACCTGGACTACGAGCTTGCCCCCGGGGCGGTCTTCGCGGACCACGGCGACTTCGAGGAGAAACTGGCCGATCACGACACGGAATCGGCTAAATCCAGGAAGCTTGGCACGGATTCGGACAGCGACTACATCCTCTACCATGCGCCCAAACCCGCACACGCCATTCGCTTCGGGCGCAGCGGACCCGTCCTCAGTGCCCAGGAGGCGGACGAAGCCGCCATCCGGACGAGCGAAGATGCCACGGGCTACCCGTATGTGTACAACCCGGTCGACACCGAGGCCGACGCGACGCTCATGCGAAACGCCGCCGATTTCGCGGCTCTGCTTTGCATGGGGGCCGCTCCGCACCTCGAGGCCGGTGTGCCCGAAGGCGACCGCGTCTTCCAGGTGTTTCGCAACTGGAACCTCGATCGTCGGCGCATCAACGAATGGCGCATGCTGGTGGCCGGCGGCGCTTTGAGTGAAAAAGGGGCTGACCTGAACAAGTATGATCCGGCCATGCTGCGGCCTTCGAATCCGACCGGCTGGACGACGAAGATGAGCGGTGACGCCCTGGATGAGGGCGAGCGGACCGCGCGGGAAATGGGGTGGGTGCCGCTGCTGCGCGAGTGGCTCGACATGGCTCGTCGCCCCACGGTGGACTCCCTGGCCGAAGAGCGGCTGAAAGCCGAGAACCCGACCAACCGGGCCATGTCCCGGGCCATGGCGTTTCTTCTCGACATGGCCGAACCGACCAGTTCGCCGTAAGGAGTTGGGATGGTCGAGCGAACCTTCCTCAATGCCATGGTCTCCCTTTTGGCGGCCAGTCTATCCCCGGCACCGGCGACGCTCGGCATTGCCGAACCTGCGGTGGTCGGTGACCTGCCGGCCGTGGTGCTGTCCCTTTCCAGGCTCAAGCGCCAGCCCAGCGGGCTGGGCGAGCGCTCACAGCTCATCACCGACGGTGCATTGCCCTGGAGTGCAACCATCGAGCTCGGCAATCCGGTGCTTCCGGAGGAGCCGACGTTTTCCCTCCTCAGCCCCGACCGCCGCGAGCTGATATTGCCGCACGGGGGGCTGGTGCGCGCCGACGGCTCCAAGGGTCCCCTCAATGCCGGGAGCTTCTCGATGACGGTGGCGGGGCAGGTGCGCACGTTGGTTGAGGGACCTCCGGGGCCCAGTGAAGTGAACTGCGACCCCCTTGTCGGCCGTCTGATCTTCGGGGCTCCACTGCCGCCCGTGGGCAAGGTCGTCGTCAACTACATCCTCGGCCAGTGGGAGCAGCGGGTGGCCCGCCTCGAAGGCACCTTGCGAATCCGCGTCCTGGCTGCAACTGCCGCGGCCGCTGAGACACTGAGTGACAGCGTGATCGCGGAAATGTCCAACGGGGGCCAGGCGGGGCTCGAGCGAATCGTCTTGACGGAGCTCGAAAGCATTGGACCGCCGGATGCCGCACTGGACAATGCTCGATCGCGCGCCCTGGCCTTCGAGTTCGAATATGAGGCGGTGATCAACCGTCCGGAGTCTTCGGGCGGCATCATCCAGAGAATTCCGGTGACCGCGTTGCTGGGAAGCGGTGCATAGTCAGGCGTCAACGCAAAGCGAGGGAGAGAGACATGAGCGAAACCATCGGTGAAATGATACTTCCCGGCACTTACATCGAGGTCCGGGCGGAAGGGCTGATCGGTGTCGGCGGCATCTCGACCGGCAACATCGGCGTGGTGGGAACGGCCAGTCGCGGCCCTCTGAACGAGGCCGTGATTCTCGGCAGCTACGGGGAGGCGCTGGAAACGTTCGGCAGCACCAACCGCTGGCCGGGAACGGCGCAGGATCCGGCGCTGACCTTGACGCGCACGCTGGAGCAGTTGTTTGCGGGGGGGGCTTCCACCGTCTACGCCGTGCGCGTGGCCAACCTGCCGCAGAACACCACCATGCGCACCATGAGCTGGACCGCGACCGGAGAGGGGCAGAACAACACCCTCTTCACCCTCGAGGCGACTTCACCGGGCACGTGGGCCAACAGCATCCAGGCCAGGCTCACGGCGCCGGAGACCGGCCCTGCCACCCTTGAGCTCGTGTACGGGCGCATGAAGGAGAGCTACGAGGGAGCGACGGCGGGTGTGCTCGCCTCGGAGATCACCGGCGGGAGCCGCCTGGTGAAAGTGACGGGCCTGGCTGACGACAAGAAAGGCGTCGCCCCCAAGACCCTCACGGCTGCCGCCCAGGATGCCCGGGGCGGGCCCGACGGCGGCGGCGCCACGTCGACCGAGATTGCGGCGGGCCTGGCGCTGCTCGCCACCAAGGATGTGAACATCGTGACGGTCGGCGGCTTCGATGCCAAGACCATCGCCGGCACAGTGGTGGCGCACCTGGAGGCGACGGAGAACGACGGCCGTGAGCGGATAGCCGTCCTCGGCGCTTCCAGCGATACGGTGAGCTCCATCGATGCGGATTCGGCGGCTGTGAGCAATGCCCGGGTGATCCTCGTGGCGCCGGGCATCGTGGCCGACGATGCCGCGCGCGTGGGGGAGGCCAGCAAGGCGGTCAAGCTGACGGCGCCCTACGCGGCGGCTCTCGTGGCCGGGCGCCTTTCGACCCTGGCTCCCCACATCAGCCTCACGAACAAGGATGTGGCCGCCACCGATGTCGCCAAGGAGTACACGCGCTCCGAACAGAAGAGTCTGCTGGGCAAGCGTGTCTGTATTCTGGCGAAGAATCTGGGTATCCGAGTGGTCAAAGGCATCACCACCGACACGGGGCCCTTCCGGCAGATCTCCGTGCGCCGCATCGTCGACTATGCCAAGGCCGGCGTGCGCATCGGCTCGAACCCGTACATCGGGCGCCTGAACAATTCCCGGGTGCGGGCCGCTCTGAAGGCAACCCTGGATGGGTTTCTGTCCGGCATGGTGCTCGACGAGATGCTCATCGGCTACCAGCTCGACGTCACCGCCACGCGGGCGCAGGAAATCAACGGCCAGGCGATCGTGACCATGGTGCTTCAGCCCACGTTCTCGATCGATTACATCAAAGTGATCATGAACCTCGAGTAAAAAGGAGCGAATCGCGATGCCGACAACCGTCTATCGAGGCAGCGACGGCACCATTTCCGTGGCCGTCGAGCAAGGCGTGGAAGGAGAAAAGGCCCAGGCGGTGGCGGAAGCCTATTCGCTGACGCCCATCGGGCGCGTCACCGGAGTCACCGTCAAGGTGACCAACGACGTGAAGCCTTTCCATGAACTGGGGCAGCGGTTCGCCACCGAGCTGCGCCCCGGCAACATCAATGTTTACGGGACCATCGAGCGCGCCTACATCAACGGGGCGCTGCTGAAGCTCATGCTGGGTGACGCGGCCGATTCGCGGCC
>Ga0105106_10001380_pt1 | contig 17456 bp, 14 predicted proteins | sample PPLLaktember2015_5_FD_79109 | JGI IMG/M metagenome (GOLD analysis project Ga0105106, IMG submission 79109) | Freshwater sediment microbial communities from Prairie Pothole Lake near Jamestown, North Dakota, USA - PPLs Lake P8 Core (1) Depth... | ecosystem: Environmental > Aquatic > Freshwater >...
CTGCTCCGCGGTACCAGACACAGCCGTAATGATTTTGTCACGCATCCAGGCAGCTTCGGCAGCGCGTTTCAACGCGGATTGGAACGAATCATCTGTGTAGCCGTGTTCGGACTGCCACACAGCAAGCGCATCCACGCCCCCCACTTCGGAGGCCAGCGCATCCAGCCTGGACCCTAAATCTGCTTCCGTTATCTCAAACCCATCGGCGTGAGCGGCCTGCGCCAGCAAGACCTGCGCGATCAGATCATCCAAAACAACCTGAGCTGCATCGTCCGCATTGATCTCGTTTCCCAAGGCCCCTTGGGCAGCGCGATAGCGGTCCACTTCGGCCAGGAACTCTTCCTCTGTGATCCACTCATCGTTGACGATAGCAGCCAGGGGCGGCGGGGTGGGCGTTGGCGGGATCGGCGTCTGCGTAGGTAAGGCCGGGGTCGCTGTAGCAGGTGTCTCGATGAATGAAGCGCAGGCAGAAAGGCCCAGGGCCAGGATCAAGGTCAATCGAAACAGAATGTAACGAGAGTGGGGAAACATCGCGTCGATTATACCAATTAAAATAGGGGCAGGTCTCGGACCTGCCCCTAAGGATAGATTTGAATAGATCGGTTTAGTACATACCGTCCATGCCACCTGGAGGCATGGCAGGAGCCTTACTCTCTTCAGGCATGTCAGTGATGAGCACGTCGGTGGTCAGGATCATAGCTGCAATAGAGGCAGCATTTTCCAGCGCTCCACGCACAACCTTGACCGGGTCGATCACGCCAGCTTTGATCATGTCGACATACTCACTGGTCAACACATTGAAGCCGATATTGGGGTTCTTCTTCTCGGCAGCCGTGCGGCGGACAGTATCGATGATGACCGAGCCATCCTCGCCAGCGTTGGAAGCCAGTTTGCGAATGGGGGCTTCCAGCGCTTTGCGGACGATGTTTACGCCAACTTTGGTCTCATCATCCTTAGCCTTGATCTTATCTAAAGCAACTCCAGCGTTGATAAGAGAGATCTCACCACCGGGCACGATACCTTCTTCAACAGCCGCGCGGGCTGCAGAGAGCGCATCTTCAACACGGTGCTTCTTTTCCTTGAGCTCGGTCTCGGTAGCAGCGCCAACGCGGACGATGGCCACGCCGCCGGAGAGTTTCGCCAGGCGCTCCTGGAGTTTCTCGCGGTCGTAATCGCTAGTGCTCTTGTCGATCTCAGTGCGGATTTCCTTGATGCGGCCTTCGATGCCGCTCTTCTCGCCCTTGCCGCCGATAATGGTAGTGTTCTCTTTGTCAGAAACGACCTTCTCGGCACGTCCCAAATCCTGCACAGTAGCAGTTTCGAGTTTGCGGCCGGTTTCTTCGGCGATGACGGTGCCACCGGTCAGGATGGCGATATCCTGCAGCATAGCCTTGCGGCGGTCACCAAAGCCGGGGGCTTTGATAGCCAGCACATTGAGCATGCCACGCAGTTTGTTCAGCACAAGGGTAGCCAGGGCCTCGCCATCAATGTCTTCGGCAATGATGACCAGTTCGCGCTTGCCAACCTGGACGAGTTTCTCCAGCAACGGGACGATATCCTGCGCAGCGGAGATTTTCTTCTCGTGGATCAGCACATAGGGTTCGGTTATGACAGCTTCCATGTGCTCGGCTTCAGTAATGAAGTAGGGCGACAGGTAACCACGATCAAACTGCATGCCTTCGACGTATTCGGTTTCGAACTGCATTGACTTGGACTCTTCCACGGTGATGACACCGTCTTTGCCGACCTTGTCCATCACATCGGCGATCAGGTTGCCAATCTCGGCATCCGCAGCGGAGTTGGTAGCAACATAACCAATCTCTTCCTTGGTGTCAATCTTAACAGCCACCTTGCGCAGTTCTTCACTAACAGCATCGGTCGCCATCTCGATACCGCGCTTGAGCAGCATTGGGTTGTAGCCTGCCTCGAGCGCCTTCAAGCCTTCATTGACTATCGCATGCGCCAGAATAGTCGAGGTAGTGGTACCGTCACCAGCAATGTCATTGGTTTTGGTGGCGGCTTCTTTGAGCAACTGCGCACCCATGTTCTCGAAGGGATCCTCGAGTTCGATTTCCTTGGCAACAGAAACGCCATCGTGGGTGATTGTGGGGGAGCCAAATTTGCGGTCAATTGCAACATTGCGGCCCTTGGGGCCCAGTGTCGCCGAAACAGCGTTGGCGACAACATTAATACCATTCCTAAGTTTACGGCGTGCGTCCTCAGAGAAGACGAGTTGTTTAGCAGCCATTTTGCATTCCTCCTAAAATTAACCTTCGAGAATCGCGAGCAGATCGCTCTCGCGCAGGATGAGCAGTTTTTTGCCATCCATCTTGAATTCAGTACCGGCGTATTTGGCGTACAGAACTTTGTCGCCAACTTTAACGTCCATTGCAATGCGTTTGCCGTCTTCGTCACGGGCGCCAGGACCCGCTGCTAAAACCTTGCCCTGCTGGGGCTTTTCCTTGGCGGTCTCGGGCAACACGATACCGCCTGCAGTCACCTCTTCTTGCTCAATGGGCTCGACTACGACGCGGTCGCCGAGGGGTTTGAGGGAAAGTGCCATTTGATCCTCCTGATAAGATAGTTAGTGTATGAGCACGCAATTTTTTAGCACTCATCTACGTAGAGTGCTAAAATGCAACTGAATGATACTGTCCTTTATGGCACAAGTCAAGAGGGGGTGGGAGACTTTAACAAAATTCTGACAAATTACGGCGATGGAGTCGCGGTCATATCGATCATCACTTCCGATGCGGCTGTCGGAGCAGAAGAAGCCGTACTCCCCAGCGATGTACAAATTATTTCCCCTGACGAAACAATACCGGCGATATCCGGATCGCTGCCATAAGCTGCCTTCACTTCCGCCAACACATCCATCGCTTCGGAACAGTAATTTTCCTGTGGACGACTAAGAGCCGCAAGCACCGATCCATAAGTGTAGTAATAGACAACTGTGCTGGGTGAAAGTTCCTGCCCCGGAACCTCAACACCCGGTTCTTCTTCCGTGCACTTATCAAGGCCCCGTCCCTTGCAGGAATCTTCTCCCGAACAACCACGGGTTGCGCACTTGAGGGAAAAGATCGAGGTTTCGTAATTGCGCGATTTAAAGTAGATGATGCCTAATTGACCATAGATATCAGGATCTTGCGGCCTATACTCCAAAGCTGTTTGTACATTCCGCGCCGCGATAAAGAACTCGCCCATCTGCGAATAGGTTTTGGAGATAGACAAGTGTGGAATAGGATCTTCAATTCCCAACTGCTCGTTGATGCTTACAGCCTTTGCAAAGTACTCCAACGAACGCTCATACAACGATCTCGCAGTTTCCTCGTTGGGACTTCCAAACGCTAAACGACGATAGTTTGCTCCGGCGCGCAGGTGCAGGAACGTCAGGTTGGGCGTGATCGAAATGGCCGTATCGTATTCCTGAATGGCCTGGTTATATTGCCCGAATGATTCAAGCACATACGCATATACGCGATGCACATCCATCAGGGATGGGTCACGTTCCAGAGCCTGTTGGATGTTCTCCTCAGCCTGAGTCCATTTTTGCTGATCGACCAGGATTTCAGCGTAGAAGGCCAATGCCAGTGTATTGGTATTGTCCAACAACAAAGCCCGGTTGGCTACCTGCTCGGCTTGGGTTAATAATTTCTGTCCCTGCGCTTGCTGTTCTGGGTCAGGATTGATCAAATATGGAGAGGCGTTCCAATCCAGTGCAAAGGCATGAATGGCGTGCGCAAAACTATCGTCCGGCGCAAGCTCAACCGCTTTTTCAGCCGATGCAAGCGCTTCCTGCAAACGCGCCCGCTGGGCATCGTCAGTGGTTTGCAGCGCAGAAGAGTAAGTTTGGATGCGCGCCAGCTTGGCCCACACTTCCGCGTTGTTCGGGTCAACCTGCAGAGCCTCCTGATACGCAAGGATGGCTGCATCCATGTTCCCGGCTGTGAATTGGGCATCGCCCTCCATCGCATAGGATTCAGCCATGCGCGTGGAAATTGGCGTTGGCAGGAACAAGGGCTTGACATCACCCTGCTCCATCTGGCGAATAAACCAGACACCTCCCAGGATCATAACAACCAGGAAAAACAAGCGGTAGATATTGGGTCCCTGTTTACGATAGAACAAGGGGCGGCGCGGATTAATATTCATGGTGCGGGGGTAGGAGTTAGCGCTTCAGGCAAACTCGTCTCTGTCGGTAAGGGGAGCAGTTCAGGGGTCGGGGTAGCAGCGAGGTTTTGCTGGCAGATATTGACCACTTCCTGGGCATTTGCCACGGCAATCTCATCCGCCGGGACACGCGCCTGGATCTGTTGCGCAATCTGCAAAGCTTCGCCGCAGCGGTTCAGGCGGGCCAGCACCAGCCCGTAGGTGAAATAGTATTCGGCAATGCGGGTAACGTTGACCAACGGGATCGGTTCAATGGGTTGGTTATCTTCCGTTGCGCCGCCAGAGACCACGATTTTAAGTTGTTCCCTGGCTTCTTGCCATTGGAAGTTACGGTAATACATAACGCCCAGATTGCCGCGCAAGTTGGCATCCGTGGGATTATCGGTAACCGCTGTTTCGGCATACTGGGTCGCTTTGGCATACTCCCCTACGGCTGCATAGGTACGAGAGATGTAGAGGTCAGGCGTTGGGTCGCTGGGGTTGAGCGCATTGGCGCGCGTGAATTCTTCCACGGCTTTGTCATAGATGCTCAACACGCGGTAGTTAGTTCCCAATGACAAGTGCAGAATAGCGATATTGGGATTAATGGCAATGGCTGCTTCGAACTCACGGATGGCTTCCTCGTAATTACCGGTGGCTTCCAGGATCAAGCCGCGCGCACGATGCGTCTCCAAAGAGTTAGGAGCCAGGTTCTGCGCCACACGAGATTCCTCTACCGCTAATTCAAGTCCTTCAAATGTACCGGATCCCAGGAAATACGAGTCGATCAATATTTCTACATTAACAGCATGCGCTAAGGCATTGTTCGGGTCGAGTTCCAGCGCACGCTTTATAGCCGATTCTGCCGCCAGGTAATCACCTTGAAAATCCAACGCCCAGGCGCGCATCACATGCGCCATCGAGCTGTTGGGGTTCAGTAACAAGGCGTCTTCGGCGCTGGTCTGCGCGTCCGCATATTGGCCGGCATAGATCTGCACGCGAGCGCGCGAAATAAACAGGGTTGGGTCATCGGGGCGTTGTTGAATGGCGCCGGTATATGTATCAATCGATTGTAAGAGTTTTCCTTCGTTAAACAGGGCCTCGGCCTCCACCACATACGACTCCGGGTCGCGCGTGGGCGTAGCTGTCGGCACAAATGGCTGCGGAACCGTAGGAATGATGACACGGTCCAGGTAAACGCCTGCCGCAATTAAAAGCACCAGGATCGTGATCCGAAACCAGTTGGGCCGCTTGCGGCGGCGGTTCATGCTCCACTTGCTACCTTTCAAATACATACTGTCATCTTACCATTCTGCCTACAGGCATGCAAGACACGCCTTAAATAGCTCTAATCTGTTTCTTATGCTAGAATCAGGTTATGCAGTTCGAGGTTTTCACCCTCCTGCCCGAAGTTTTCCCCCCATATCTCGAAAGCAGTATCCTCCTGCGTGCACGCCAGCGCGGACTGGTTTCTATCAATCTGCACAATATCCGCGATTACACCCACGACAAGCATCACATGACGGATGATACGCCATATGGCGGCGGCGGAGGTATGGTCATGAAACCGGAACCGGTGTTCGAAGCTATCGAATCAGTTCTAGGACGCTTCGACCTGCTCAGCGCGATGCCTCAACCTGCTCCCCCCATCATCATGCTGACTCCACAGGGACGGGTTTTCTCCCAAGCCGTGGCTGATGAGTTATCCCGTCACGAGAAAATCGCCCTGCTTTGTGGTCGCTACGAGGGCATGGATGAGCGCATCCGTGAGCACCTGGTCACCGACGAAATCTCCATCGGAGACTATGTGCTGACTGGCGGCGAACTGCCTGCCCTGATCCTGATCGACGCGGTTTCCCGTCTCATCCCGGGCGTGTTGGGTGACCCTGATGGCGCTATGGACGATTCGCACGCTACCGGGCTGTTGGAATATCCGCATTACACCCGTCCGCCGGAGTTCCGCGGCTGGGAAGTACCCGAAATCCTGCTCTCTGGCGACCATGGAAAGGTCGATAAATGGCGCAGGGAACAATCCTTGTTGAGAACGCTGGCAAGAAGGCCAGACTTATTGGAAAAGACTGATTTAACAGAGAAAGAACGAATTTTTCTAAAAGAGCATGGCTGGCAAAGCCAGAAGTAAGGAGACAATATGTCAACTCACAAATTCCCCTGGAGCAAGACTTTTCTACTCGGTTTTGGCTTTCTTGGAATCAGTATCGTCTGGCCCATTTTCAATCAATATATTCCTTTGTTTTTACAAGCGGGAAATCCTGAATTTGAACGGCAGTTATTGGCAGAGGGCAGATCCATCCCAGATATTGCCGGTTTTGGGCTTGCTCCCAGTCTGGCTCTTTTTATCATGACCTGGGATAACATTATTAATATGTTTGTTCAGCCTTGGGTGGGGGCAAAGAGCGACCAAACATGGAATCGTTTTGGGCGCCGCAAGCCATGGATTTTGATTGGAGCGCCCATTGCACTGCTGGGATTTATATTTATCCCTGTAGCACAATCGGTTCTGGCAATGGCCGTTTTTATCCTGATCACAAACTTTGGTATGGCGTTGTTCCGGTCCCCAACGATCTCCTGGTTAGGTGACCTGTTCGATCCAGATAACCGGAGTAAAGCCAATGGTGTTATCAATATGATGGGCGGTGTAGGGGGTCTCCTGGCATACTTTGGGGGAGGCATGTTATTCAACTCTTTTGGCCGTGTAGCGCCTTTCGCCGCTGGGGCGGTTGCCATGAGTGTCGCTTTGATCGTCGTCCTCGTTTTTGTAAAAGAACAAAGGCAAGTTAGCGTTGATATAAAAGTAAAGCAGCCGGGAGTACTGGAAAATATAAGAGCTATTTATAGTAATCCAGATAAGAGCGGCTTGTTTGTCTTGCTTGGAATACTTTTGTGGTTCATGGCCTTCAATGCCCTTGAGACCGGTCTCTCATCTTTTGCCGTATTCACATTAGGGATGCAAGCTGGAACAGCATCCATTTATGCTGGTCTGGTTACCGTTTCTTTTATTATTTTCTCAGTACCCGCCGGTTTGATCGGGACACGCTATGGCCGGGAGGGTACGATTCGCATTGGCCTGGTTGGCATGGCACTGCTGACATTAACTGGCTATTTCATCATCCAGAATGCAATCACATTTGCCGTTATTCTCATTCTTGCAGGTTTTATGTGGGCAATGGTTAATGTAAACAGCCTTCCGCTTGTATATGACCATGGAGATGAAAAACGAATTGGAGCCTTTACAGGTTTATATTACTTTTCATCGCAACTGGCTGCGGTGCTTGGCCCAACATTTGGAGGCATCCTGGTGGATGCGTTAGGAGATCAATATCGCTGGCTATGGTTGTTCAGCTTTGTATTCATGGCCCTCGCCTTCCTCGCCATGCTTGGAGTGAGACGCGGTGAAGCCAAGATATAGAAGCGTTTTTTTGACGGAGGCAAGTAAAGATCCAGCGTGAGGCGCTAAGTAATATCAAAAATGTGACGTTATATGCACCTATTCGTTACAATATTCACAGACCACTTGTCTAACAACTGATTAGAATGTATACTCTAACAGAGTGGGTTTCATTATAGAATTGATGAAAATAAATTGTCGAAGGAGGTGGTTCCTGGCAAGAGTGCTAATAACACAAATTCCCCATACACTACTCTAATTCTTTAAACAAAATTCAAGAGGAGAAGTTGAACATGCTTAAGAAACTATATCTCGTCCTGGCACTGGTGATGGTGGCTGCTCTATTATTGCCTGCTTGTGCGCCAGCCGCCCCTGACTGCGCGAGCGCAGATGTGTTTTGCGTAGGTCTGGTAACCGACGTGGGCAAGATTGATGATAAATCCTTCAACCAGTCCACCTGGGAGGGTGTGCAACAGGCCAAGGAAGAAGGCGTTGCCGATCAGGTTCAATATATCGAGACCACTGATGCCAAAGACTACGACAAGAATATTGCCACTTTTGCCGATGCTAACTATGATGTGATCGTGACCGTTGGTTTTGCGTTGGGCGAGGCTTCCAATGCTGCTGCGGCCAAATATCCTGAAGTTGATTTCATCGGTGTGGATCAATTTGTGGAATGGCCCTTTGATGACGATGCCAGCAATGATCTCGCCAATTTCGCTGGTTTGAACTTCCCGGAAGATAACGCCGGCTTCCTGGTGGGTGCTCTGGCCGCCATGATGAGCGAGAGCGGCAAGATTGGCTCTGTCTGTGGCACGGACGCTGTTCCTCCCGTCTGGCGCTTTGGTGAAGGCTACCGCGCTGGCGCAGCCTACATCGATCCGGCTGTTGAAGTCACCGTTGTGTATCACAGTGACGTCGGCTTCGACAAGACCTTTACCGATCCCGAGTGGGGCGCCGCAACCGCCAACTCGATGATCGATAAGGGCGTGGATGTGATCTTCGGCGCGGGCGGCAAGACCGGTAACGGCGCTGTCACCGCAGCCGCGCAACGCGGCGTGTACGCCATCGGCGTAGATACCGACCAGTACCTCACCCTGCCCGAAGCCGCACCCCGCCTGCTTTCCAGCGCTATGAAGCTGCTCACTCCCGGCACCTTTGATCTGATCAAGCTTTCTAAGGAAGGCAGCTTCCCAAGCGGCAACTATTACGGCTCGGCGGGCTATGCCCCGTTCCACGATCTCGAGAACGAGGTTCCTGCTGAAGTCAAGACCAAGATGGAAGAGATCAACGCTGGCCTGCTTGACGGCAGCATTACCACCGGCGTCCCGCCTGTCAAGCCTGAATAAAAGAGTACCTTCTGTCTACGAAAGGGGAAAGAGATTGCTCTCTTTCCCCTTTATTATAATAATTGGCGCAACTCTTTGCGATGGGAGCGGCATAGATGCCAGAAATTGACACAAAACAGGCTCCACAATCTGGGCTTTCAGGAATTATCAAAGAAGCGATCAATTCTCCATTGCTCGTGCCGCTTCTGGCGATCCTGACAGCCATGGTTGTGGGAGGTGTGATCATTGCGATGGTCGGGGGAAATCCATTTGCAGCCTATCTCGGATTGGCGCAAGGCGCGTTCGGCTCGTTTAAAGCCTTAAGCGAAACCGCTGTGTGGGCGTCCCCTTACATTTTTGCGGGTTTGGCGGTGGCGCTGGCCTTCAAAGGCGGTCTGTTCAACATCGGCGCCGAGGGCCAACTGGCGCTTGGCGCAGTAACTTCTGCATGGGTTGGCTATGCCCTTCCGGATATGCTCGGTATAACCCTGCCACCAATTCTCCATATTTCTTTGACGATTGGAGCAGGGATACTCGCAGGTGCCTTATGGGCCGCCATCCCGGGCGCATTAAAGGCCTATACGGGCGGGCATGAGGTCATCAACACCATCATGATGAACTACATCGCTCTCAACATGGTTTCCTTCTTACTCAATGGACCTATGAAGGACAGAACCCCTGGCAACGTGATTGCGCGCACCCCTGAAATCGCCGAGAGCGCTCGTATCCCAATAATTTTTGAAGGTTTGCGCGTCCACTGGGGGTTCGTACTGGCTCTATTTATTGCATTCCTGGCCTGGTGGTTGTTGTGGAAAACTACGGTTGGATTCGAAATCCGCACGGTAGGCATGAACCCAGATGCAGCCAAATATGCTGGCATCAATGTCAAACGTACCATCGTCTTGACCATGGCCTTGTCCGGTCTGCTAGCCGGAATGGCTGGTGCTATCGAAGTGACTGGCCTGAACTACCGCCACGAACTCGGGTTTTCGATTGGCTACGGTTTTGACGCGATTGCCATCGCCCTGCTGGGAAAGACACACCCGCTCGGGGTGGTGCTGGCAGCCATCCTGTTCGCCGGGATGCGCAATGGCGGCACTCGTATGCAATTCCTGACCCAGATCCCGGTGGACATTATCTCGGTCATCCAGGCCTTGATCCTGCTTTTCGTCGCTGCCGACGCCATTATCCGCTACATTTACCGCATCAAAGTAGAAGAAGAACGCGTCACATTGACACGCGGGTGGGGAGGTTAACATGGACTGGCGCCGTTTCGGTTTTATCTTCCTGGTCATTGCGGTCCTTTTTGGCGTGGTCGTCGCAATTGGCAGCAAAGCAGACTCGCCTGTTCTCATCATCACCAGTATGCTGGCAACCACAATCGCTGTGGCTACTCCCCTGACACTTGGCGCACTCTCAGGCATCTTCTGTGAGCGCGCAGGCGTGGTCAACATTGGCATTGAAGGCATGATGCTCGGTGCGGCCTTCTTCGGTTGGCTGGCAGCCATCTACATGAACACCATCTTCGGATTTGCGCCGCTTCCCAGTCTGCTTATTGGCGTGCTGTTCGCCATGCTCTCGGGAGGTCTCTTTGCCCTCTTGCACGCCGTGCTCTCGGTCACTTATAAAGTAGACCAGATCATCGGCGGAACAGTCATCAATATTCTGGCCGTAGGCGTGACCGGCTTTCTCAACCGCCAGTTATTCTTCGAAAAGGGCAGTATCTTTGGCGGCCAGGTACCGCACGCTCCGGGAGTATTGCCCCGTATCCAAATCCCATTCCTGGCCGACATCCCTGTCGCCGGGCGTATATTCGACCAGCAACCGATCACGATTGCAGCTATATTGTTGGTCATCATCGCACACTATGTGCTCTTCTATACTCCCTGGGGGCTGCGGACGCGCGCCGTAGGCGAACATCCCAGAGCTGCCGATACGGTTGGCATCAACGTAGCTTTCATGCGCTATGCCAACGTCGTCATCGGCGGTATGTTGGCTGGGCTGGGCGGCGCCTACTTCACGCTCGAATCGGTCCCCTCCTTTGAACCGCTGATGACCAACGGGCGCGGCTTCATCTCGCTGGCCGCCATGATCTTCGGCAACTGGTCGCCTTTCGGAGCCTGGGCTGCTTCCTTGGTCTTCGGCACAGCGCAAGCTTTGCAGATCAACCTGCAATTCTACCGCCCCTTGATCCCGGACCAATGGGCTTTCCTGCAAAACTCTTACATTGTCGGGTTGGCTCCCTATATCCTGACCATGCTCATCCTGACCGGTATCATCGGCAAGACTACTCCGCCGGCCGCAGACGGCGTGCCTTACGAGAAATAGGAGGACAAGATGACAGACAATAACATCATCCTCCAGGCCAGGGGTGTCACCAAACGCTTCCCCGGCGTACTGGCCAACGACAAAGTAGACTTCGACCTGAAAAAAGGCGAAATCCACGTGCTGCTGGGCGAGAACGGCGCCGGTAAAACCACGCTGATGAACATCCTTTATGGGCTTTACCACCAGGATGAAGGCGAGATGCTCGTCAATGGGGTAGCCGTCAAAGTTGACAGTCCAAACGATTCGATCGCGCTGGGCATCGGCATGGTACACCAGCACTTCATGCTTGTCCCGGTTTTCACGGTTGCAGAGAATGTCATGCTGGGCGACGAAACAACCCGACGCGGCATACTGGACCGAAAAACTGTCTCCGCCAAAGTGAAGGAGCTCTCGCATCAACATGGACTGGATGTTGACCCCGAAGCTTTGGTCGGACAGCTACCCGTCGGCATTCAACAGCGCGTCGAGATCGTTAAAACGCTCTATCGGAATGCACAGATCCTCATCCTCGATGAACCAACTGCCGTGCTCACACCGCAGGAAGCCGATGAACTCTTCGTCATCATGCGCGGGCTAACCGCACGCGGCGTCTCGATCATATTCATTACCCACAAGCTCAAAGAAGTGCTGGCCGTTGCAGACCGCATCACCGTCATGCGTTCAGGTCGCGTGGTCGGCACTGTCACGCCCGAAGAAATGAATGAAGCCAAGCTAGCTTCCATGATGGTGGGCCGCGAGGTCATCCTCAAGGTCAAAAAGGGCGAAGCCGAGCCAAAAGAAAAGATCCTGATCGTTGAAAATCTGGAAGTACAGGATGACCGCGGAGTGGAAGTCGTGCGCGGGGTATCCTTCGAAGTACGGGAAGGCGAGATCCTGGGTATTGCTGGTGTGCAGGGCAATGGCCAAACCCAGTTAGCCGAGGTGCTGACCGGTCTTCGTCTTGCCAAAAAGGGCAGTATCTTTATGAACGGCAAAGACGTAACCGGCAAGACGCCTCGACCCATCATCGAGGCCGGCCTGGCGCATATCCCTGAAGACCGTCAGCGCCATGGGCTTGTGCTGGGAGACACAGTTGCCGACAACCTGGTGTTGTGCACCTACTACCAGCCGCCGTTTGCCAAGTGGATCGTGATACAGCAGGAGGCAGTGGATGCCAACGCTCGTAAACTGATCGAAGAATACGACGTGCGTACGCCCTCGCCCTTTGTGCTGACTTCCAAATTGTCGGGCGGCAACCAGCAAAAAGTCATTGTGGCGCGCGAACTCAGCCGGGACGTGAAGCTGCTGATCGCTTCCCAGCCGACTCGCGGCCTAGATGTGGGTTCCATTGAATACATCCACAAAGAGATCATCGCCATGCGCGACCGGGGTATCGGCGTGCTGCTCATCTCCGCTGAACTGGACGAGATCATGGCCCTCTCCGACCGCATTGCCGTGATGTATCGCGGACAAATCGTCACCACGGTGGATGCCAAAAAGGCCACCCGCGAAGAGCTTGGTTTGTGGATGGCAGGTTCGCACGCCTGAGTTATTCTTTGTAGTGTAGGAGAAGTCCAAAAATAAGGGTTGGACGTGCTGCACACGTCCAACCCTTATTTTTGGTTTTTTTTACGAACTGTGTGAGTCCAATTGTTATGAGGCTGTCCAAAAAGCCTGCTTTTTCCTTTTTGGACAGCCCGAAGTGGGAGAAAGTGCTGTTAAATTGTCCCGATCTGTGGATTGCAGACCAAAAAAACATCTAAATTAGCCCACAAGTGGGAGATAAAAAAGGGCTGCCTACTTTTTAGACAGCCTCTTTGTATTCACCGTTTTGGGGGGCATAAAAAACAGGACGTTTTCTCCAGCCTGCGATACAATTAACATTAATATTTTGTGCAATTGTATGGAGGATGAGAGAATGTTCAAAATCACCCGGCTCGCTTCGATTCTTTTAACCCTTGTGTTTGGCATTTCCGCTTGCAACCTGCCCTCAAACGCCACTCCAACACAAGGCGCAGACGCTGTCTTAACCGCTGCAGCCCAAACAGTGGAAGCCAACCTGACCCAGGCTGCTATCCTTAACCCGCCAACTGTGCCGGTCATACCGACCAGCACTATGGGCCCGCCAACGGTTACACTGGCTGTTTCCACCAGTACCCAGCCTGTTGCCATAAATACTCAAATCTGTGACCTGGCGCTATTTATCAAAGATGTAAACATTCCTGATGGCACAGAGTTCGAACCCAACGAGACTTTCACGAAGACCTGGCGTCTCAAAAACATTGGCACATGCACCTGGAGCGGATACTCACTTGTGTTCGACTCCGGCGATGCAATGGGTGGCCCAGCTTCCACACCGATTGGCTCTGTTTCGCCCGGTCAGGAAGTTGACCTTTCAGTCAATCTAAAGTCCCCCGGCTCTGATGGGTCATACAAGGGCTATTGGCGCATCAAGAACAGCGCGGGAATGCTGATCCCCGTTTCCAGCGGGTACCAGAGCAAATCCTTCTATGTAGAGATAAAAGTAAAATCTCCCGCTCCCACACCAACAAACACTGTTGCGCCTAAGGCTGATTTGATCATAAACTTGCTCGAACTGACGCCTTCAACGCCAACACAGGGACAACCCGTTGCAGTCAAGGTTCAGGTATACAACCAGGGGAATGCAGCTGCAGGGGCTTTCAAAGTGGCTTGGTGGCCCGGAGAAAATTACCCAAATCCGGCTTGTGAATGGGATGTCCCCTCACTGGTTGCGATAGGCGGCCTTGTGCTGAACTGCAATTACGCAGGTTACCCAAGTCCATATGGTTCAATCGTAACCAAAGCCAGCGCTGACACCGGCAATGCCATTTCTGAAAGCAATGAAGGCAACAACGATGCCAAGGTGACAATCAGCGTTAATAGTCCTTAGCCTCTATTTTATAGATTCTACGAGCGCCCGGCAGGCGACCGGGCGCTTTTCATGAGTATTTTCTAATGTCCAGGCAGTATAATATTTCGCTGGCAAATCTCTATCATTGCCGAAAGGACACAGAATGAAAAGAAATCGAAAGTACAACTTTCTATCCATTCTCATACTCTTTGCCCTGCTTTTGAGCTCCTGCGGCAGCGCTGCTGTAGAAACCGACACGATTTCTACAGCAGTCGCTATGACGGTGGCTGCGCAGGAAACGGAAAGGGCACAGGCCACGGCCAGGGCAACGGCATCGTCCCCGCAGGGGGATGCAAGCCAGACGTCCACGCCTGAAGCGGCTGATGTTACATCCACACCGACGAAAGCGCCTACGTTCGCGCCGCCTACGGCTCCCGGGCCAATTGGTTCAGGGGATCCCTGCCTGCTCGCTAACCTGGTTAGCGAAACCATTCCTGACGGTATGATCATGCAGCCGGGCGAAACCTTTTGGAAGACCTGGCGCCTAAAGAACAACGGCACTTGCACCTGGAACTCTGCCTACAAGATCGTCTACTGGAGCGGCGACTTGATGGGCGGTCTGCTCGAATACCAGCTTCCAGAAGAGGTCGGCCCTGGAGAAGAAGTGGATATTACGCTTTATATGAAAGCGCCGACATCAAACGGAAACTACACCAGCTCCTGGAAACTTCAGTCGGAATGGGGAGGTCAATTCGGCGTTGGCCAATATGACACACCCTTTTATGTGCAAGTAAACGTCAACGATGAATCGAATCCCGATTACGGCGTTACGAACGTGACGTATAACATTGTCCGCGACCCTGCTGCGGGGTGCGCGACCAACGTGTGGTACTACGTGAATGCGACCATCACAACCAATGGTCCGGCGGTTGTCAATTATCAATGGCTGCAAAGTGATGGAAACAATACCGGCACGGGAAAAACGCTGAAATTCAGTGAGGCTGGCTCTCAGACCATAACACGCTCCTGGTCATTCCATCTGGGGGCAACACCCGGCACGAAATGGATGCAAATCATCATCCATGAACCCAATTACCAGGAATATCCACAGGCGACTTTTGTTTACGATTGCAAGTAAATTGTGAAAGCTTCAAAAACAGCCGAGGTTCCCACCTCGGCTGTTTTTTATGGGAACCTTGATGGACGGAATAACGTCTTTAACCAATGAGAATATGCTATTCTATTCCTGAAAGGATACAGAGGTTCTTATGAAAAAGAGTCTCGTAAAAATTCCATGGATTGCTCTTCTGGCGCTCATCCCTCTGGCCTGCAACCTGGGCGTAAATGCGCATCCGGACGCATCTGCTACTTTGAATCCGCTCTACACAGCCGCCGCACAAACCCTGGAAGCGATGGCAACACAAGCCAATACCACAGATAGTGCGCTTGCCACTTCAACGCTATCCCCCGGGGAAAATCTAACAGCAACGCCGACCTCTACATTGTCCTTTGCAACCTCTACCCTGTATTTGTCGCCTGTGCCTGTCAAACGCTGTGACGCCGCGGCTTTTGTCAAAGATGTGACCATCTCGGACGGCACCATCCTCAGCCCGGGAACCACATTTGCAAAAACATGGCGCTTACAAAACGTGGGCACATGCACTTGGACTTCCTCCTACGCGCTGGTTTTCATCAGCGGTGATGGTTTGAGTGGACCCAGTAGCGTAAGCCTGCTTGGGAACGTAAACCCGGGCGATACTGTGGATTTGACCGTAAATTTGGTTGCGCCTTCTCAAAAGGGCCATTATCGCGGCAACTGGAAGCTGCGCAACGCATCCGGTGTCTTGTTTGGGATTGGTACACAAGCCGACACGGCGTTCTGGGTAGATATCAACGTCAGCGGGCCTGAATTTGTAGCTTATGACTTCGTCGCTAACGCCTGCAACGCAGACTGGAGAAACAACGGCGGGCCTCTTCCCTGTCCTGGCTCTGATGGGGACGATGAAGGGTACGTGCTTAAACTGTCCGCGCCACGCATGGAAAATGGAACAACCGAAAATCAACCCGGCCTGCTGACGACACCCAGGCATACAGCCAAAGGATATATCCAAGGCAGATATCCTGTATTCAAAGTACAGCAGGGCGATCATTTTTTGGCAAAGGTCAACTGCCAGTACAATGCCAATACCTGTGATGTGCTCTTCCGCCTGGAATACAAGATTGACGATGGTCAGATAAAAACTCTAAAGGAACGGCATGAAGTATACGAAGGCAAGTATTATTTGGTTGACCTAGATTTGAGTTTCCTGGCAGGAAAAAATGTCAAGTTTTACCTGACAGCGTTGGCGAACGGCTCGAAAGGCAAGGATCATGCTCTCTGGCTGGCTCCGCGTATCGTGCGCCAGGGCACGCCACCACCGACACCGACACCAACAGTTACATACACGGCAACAGCCACTGCAACTCCAACATCCACGCCGACTTCAACGTCAACGGAAACACCGACAGCTACAGCCATACCATAGATACAACTGTTTTCGAGTTGTCCTGGCTACCATCCTACCTTTTGGGGATAAGCGGCCAGGATTAATTTACATGGAGCAAGGTGCGTTATAATGAAAAGGCAAGATAAATTCTCCGCTTATCACGTATTACTATGTGGAGGCATCGAATGCGAGAAAGAATAAAATTTTGGCTGGCCAGCTTGCTTGTGCTTTCGCTTTTCCTGTCAGCCTGTACCTTCGGACAAGAACCTGAACCCACACCGGATGTTGGCGCCATTTTCACGGCAGCAGCGGAAACTGTTCAGGCGCAATTCGCCCTACAACTTACGCAGACAGCCCTGGCTGCACCCACAGCCACACTCCCCCCACTCCCGCCAACTGCAACCCTCATGCCCACATTTGCGCTTGATGGTTCTAACAACGCTCCAGCAACCACTCCACTTGCAACGCTAGGGGTTGGTACGCAGTCATCCATATTCCCCGTCCTGGGAACACCCACACCCCTGGCGGCTTTAGCCACAGAAGCGGAACAATGTAATAACTCTGCCTTTATTGATGATGTCACTTACCCAGATGGTACTGAAATCAGATATGATGAGCAGCGCATTCAAAAAGTCTGGCGAATCCAGAACACAGGTACCTGTACCTGGGACGATGGCTACGTCTTGGTACAGTACAGTGGCGATAATATGAACGCATCAAAATGGCAGATCATTTACAAGAAGGAATTTGTTGAGCCCGAAGAAATTGTCGATATATCAGTCGAAGTGAGCGTTCCATCGACCCCAGGGGAACATGGCGGCTGCTGGAGAATGCAATCAGACAACGGCTACTACTTTGGGACGCCAATGTGCATGCTCATAAAGGTTAAGTAAACGCCAGGTTTTATC
>Ga0105106_10001383_pt1 | contig 17450 bp, 10 predicted proteins | sample PPLLaktember2015_5_FD_79109 | JGI IMG/M metagenome (GOLD analysis project Ga0105106, IMG submission 79109) | Freshwater sediment microbial communities from Prairie Pothole Lake near Jamestown, North Dakota, USA - PPLs Lake P8 Core (1) Depth... | ecosystem: Environmental > Aquatic > Freshwater >...
ATCGTCGCGCCGCAGGTCCTCGGCCGCTGGGCCAACCCGGTCCTCTTCGACCGGGTGACCTTCCCGGCGCTGCGTCAGGTGACCGGCGATCGAGGCGGCCGGGCCATCTTCGATCGATTCGAGATCAGCGGAGTCCCTTGGGATGCGCGTATCCTGATCGACGTGGATACGCCGGAAGATCTGAGCCGTCTCGAGGGTCTGGCCTGAGCGGCGCCTGCGCGTGCTCGCGCGCCAAGCGTGGGGCGGCCGGCCGGGTATAATCCCCCGCCGTGGATTGGATCGCCGCTCTTCTTGGATGGGTGACCGGCGCGGCCATCAATGTTGTGGCCGACAGCCTGCCGACGGCGCGCCGGGTGACGCCTCCGGCCTGCCCGGCGTGTGGGGTGCCGCGCCCGGCGCGGGCGTGGTCGGCAGTCGTCGGCGGCCTGGCGGGCGCGGCGGTCTGCGCCTACTGCGGGCGGCCGCGCGGCTGGCGGGCGGTGACCGTCGAACTGGCTGCGATCGCCGGCGCGGTCTGGATCTGGCAGCGCAACCCCGCCCCGAAAGAATTCGTCCTTGGCTTCCTGGTCGGGGCGATTCTCCTGCTGATCGGTCTCATCGACCTCGAACACCGGCTGATCCTGCATGCCGTCAGCCTCCCGGCGGCGGTTGTGGTCGGCGCGGCGCACGCGCTCGACCCCGCCCGAGGACTGACCAAGACCCTCCTGGGCGGGCTGGTGGGCCTTGCTCTGGTTCTGGGGCTGTATCTGTTGGGCGGCCTGTTCGCGCGTCTTGTCGCCCGGCTGCGAAAGCACCCGTTGGATGAGGTCGCCTTCGGGTTCGGCGACGTCACGCTGTCGGCGGTGATCGGCCTGGCGGTCGGCTGGCCGGGCGTGATCGTGGCGCTGCTGTTGGGAATTCTGGCCGCCGGCCTGTTCAGCCTGGGCTACGTAGTCTGGATGGTCGCCCGCCGCCGCTACTCGGCCTTCACGCCGATCCCGTATGGCCCGTTCCTGATCCTGGGAGCCTGGGTGGTCTACTTCGGCGGAAGGGAGGTCTTCCAGCCGCTTGTCGGCGGCTAGAGGCTCGGCCCTTCCGCCTCGCACGGCCGTCCGGAATCGGCGATGCCGTCGGCGTGGGGCGGCTGGCCTGCTCCGAATTGTCCTGATGCCGTTACAGTTCCGTCCCGCTCCAGCGACAGTCCCCGTCCCTAGTTCCCGGGTACTGCCCGGCCGAACGGGGCCCCGCCCTATAATGAAGCTGCCGCCAGGTCCGGCGCGGCCAGCTGGGGATTCGGGCCCTGTCTGAGAGGTGAACGTGCACATCAAACCACGGCACTCGCGGTCCCCCAAGTCCCGCGGACAGAGTCTGGTCGAGTTCGTTGTCATCTTGCCTATCCTGCTCATCATGATTTCGGGGGTGATCGAACTCGGATTCATGCTGAACTACTACCTGGATGTAATCGACGCCGCCCGTGACGGCGCCCGTTTCGCCGCCAACCTCGACCCGCTGGACACGGACGATGGTATCTTCGATTGCGTCAACAGCGGGTATTTCTATCGGCTGGTCCCGTGTGTGGTCCACCAGGCACTGGCCCCGCAGATCGAGCTCGACCCGACCGATCCTCCGCCGGGTGACACCGACGATCTGGTGATCTCGGTGTTCACCGTCTCGGGAACGACGATCACGCAGCGCCTCGGGGCGAATGGCCTCCCGGATGCGGATGGCTGGAGCCTGAACAACCAGCATGCTTCCGACTTCACCACCGCCGAAGTGCAGGCGATGCTCTCGACGCTGCCCGGGACCACCCCGAGCACGGGGGTGGTCATGGTCGAGATCTTCTACGACTATCACATGATTCTTGCGCTGCCGTGGATCACTGCCTTCGTGCCCAATCCGGTCACACTGCACGCCTACACGCTGATGCCGAACACATTCGCCGAGCCGACGCCGATCCCTTAGGTGGATGCCATGAGTCGCACACAACAACGCGGGCAAGTCCTGGTCCTGATCGCCCTGGCATTCGTCGGGCTGGCGGCGTTTGTCGGCCTGGCGGTTGACGCCGGGATCTTGTTCAGCAGCCTCGGCCACCTGCGGCGGGCGACAGATGCGGCGGCGTTGGCAGCGGCCAACCAGTTCCGGGAAGGGCGATCGGTGTCTCAGATCGAGGCCTCGGCCACGGAGTTCATCACGCTCAACGCGCTCAATCCGGCCACGGCCGATGTCTTCATCTGCGACATCATCAACACGCCTCCCGACGCCTCCATCCATGATCCCAACCTCTGCCCGGGCCCCGGCGAGTTCGACCGCAAGTTCGTGCGGGTCGAAGCCAGCATGCCGGTCAACTTCGCCTTCCTGCCGCTGGTGGGTTGGCGAAGCCTGACCATTACGGCTGAGTCGACCTCCGAGGCGGCCTCGATCGACCTGGTGCTCGTGGTCGACACGTCCTCCTCGATGGCGTTCGACCTGTGTACCGACGGCAAGGATCAAGATGACGATGACGGCGACGGGATCGAGGGCTCGGCCGGGGACGTCGTCGACGACTGCCCGGGCTTCCCCACCCCGCAGGTGGGGGCAACCTCCGATGCCGATGTGGCGCTGTGCATCCTGAACCGCACGATGCGCGAGACGGGCACCTGCAGCCGGGCGGACGGCTGCCCGGAGATCGACGACTGCCAGCCATTCGAGGATGTTCGTGACGCGGCCGCCGGGTTGATCGCCCGCACCTACTTCCCCTACGACCGCATGTCGATTATCGAGTTCTCCGATGCCGGCCATGTGAGGATTGATCTGGCCACGGGAACCGATGCCTCGTCGGTCGCCTCGGCGCTGGGCACGCTGGATGTCCGCCCCGACCCCGGGTCCCCTCAGTGCAACCCCGGCCCCACCGGCAACCCGGCCGGCTGCACCTCGACCAACACTTCAGACGGGCTGCTGTTGGCCGGAAGCCAGTTCGGGGCGTCGACACGGGAGGAGGCCGTCTGGATCGTGATCCTGCTGTCCGACGGCTCAGCCAACGCCGCCCGCACGACGACCTCCCCGCCTATGTGGGTCTGCCCGGGAGGCCCGCACCCCCTCCCGACCTGGGTCCAGCCCTATTGCCGCGACCCGCTCTTCAACGCCTCGGGCACGGGCACCTACGGGTTCGATCCGGAGGATGCCGCGCGGGCGGCGGCGCTGTTCGTCGGCTGTCCCGACGGGACCACCGGCCCCTTGCCGCCGGGGTGTTCGCTTCCCGGCCAGGCGGCGGTGGTCTTCACCATCGGGCTGGGCGACCTGATGATCCACAACCAGTCGTGCGACACCAGCGCATATGGGGTCGGCGGTTGCCAGGAGGATCAGGGGGAGCGCCTGCTGCGCTGGATCGCCGGCGTGGGGGACGACGGGCGGCCGGCCTCCGCCTCGGACTGCGACAGCGCGGCCTCCGGCACGGACTGCGGCAACTACTACTTCTCGCCGACCGGGTCGGGCTTGATGCGGGTCTTTGAGGCGATCGCCTCGCGCATCTTCACCCGGATCACGCACTAGGAAAGGCAGGCCAGGATGAAGAACGCCTCGCCCACTGCAGCCCAGCCCGCCGCGGAGAAGCGCCGGCGCCGCTTCCGCGGCCAGGGCGCGGTCGAGTTCGCCCTGATCCTGCCGGTGATGCTGCTGGTCATCTTCGTCATTATCGAACTGGCGCGCCTGCTGCACGCCTGGCTGGCGGTCGAGAACGGTGCACGTTTCGGCGTCCGCTACGCCGTCACCGGCGAGTTCAACATGGGCTACTGCGTCGACTCGGATGCCAGCGGGACGGCCTGTGATTCGCGGCCCGAGGAGGACGTCGCCCGGCTGCCGTCGATCGAGGACGCCACGCGTGCCGGCGCCGTGGCTATCTTGCGTAATGAAGCCGTGCCCGAGGGTGATCCGGGCTACTTCCGCATCACCGTCTGCTCCAGCCGCACCACCCACACGACCCCGCCCACGGCGATGTTCACCTACTTCGCCTCCGATCCGGCCAACAATATCTCGGCCGACTGCTTGCCGTCCGAAGATCCGGGCGGCCCGGGTGACCGCGTCTCGGTGACGGTCGATTTCGACCACCCGTTGATTGTGCCCATCCTGAGCACCTGGTGGCCGCAGCTCCACCTGACCGCCCGCCGCGAGGGCATCGTCGAACAGTTCCGCGTGGCGCGCGTCATCGGCCTGCCTTCGACGTTGTCCGTGCCGACCTTCACGCCGACGATCACGCCGACCAACACGGAGACGCCAGTCCCGAGCGAGACCCCGACACAGACGCCGTCAACTACGGCCACGATCACACCGACGCAGACCGACACCCCCACCACGACCACCACACCGACGATCACACCCACGCCCGATTGCTCCGACCTGTCCATAACGGGCATGTCGGTGTCCTTCGACAAGGTCAACGTGAGCGTGTACAACGGGAACCCGGTCGGCGTCGAACTGAACGGATCGACGCTGACCTGGACGGCCTCCTACGCGGGCCAATACGTCAACTACTTCACGTTCACGGGCGTGACCATCTACGGCGGAAACGACTACGACAGCCCGACCTCGGCCGGCTCCTCGACCGGCCTGGGCAATGGGGTCACCGGCGCCTGGGTAGCGGATTTCAACAGCGTCGAGCCCGGCGTCGGCCTGGACGGCTCGTTCTCTGTTACCTTGTCCTTCGAGGGCGGGCGCTGCACCGCCTCCGCCAGCAGCTCGCGCACCGGGCCGACGGCGACGGCGTCATTCACGCCGACGCGGACCCCAACCATCACGCGTACGCCGACGATCACCAACACCCCGCCGCCGTCGAACACGCCGACGATCACGCGCACGCCGACGATCACGCGCACGCCGACTAGGACGCCGACGCGCACCGACACGCCGACGATCACGCGCACGCCGACGATCACTAACACGGCGCCGCCCACGGCGACGCGCACCGTCACGCCGCCGCGCACGCCGGTCACCCCGAGCCGCACGCCGACGGCCGGGCCGACGCGCACGCCCACGCCGACAACGCCGGCACCCACGGATACACCGCCCGGATGCTGGGACTGCTGATAACCAGACGTGGCTCCCGGAGCCTTCAAGGCTCCGGGAGCTTCTTTTTGCCTGGCCCCGGATTACCGGCAACTTGTCGCCTCCCAGTCCGGGCTTAGAATCCCCGGCATGCAGGCCCTGGCGTCAGCGATCACGCTTCGCTCCGAACGTCCCTGGCTGGGGACCAGCGCCATCCTGGTGGCAGCCTACCTGGCTTGGGCAGCCGCCGTCCCGGACGGTGCCGCCCGGCCCCTGGTCTCCCTGATCCTCGTCGTCGCCGCCAAGGGTATCGCCGCCCTGGCGGCCTTGCTCGCCCGGCGCAAGATCCACGGCGCGCCGGCGGAGCGGGCCTGGGATTACTGGTGCATCGGCCTGGCGCTCTGGTCGCTGTCCGACGCGTTGCGGCTGGCAGATTGGATTTCATTCGCCGAGCTGGCGCCCGTCCCTACGCTGGCAGATCTGCTGCGCCTGGCCGGATACCTGTCGGGGGCCGCCGGGCTGGCCTTCTACCCCACCTCGCCCCAGGAACGATTCGGGCGGCTCCGCAACTCCCTGGATATCACCATCCTATGGCTGGCAGTCCTGGCCATGGCCTGGCTGTCCTTCATCCGCCCCGTCATCGATAGCCGCATCGCCTCGGCGCCGTCCGTGTTCTGGACGGCTTACAGTCCGGTCTTCGATCTCATCCTGGCGGCCTCCTCCCTGCGGCTGCTGCTCCTGCAATCCAGGAGCGACCAGGCGGCGCTTTTTCGGCGAATCCTCCTGGCGGCCGTCATCCTGACGGCCACCGACGCAGCCTCGGGCCTGGTAGGGATCCAGGGGGACTTCCGGCCCGGGGGGTGGACCGATGCCGGGTGGATGGCCGCCGCTGCCTTGCTGGCGGCGGCCGGGCTGTGGCAGACGGGTGACACGCTCCAACCGGGCGGGCGCCTGCCCGACGTGCTTCGATCACGCGCCGTGCGCTTCGAGCCCTTGCTGTCCGTGGCTTTCACCTACGCCGTCGTCGGATTCACCCTGCTCGATTGGAGGTTCACGGGGCGGGTGGACTGGGTGGGCCTGACGGTCGCGGTGATCCTGAGCCTGCTCCTGGTGACTCGCCAGGGGGCGATTGCCGGCCAGATCGAGATGCGGCAGTTTGCGGCGGCCGTGAACGTCTCGCGCGATGTGGTCTTCATCTGTGATGCGGGCGGCCGCCTGCGGCTCGCCAACGCAGCCCTCCACCGGCTCCTCGGCCGGCAGGGCGACCCGGTCTGGGCTGTCGACCGCCGCCCGGCTGCAGAAGCCCCGGTGCTGGCCGACTTCTTAGGCCCGGGCCACGAGCCTGCAACCATCCTGCAGGAAGGGCTGCAGTCGGGATGGTCGGGGGAGGTCGGCTTCCGCCGCCAGGACGGGGCAATCGTCCCAGTATCGCTATCGCTTACCCCGCTCCACGATGAGCGCCGCGCGCAGCCTCTGGTTCTGGGGACGGCCCACGATCTGACCGCAATCCGGCAGCGCGAGGCCGACCTGCGCTCGGCGCTGCAAGACGTGGCCGCCGCACGGCAGGAGCTAGAGACCCTGAACCGCGAGCTCGAGCGCAAGGTCGCCGCGCGCACCGAGGAGTTGGCCGCCACGGTCGCCGACCTGGCACGCCTGAACGAGGAGCTGAAAGCCCTCGATCGCCTGAAGAACGAATTCGTCGCGCTGGTCTCTCATGAATTGCGCGCGCCGCTGACGAACATCCGCAGCGGTGTCGAGTTGATCCTGACCGCCCCCGGCAACCTCGGCCCCTCCGCTACCCGCACACTGGATCTGGTGCAGGCCGAGACCGGCCGCCTGAGCCGATTCGTCGAGACGATCCTTGATCTCTCGGCCTTGGAGGCCGGGCGCTTTCGCTTCGCCATGCAGCCGCAGGACATCGCCCAGACCGCGGAGCAGGTGCGTCGGCGCTTCCCCGAAGCCGTCGCCGATCGGCTGGTCCTGGACCTGCCGGCCGATCTGCCGCCGGTCCTGGCCGACGACCGCGCATTGACCAGCGTCTTCTTTCACCTGGTCGACAATGCCCGCAAGTACGCCAGCGAGGGGGAGATCCGCATGACGGCCGGCGCGCAGGCCGGACAGGTGCGCGTGAGCTTGTCCGACCGGGGCCCGGGGATTCCGGAGGCCGAGAGGGAGCGCGTCTTCGAAATGTTTCACCGGCTGGATAGCAGTGACGCCCGGGAAGTGTATGGGTATGGGTTGGGGCTGCATCTGGTGCGGCGGCTGTTGGAGGCGATGGGCGGCGGAATACGCGCCGAGGCCGGCGAGGCGGGGGGCACTCGCATGCTGTTCTGGCTGCCCGCCGCGCCGCAAGGGACCTAGCCCCGAGGCAGCCGGCCCGGGGATCATGCAGCGCATACGTCAGCCGCTCGTGGGGTTGCGCGCCGTCCGACCCGGCGGGTGACAGGAGAGTGGGCGTGGCTCAGAAGATCCTGGTCGTGGATGACGACGAGACACTCCTGCGCTTCGTCAGTGAGTATATGACGCGCGAAGGTTTCCTGGTCCTCACAGCCGATCGGGGGACACAGGCCCTGCGCGCCCTCTACGAGCAGCGCCCGGACATCGTCGTGCTGGACGTGATGATGCCGGGGATGGATGGTTGGGAGGTATGCGCGCGGGTCCGCGAGATGACCGACACACCGGTGGTCATGCTGACGGCCAAGACCAGCGAGGCCGACAAGCTGCGCGGCTTCCGACTCGGTGTGGATGATTACATCACCAAGCCCTTCAGCCTGGCCGAGCTTGCCGCTCGTATCCGGGCGGTGCTCTCACGTTCGGCCGCGCAGCCGGAGGGCGAGGCCGCCGTCTATCAGGTCGGACCGTTGAAGATCGATCTCCGCCGGCGCGAGGTGCTGCGGGGAGCCGAGCCGGTGGCTGTGACACCGACCGAGTTCCGCCTCTTGAGCGCCCTGGCAGGCCGGGCAGGCGAGGCCGTCTCGCAGGAGGATCTGGTTACCGAGGTCTGGGGTTCCTTGCGCCAGGAGAGCAGCAGCGCGCTCAGGCGCTACATCTACTTCCTGCGCCAGAAGATCGAAGACGACCCCGATGACCCCAAGCATCTGATGACGGTCCGCGGGTTTGGCTATCGATTGGAGGCCTGAGCGCGGGTCGCGCGGGAGCGCTGGCGCCCGGCTGCAAGGTCGATTGCCCGTTCCACCGGGCGGCTTCAGCCGGCCTGAACGTCAGCCCTGCAAGTCACTTGTAGGGTCAGCAGGAAAGGATCCGGGAACGACCCCGGGGCGGCCGCGTTACCGCCTGGGGGGGACCCGCAAGGCGATTGCAAGATCCCTTGCAGCCGCTGGAAGCCGAATGCAAGGTGAGAAGGGGAGAATGGTTCGGTAAGATGGAAGCAGCCAGATTGCGGGCTGAGCCGCGAGGCAAACCATGGAAGGGTTGGCCTTCGAGGAAACCCGTTCAGGAGTTGAGTTCGTGACCCAAGTCGAGGCCGATATGGCGGCGAATGTGGGCCGGATCCTCATTGCCGATGACGACGAGGATTTCCGGCTGGTGCTCGTCCGCCGCGCGACCCGCATGGGATTGCAGGTAGTCGAGGCGCGCACCGGCAGGGAGGCCGTGCGCAAGCTGAAAGAGGGCGGCTTCGACGTCCTGGTGGCCGACCTGTATATGCCGGAGATGTCGGGGCTCGAAGTCGCGCAGCAGGCCCGCGCCATCGACCCCAAGATGCAGACCATCATCCTGACGGGCAGTGCTTCGTTTGAAACCGCGGTCGAGGCGCTGCGGGCCGGGGTGTACGACTACCTGACCAAACCGCTCGAGTCCCTGGCCTCATTCGAACTGTCCCTGACCCGCGCGCTTGAGCACCACTACCTGATGGTCGAGAACGCTCGCTTGTTCAGCGAGGTGCAGCGCCTGGCGGTCACCGACCCGCTGACCGGCCTGTTCAATCGCCGCAAACTCGATGAGACGCTCGAGCTGGAGGTCGAACGCTCCAAGCGCTACAACCGCCCGCTTTCGGCCATCATGATCGACCTGGATCAGATGAAGCAGGTCAATGATCGACTTGGGCATCCCACGGGTGACCTGGTGCTGAAGGCGGTCGGCCAGGCGGTCCGGTCGCAGGTGCGCAAGGTGGACGTGGTCACCCGCTACGGCGGAGATGAATTCTTCGTGTTGCTGCCCGAGTCGGATTTACAGGAGGCGCTGGCGATCGCCCGGCGGATCCGGGAGGACATCCGCCAGGTCAGCGCCGGAGACATGTCCATGGGAGCCAGCACCGGCGTGGCGAAATGGAAACCAGACTACAATACGCCTGAGGCCTTCCTGCGGGCGGTCGATTCCGCCCTGTACCAGGCCAAGGGGCAGGGGGGCGGCCGGATCGTGGCCGTGGACCCTGCCTCGGGCGAGCTGGTGCTGGCGGACTAGCCGGTCCGGGAAGGGTGGGCGGCGATGATCCGCATCGGTTGGATCCGCAGGCACGGGGCCTCGGCGGACGAAAGGGCAGACTGGACTGAAGCATCCGTGGCGGAGCCCGGTCCTCGCCAGGACCCGGCCTCGACCCCGGTAAGGACGATGGGTGTGGCCGAGAAACAATCCAGATCGGCGGACATCGGGAAAGCCCTGCGCCGCCTGGCCCCCGCTCTGGCCGGACTGCAGGGGCGACTGATCCTGCCGTATGTTCTCCTGACCATGATTATCGCCATGGTCGGGACCTACGTCATCACCCGCCTGGTGACCTCGTCGGTCCGCGAGCGGTTCACCAACCAGCTCTACGAGGCCAGCCGCGTGGCCGCCGACGAACTCGTCCGCCGCGAGCGCAGTCATCTGTCGAACCTGCGGTTGATGTCCTTCTCCCAAGGCGTGGCACAAGCCCTGGCCGCCAGGGACCGGGTCACCCTGACCGCGGTGCTGACACCCCTGGCCCTCAATAACGAGGTCGCCGCCGTCACGGCCGTCGACCTGAACGGGCAGGAGGTTCTGACCCTGCTCAGGGACCCTGACTCCGACCAGATGCAGTCGACGCAGGGCGACGACTTCTCGTCGTTCGGCCCGGTCGCCAATGTCCTGGCCGAGCGCGTCGATGACCAGGGCGACAAGTTCTCCGGAATCGTCACGACCGTCTTCGGCCCGTATGTCTTCACCAGCGCGCCGGTGCGCGGCGACGACGACCAGCTGGTCGGTGCGCTGATGGTCGGCAGCCGTCTCGAGGACATGCTGCTCGAGATGAAGGCCCAGGCGCTGGGCGATATGATCGTCCTGGACGATACCGGCGCGCTCTTGGCCTCCACCCTGGTCGAACCCGAAGAAGGCTTCTCCACCCTGGAGTTGTCGGCTGAGGAGGCCTCCTCTCTGGCCGTACCGCTGACGCGCGAGGTGACGCTCTACGGCCGGCGTTTCCAGGTGGTCTACACACCCATGCTCTTGCGCCGCGAGCAGATCGGGGTGCTGGGGGTGGCGCTGCCCAGCAGCTACGTGGTCTCGGCCGAGGCCACCAGCCGCAACACGTTCTCGTGGCTGTTCTCGATCGGGACGGGCGTGGTGATCGCCCTGGGATACTGGCTGGCGCAGAGCATCGCCCGGCCGATCTTGAAGCTGCGCGACATGTCGCAGGCGGTCGCCGCCGGAGACCTGGCGCAGGCCAGCGGCATGGCCCGCCGAGACGAGATTGGTGAGCTGGCCTCGGCCTTCGACACGATGACGCTGCGGCTGCGTGAACGCACAGCCGAGGCCGCAAGGCTGTATGCCGAGACGGTCAAACGCAATCGCGAACTGGCCGAGATCAACCAGCGGCTGCAGGAAGCTCAGCAGCAGCTCATCCAGTCGGAGAAGCTGGCCGCCGTCGGGCAGCTGACGGCCGGCATCGTGCACGACGTCAAGAACCCGCTGGCGGTTATCAAGGGGCTGGCAGAGGAGCTCAAGGAAGAGCCTGCCATCCCGGTCGAGGCGCGCGTCCATCTGGACGCCATTCGAGCCAATGCCGGGCGGGCCAGCGCGATCGTCACCGATCTGCTCACGTTTGCCCGCCAATCCACGCCGGCCATGGTCCAGCGCGATATCTGCGAGGCCGTGCGCGCCTCGCTGCGGCTGACGGAGTACCTCACCCGCAAGGGCAAGGTGACGGTCGTCACCGACATCCCCGACACAACCGTCCTGGTCACGTACGACCCGCAGCAGATCGAGCAGGTCCTGATCAACCTGATCACCAACGCCGTGCAGGCGATGCCCGATGGCGGCACCCTGCGGGCGTCGCTGCAGCAGTCGGGCGACGCGGTGGCCATCGCCGTCCAGGACACCGGCGTCGGCATCCGTCCCGAGGACTTGAGCCGGGTGTTCGATCCCTTCTTCACCACCAAGAAGGAGGGCGAGGGTACCGGCCTGGGCCTCTCGGTCAGCTACGGGATCGTGACACGGCACCACGGCCGGTTGGATGTCGAGAGCGAGGTCGGCCGGGGAAGTACATTCACTGTCCTGCTCCCGGTCGAGCAAGAAGCGGGCACATGACAGGCGGGGCGAGATGAACGGAGCGAAAGTCCTGGTCGTGGATGACGACGAGTCCTTCCGCGACCTGATGGCCTCCCACCTGAAGCGGCACGGCTACGCGGTCGAAGTGGCCAGCGGGGGTGCCGAGGCGCTCGGCCTGTTCCGGGAGCGCGGGCCCTTCTCGGTCCTGGTCACCGACCTGTCGATGCCGGTTATGGACGGCCTGGAGCTGATGGCACACGCCCGCCAGCTCGATCCGTGGCTGGAGGTGGTGATCATCACCGCCGCCGGGTCGATGGAAGCGGCCATTTCGGCGCTGCACCAGGACGGGGCCTACGACTTCCTGATCAAGCCGCTGGAGAGCATCAACCAGCTTTCCCTGTCCGTCTGGCGCGCCGCTGCTCATCGCCAGTTGCGGGTGGAGAAGGAACGGCTGCAAGCCCGGCTGGCGGCTGAGGCCGAGCGCCTGCGGGCATTGATCGGCAACGTCTCCGACTCGATCGTTGCCTCCGACGCGCAGGGCATCATCAGCGTCGCCAACGCTGCCGCGCAGCGACTCCTCGGCCATGAGGATCTGGTCGGGCAAGAGGCGGCTCAGGCGCTGCCCCAGCCTCTGGCCGCCCCGCTACAAGAATGGCTTGCGGTCGGCGGCGCTCGGCCGTCGGCCGTGGAGGTGAGCTGGCCGGCCGGGGCGGTCCAGCGCGTCAGCCTTTCGCGATTGCCGCCGAGCGACCAGGACAGTGACGGTTGGGTGATGGTCGTCAGCGATATCACCCATCTGCGCCAGGCCGAGGAACTCAAACGGCGATTGTTTGCCGAGGCCGCCGATCAAATCCGCCAGCAGGTCGTGCAGGCCGAGACCGAGATGCAGGCGCTGCGCGAGCTTGCGCAGGCACCGGCGGCGCAGCGGCAGGACGTCGAAGGACGCCTGGCCGGAAAGATCGCCGAAGTGCGCGCCTGGGTCGACGGGCTTCCCGGCTTTGTGGACGTCGACCGGGGTCGGGCTTTGAAGCCAGTCGGGTTGGACCTGGTGCGCTTCATCCGCGCGCACCTGCAGGAGTGGAGCGCGCCGCCTGCGGGCGCCCAGGCCGTGCCGCTCGATCTGAAAGCGCCCGAGAGCGGCTCTAAAGTCTGGGTCGATCGGGACCTGATGGGTGACGTCCTGCGCCGTCTGGTGGCGTTGGCCGCCCGGCAGGCGGAGGCGGGCGCGGCGCTCTCGATCGTCATCCAGCACTATCTGCAGCACCTGTGGATTGAAGTGGTCGAAGAGGCGCCTAGTGGAGGCGCGCCTTCGGCCGCGCCGGCTGCGGCGGTCGATTCGTGGATCGCCGCCGAAGAGGCCGGCATCGACGCAGCACTGGTGAGGGAGATGGTGGCGCGCATGGGCGGTCAGGTCTGGTTCCGCCCGAGTGGGCGAGGCAGCGGTCTGGCCGTATCACTTCCGCGGGCCGAGGCATAGGGCGGCGTTGGCGCCGAGAAGGGCGCCGGCCATGGACGAGAAGGCACGGACTTCGAAGGGCAAACCAGACTCGGGCGCTCACGCCCGGGGTCTGGTGCGTTGGCTGCTGCTTGCCCCGCTGCTGCTGGTTATCACCTCGATGTGCGCCACGGTGGCCACGGCGCGCGCGGCCCGGCCCCCCAGCGTCGAGACGACCTCGCAGCTGGTCGCCGACTATCGACCGTGGGACGAGTGGACCTTCGCGCCCCTTCGGCCGGGCATCCTGGCGGCCATCGCCCGCGACCTTGGCTTGAGCGGTGCGCCGGGGGTCATTTCCCTGGGCGGCTGCTTCCTGCCCGGATCGGATTGCGGCCTGGCAACCGAGGTGCCGACGGCCACGCCGACCACCGCCAGCACGCAGGTGGCGCTGGGGCCGACCGCCACGCCGACCGCAGGGGGCGGCGGGCCGGCGGCGAGCCCGACTCCGACGGCTATCCTCCCGACCCGCACGCCGACGAACACCCGCGTGCCCCCGCAACCGCCCACCAACACAGCCGTGCCGCCCACGCCGACCGAAACGGCCATCCCTCCGACGCCGACCAACACGCCGGTCACGCCGACGGCGACCAACACTGCGACGCCGACACCTGTACCCACATCATGCGGCGCGTTCTGTGAACCTGATGTGGGCCAACCGGATGGCGGCTACGTCGCACCGGTTCCCGGGACCGAGCTTGTCTTCATCCTGAGCACGCCGATCATTGTGGACGGCGACGCCGACTGGGATCTCGTGTACTACGAGCGGCGAAACGGCACGAGTCCCGAAATCTTGCTGGACCTGGTCGTCATCAAGATTGGGATCGACGCGACCGGCGAATGGTTCGTGGTCTTCGACTGGGGGGACGGGAATGTGGACGCGAACTCGAGCGTGAGCGCGGTGCCCGAGGCGCCGAACGCCCCGATCTCCATGGCCACGCCGGGGAGCATCTTGTATGGGACGCCCCCGGCCAACACGGGGATCCTCATCGACGTGGACCACGCCGCGACCCCGCCGCCGACGGGTGTGTACGACCGGCTGAGCATCATCGATCCCACACGAGGCCCAGGTACACTAGTCCCGCTTGGCGACTACACCGAAGTCGACGCCGTGGAGATCCTTCCGACGCCCACGCCGCCGTAGGCGTGATGATCGGACCGTGCTAATCCCTCGCCCGCGCGCGCCCGAGGAGCCGCGCTGGAGCGGGGGCGAGGATTGAGGACGCAAGGTAGCGTCGAATAATATGCAGGCCGCAAAGCCGGTTGATGAGCGGCGACCCCGTGAGGAAGACGTGCGGGGGCTAATGCGCTGGTTGATCCTGGCGCCGCTGCTCCTGTTGTTCACCTCCTGCTGCGCCACCGTGGCGACCCTCGGCCGCGTGCCGAAGCCGGCCGTCGACACGGCCTCCCAGCTGGAGGCCGACTACAGTCCCTGGCAGCAGGTCGCATTTGCCCCGCTGCAGCCCGATATTCTGGCCGCCATCGCCCGCGACCTGGGGCTGAACGGCACGCCCGGCGCGACGCCCTGGGACGGCTGCCTCCTGCCCGGTGGCGGCTGCCTGGACGACACCGCCACGCCGACCGGCGGGCTGCCCGGTTCCCCGACGGTGACCGGCACGTCGGGGATGGCCACGCCCGACCAGACCCCGACCCGCACGCCGACGCCCACCCTGGTGACGCCCTGGGCGACCTTCACGCGCACGGCGACCGCGCCGCCGCCGCCCACGCCGACGATCACCAACACGCCGACCGTCACGCCCACGCCCACGCCGCTGGTCTATCCAGTCAAGGTGGCCAACCCCGTCAACATCCCGCCGGGCGCCAGCCGGGTGGCCTTCACCATTCTGGTCATCAACTACGGCAACCCGACCGGGGCGCTCCTGACCGACGTGATTGATACGCTGCCGCCGGGTATGGCCGTCGATGTGAGCAGCTGCAACCCGGCCTGTCCCGGATCCGGCGGCACGGCCGTCGTCTGGTCGGTCAGCATGACCATCCCGCAGGGCTCGTTCCGCCGCTTCAGCTTCTCGGCCGATGTCTCCGGCGCAGCCGCGGGTGACGTGCTGACCAACACCGTCGAGACGCGCGGCGGCAACTTCGAGACGGCCGTCAACACCCGGCGCGTCTACGTCCACACGCCGACGCCGTCCCCGACGCCGGGGTCGGTGCCGATTGCCCTCAACGACTCGTACAGCACCAACGAGGACACGCCGCGGGTAGTGGCCGCGCCCGGCGTGCTGGGTAACGACACCGATCCGGAGCCGCTTCAGGCGTTCCTGGTCAGCGGCCCGGCGCATGCGGCCGCGTTCACGCTGAATGCCGACGGCTCGTTCACCTACACGCCGGCCGCAAACTACAGCGACCCGGCCTTCCCTGATTCCTTTGTCTACCGCGCATGCGATCCGGGCATGCTCTGCGATCCGGCGACGGTCAGCCTGTGGGTCGTGCCGGTCGCGGACGTGCCCGTCGCGGTCGATGACACGTACTCGGTCTCCGAGGACTCGAGTCTGCCGGCCGCCCCAACGCGCAACGTCCTGAGCAACGACTCCGACGCGGACGGTGATCCGCTGACCTCTACACTCATCACGGGGGTGAGCAACGGCACGCTGACGCTGGACCTGAGCGGAACCTTCGCCTACACGCCGGACGCCGATTACTGGGGTGCGGACAGCTTCGTCTACCGGGCCTGCGATGCCTCAACCCCACCGCCGCTCTGCCCTTCGGCCACCGTCAGGCTCACCGTCGTGCCGGTCAACGACTGGCCCGTGGCCGGCGATGACCCCGTACCTCCGCCGCCGGCCTACGCGGTCAGCGAGGACACGCTCATCGATCTGAACGACGTGCTCGACAACGACAGCGATGTCGACATGGACCCGTTGACGATCCTGTCCGTCTCCAATCCGCCGCACGGGACGGCCTCGGTCATTGCTGGGACCGGGATCCGTTACCTGCCCGATCTGAACTACTTTGGGCCGGATACCTTCACCTATACCGTCAGCGATGGACGGGGCGGGACCGACACCGCCAGCGTGACCGTCGACGTGCAGCCCATCAACGATGCCCCGATCGCCAACGACGACCGCTGGGGACCGCTGCCGCTGGATGCCCGCTACATCACCGGCGAGGGCGTGACCCTATCGGTCGCGGCGCTGGTCCTGCAGGGCAATGACACGGACGTCGACAACCTGCCGGCCGATTTCACGGCGGCCGTGGAGACCGGGCCGTCAAACGGCGCGCTCACCTGTCCGTCGACGCTGCTTCCCGGATTGTGCTCAGATGGGGCCTTCGAGTATCAGCCCGTGCCAGCCTTCCACGGCGTCGACGTGTTCACCTACCGGCTGTGCGATCTCGAGCCGTTGTGCGACACGGCCAGCGTGACGATCCTGGTCGACGATCCGCCGGTCGCGGTCGCTGACACGTACAGCGCGGTTGAGGACATCCAGCTTTCAGAGCCCGCGCCCGGTGTGCTCGCCAATGACGGCGACCCCAACAGCCCGCCGCCCGATCCGCTGACCGTCCAGCTCGTGGCTGCGCCGCCGCCCGCTCAAGCCGCAGCATTCGCGCTGAATGCCGACGGCTCATTCTCCTACACGCCCGCGCTGAACTTCCACGGAGCGGCGACTTTCGAGTACCGCGCCTTCGACGGCTGGCTGTACGGCGCACCGGCCACGGCCACGATCCAGGTCGGCTCCATCAACGACCCGCCCAACGCGGTCGACGACGGGATGGCCCAGGGCGCCTTCACGACCATCAACGCCCCGGTGACGATCGCCGTGCTCGGAAACGATACCGACCCCGATGGGGACCCGCTCGGCGTGACCGCCACCACGCCGCCCTCCAACGGGAGCGTGGCCGACGACGGCCTGCAGGTGACCTACACCCCCGACCCGGGGTTCGCCGGCAACGATTCGTTCACCTACACGGCTTGCGACTCCGAGCCGCTCTGCGACACGGCTACCGTCAGCGTGCGCGTGAACGGCCCGCCGGACGCCGAGGACGACAACTACTCGGTAGACGAGGATACGCTGCGGAGCGTAGCCGCGCCGGGCGTACTGGTGAATGACACCGACCCGAATGCCGGCGAGGTCTTGCGCGTGGCGATCATCGACAGCCCCGACCACGCGCTCAGCTTCAGCTTCCTCGCCAACGGATCGTTCACGTACCGCCCGACGGCCGACTACAACGGCCCGGATTCGTTCACGTACCAGGTCTGCGACCGCGGCGCCAACCAGGTCGCCGGCGACGGCGACGATCTGTGCGACCCGACGCCTGCGCTCGTCAGCCTGACCGTCAACCCGGCCAACGACCCGCCCGTCGCCCTAGACGACGTCGCCAGCACGAACGAGGACGTGGCTGTCTCGATCCCGGTCCTGGCCAACGACAGCGACACGGACGGCAACACGCTGGCGATCGTGTTCGTCTCCAATCCGCCCAACGGCAGCGCCACCGTCGATGACATGGGCACGCCCGGCACGGGCGACGACCGGATCGCGTACAGCCCCGA
>Ga0105106_10001386_pt1 | contig 17440 bp, 19 predicted proteins | sample PPLLaktember2015_5_FD_79109 | JGI IMG/M metagenome (GOLD analysis project Ga0105106, IMG submission 79109) | Freshwater sediment microbial communities from Prairie Pothole Lake near Jamestown, North Dakota, USA - PPLs Lake P8 Core (1) Depth... | ecosystem: Environmental > Aquatic > Freshwater >...
AAAGAACACGCCCGATGAGGTGTTATTTTCCGTGGTGCGCTCAGGCGTGCCCAGCACGCAGATGCCAGCCTGGAGCGTGGATTACGGCGGTCCGCTGACCGATGAGGACGTCCGCAGTGTGGTAGCGTTCATCCGCAACTGGGAAGCGACGGCTCCCGTGATCGAACCGGCGGTCTTCGTCGCCAGCCCAGAGCGCGGGTCACTGCTGTTCAACAGCACCTGCGCCATCTGCCATGGCGAGAACGGCTCAGGCACCGATCGAGCGCCGGCGATAAATGATACAGCGCGTCTTGCCGGATTGAACAGCGATTGGTATCGTGGGGTGATCCGCAATGGGCGCCCTGCCAAGGGCATGCCGACCTGGGGCACCGTACTTTCGCCAGAGCAGACCGAGGACTTGATCGCCTTGATCGATACCTGGCGGGAAGGGCAGCAGGTTGTAACTCCATATAACGTGACTGATGAAACTGCTGCGGCAATTTTCTCCCTCGAGAATGAGGATGCAGAGAGCGCCTCGTTGCGGGTGGAACGCGCCTTGAGCGTGGCAACGGGTCCGGGGGCAGAGATCCTGATCAATGCGCAGGTCAAATTAGATGAAGGGGATAATGTGGGAGCTTTGCAGATATTGATCAGCCTGGCTGACCAATGGCCGATCGGAAACGCCGCACTTGGACAGCCGATCTACAGTGAGCGCTGCGCGCCGTGTCATGGCGCCAGCGGTGAGGGTGGAGTAGGACCTTCCCTGGTACGCAATGTCTTTGTTACGGATAACAATAATGCAGCGATGGTGGCATTCATCCAGGAGGGCCGATCCGGTACAGCCATGGCTGGTTTCGGCAACCGTCTGACCGAGACAGAGATCGCGGATGTGGTAGCATTCCTGCGCGGCTGGAATCCAGCGCCATAAATATCTGGTAAAAAAATAAATACAGGGTGGACCAGCAAGCCGGCCCATCCTGTATTAATTATTGGAATATTTCCTGGGGTCAGCCGCCGGTCATCCGGGCGCGCAGGGTGATCACGGTCGCAAACAAGTAGACGATGGCATAAATGAACTGGTCACGCCGCGCATCGCCTCCTTTGGTGAAAGCATATACCGCCGGGATGGAGATAACACTGAGCACACCATAAAGAATGTGGATGCCGCCGCGCTCAGGACGCAGGTTGCTCAGCCAGAGGAAAACCCCCAATCCGCCCTGGATCACTACCAGCACCTCCGAGATGACCAGTGCTCCCCAATAATTACCATTCAGACCATGCTTGCGGAAAAAGCGCCATAATCCCCATAATGCCATTGCCAAAAAATAAAGCATAACAGTGATCGACAACCGGTCATGGATTAGTGTCATAGCCAAGTTTACTCCTCAATGTTAATTTTGTTCCATATTACCATACCCGATAGGAATCACCCGTTTAGCGTTGGGAATCACCCCAAGGTTGTTCAATCCATAAATTGGGCAGATTATACATTGCGATATAATAGGACAATTAATATCATGAATATCCTTTAATAAGATCATCAAGTTTATCGCCACCGGTTTTTTATAATGGAGGAATGACCAATGTCGGTAGCAACACCAGAGGTAACAAAGCTGAACCGCCGCGAATTCCTGAATCTGGCCTGGCTGGCATCCCTGGGTTTCCTGACGGTCAGCCTGGGTGGAGTGACATACCTGTTCTCGATGCCACGTTTTAAAGAGGGTGAATTTGGAGGTGTAATCACCGCTGGAAAGGTTGGAGACTTGCCATCCGTTGGTGAGGCGCCTGTGAATATTCCGAAGGTCAAGATATGGCTCTCAAACACGGATCAAGGCGTATTGGCGATATACAAAGTATGTACTCACCTGGGCTGTTTGTATAACTTCAATTCCCAAGAGGAAATCTTTATTTGTCCTTGCCATGGCTCCCGCTTTTCCAGAGAAGGCGAATATATCAAGGGACCGGCGCCGCGCTCGTTAGATCGATTCTACCTGCAGATCGTTTCACCGGATGGCGAGCTCCTGGCTGAGACGGATGTGGAAACCGGAGGACCGGTGCCCCTGCCGAATGTACCCGATGCCGTCATCCAGGTGGATACAGGCCGAAAAATTGTTGGTAAGACTCATGCTTGAGATGGGGAGGAGAAGCGATGCTTAAGGTTAACTTTATGGATCTGAAAACCAGATCGCTGAAAATGCTGGATAACCGAGTACGGATCATCACTGCCGGGATGGGTCTGAACGAGCTGCGCGCAGCCATGCGCGGCGAACCTCCCACCGAAAAACCTAATCCCCGCTACAAGGTCCATACCACCAGCTTCCTTTTCCACATTCGCCCACGCTACTACGATCTGGGAAGCACTTTTTTTACCCATACCTTTCGCTTAGGATTTTTTACCGCCTTTTTCTTTTTTGTCGAGTTCATCACCGGGCTGATCCTGATGGTATTCTACACGCCTTCACCATCCGAAGCCTACCAATCCATCCTGGAGCTGTACAGTAATGTGCCATTTGGCGGATTGATGCGAGAACTGCACCGCCTGGGTGCAGAGGCAATGGTCATCTTCACCGTATTGCACATGCTACGTACCTTTCTGACGGGCTCGTATAAAAAGGAGCGTTCCTTTACCTGGCTGACCGGGGTCATCCTGCTCGGATTGACCCTCTTCCTCAGCTTCTTTGGTTACCTATTGCCCTGGGATCAGCTGGCCTATTGGGCAGTTACGATCGGAACCAGTATGGCGGATGCCGCGCCACTGGTTGGCACTCAAATGAATCTACTGCTGCGAGGTGCCCCGGACATCGGGGCTGGTGGATTGCTGCGCGCCTACCTTCTACATGTGGTTTTACTGCCTTTCGCCGCCATCCTGGTTATCAGCATACACTACTATAAAGTCGCTCGTGAGCACGGCATCTCACTGCCAGCCCGCATCGAGGAAGGGAATATCTCGCCGGAGAAGAAAAAACGAGCCAAACAACGGATCGATTTTATTCCCGATCTGCTCACACATGAGGTGTTTCTCACCGCGCTTGGTCTGGCGGTAATCGTGATCTCAACCGTGCTATTCTATAGTGCACCTCTGGAGAGCATTGCCAATCCGCAGGTCACCCCGCTGGATACCAAAGCTCCCTGGTATTTCTGGTGGCTGCAGGGCATGCTTAAGATAGACCCGGCCAGCCTGATCGAAGGGCTCATGGCCCGCATCGGCATTACGGTTGAACTTAGCAGGCTGCTTAACAGCAAGCAGATCATGGGTATTGTCATCCCTACGGTGCTGGTTGGGCTGCTGTTTTCTATTCCGTATATTGATCGCAACCCCCACCGCAGTGTCTTTAAGCGTCCATTGGCAGTGGCAGCGGGCCTCACCCTTGTTCTGGTGCTGGTCGTGCTCAGTTATATGGGTCTACCGGAATATGGGATCGAAACACCGCCCGCCACACGCATCATTCAAGATATGGCACCAGAGGAAGGATTGGGACCATTGCGTGAGATCCCATTTGAACAGCTCCAACCCGGGTATTACGAGGTCAATGTCACCTCGCCGGTCAACCTGTGTCCTGAAATTTCATTCGGCTGCCCAGAATTGGAGTCGGTTTTCAGTAACTTTACCGATCGGGTGAACCTGGCAGTGGAGCAGGGTCAGATGCAAGACGCTCAGGCCATCTTGCTCATCGAAGATTGGCAGGCTGGTTTACGAAAGGTTACCCCACGCATCATCTGGACAGATCCTGAGACGGGTGAAACCCGCGTGTACGAACGGCACATCTTTCTGCACACAGAACGTGGTGGGGAATAGCCGGTGAAACCAATGGAGAGGTTGCAACGATGACACGCGTACAGATCGAGATTTTCTTGGGCACGCTGTTAGTTATAATCACCAGCATATTTCTAGTCGGATATGGCCTGGGTGAAGAAGATCGCATGGCAGAAAATGCGATATCTCAGGAGGCTAAAGCGATTGAAGCTGGCGCTTCACTGTTTGAGATCAACTGCACTGGTTGTCATGGGGTCAAGGGAGAGGGCATCCCCGGTCTGGCTCCCCCGCTTAGCGACAGGGCATTATTTACCACCCGCCTCAGCGATGTGGGGTGGAGCGGTTCGCTGGAGGATTACATCATTGCCACGGTTTCCAGCGGTCGGTTGGTGTCCACCCGTCCAGATCAATATGTTGGCGGAGGCCGTCCAGCCATGCCAGCCTGGTCCGAGGCCTTTGGCGGACCATTGCGGGAAGATCAGATCCGCAGTATTGCCCAATATATTTTGAATTGGGAGGCTACCGCATTAGAAGAAGTATCGTTGGTGCAGATCGCGACCCCAACGCCAGTCGCGAATGATCCGATCTCCCGAGGCCAGGTCGTTTTTCAATCCAACATTTGCGGTGCCTGCCACACCCTGGGAAACCTGAGCACCGGCACCGCCGGTCCGAACCTGACCCAGTTAGGCAGCGTGGCTGTGACCCGGGTCGGCGATCTACCCGCGGAAGATTATATCCGCCAATCGATCCTAGATCCCAACGCATATATCGTCGAAGGATTTAATCCGGATATCATGCCGAAAAATTTTAACGAGCAGCTCAGCACCCAACAGCTGGATGACCTGGTTGCTTTCCTTTTGTCCCAACAGTAAACAGGTATGGGGAACAACATGATCCGCAGAAATGTCTGGTCCAGTATGCTCCTGGTCCTGTTCCTGGCGATCAGCGGGTTGATCTGGTTCAGCCTGCCTGAACTTACTTTCGCACAGAGTGGTTCAGATCCCCAGGTATTGGCAGCCGGTGCAGAACTGTATATTGAAAACTGCGCCCCCTGTCACGGGGTGAATGGCGAGGGACGGGTGGGTGTGACCCTGGCGAAGGATTGGCCATCAATCCGCCCCGACCTATTGGTGCGTGAGGTGATCACCAGTGGTGTGCCCGGATCTCCAATGCCTGCCTGGAGCGAGGTGAACGGTGGCCCGCTTAGTGAAATAGAGATTGACCTGCTGGTGGCATATATTCTTAGCTGGCAGACAGGCGGTTATGTTCCCCTAACCCCCGAGCCAACCATAACCTCTCGCCCTCCGATCACACCTTTACCGGGCATTACGGGTGATCCCAATCGCGGCGCGCAGCTCTACATAGCCAACTGTGATCTATGCCATGGCACAAATGGCGAGGGACGCATCGGGGCTACGTTGGCAAAGAGCTGGCCTTCCATACGCCCCGACCTGCGGGTAAAAACTGTGATCGAAAACGGGGTGAGCGGTTCGCTGATGTCGGCCTGGGCTGCCGAAAACGGTGGCCCGCTCTCCGATGAAGATGTGGACGATCTGGTATCATTTATCTTAACCCTGCCAGGTACACCAGCAAGCAGAGCGACTCCCACGATCCAGCCGGATCAGCAGACCCGGACGGATGACTGGGTAGGCATTGCAGCCACCCTGGTGATCTTTGTTGTGATCATTGCGGTCATCATCCTCATCCAACGTAAACACGCCTGATCACCCTAATCCAAGTCTTTTTTATTCCCTGCTCCTATGATACACTGTCCAGGATTGATTTGGGAGAAATATCACCCTTGAGAGGCCTGGCATGATTAGCAAGCGATTGTTTATAATAGGATTGTTCCTGGTGGTCGGATCGGTTTTTGCTGAAGCACCCCATGCAGAGGCAATGCAGGAGTACCATCTGGATCTTGTCGCATTAGGTGGAGGGAGCATCCAAGGTAATTCTCAGATCCAGGAGGCAACGCCGACTCCGCAAGACAATAATTCGACAGAACAGATTCGCCCGCTGGCATCAGAAGCTGGTCGGGATGTTGGGCTGATCATCGCCTCAGCAGTACTGGTATTGATCGTCATTGCCGGAGTGGTATGGGGGTTAAAACGTCAGAATCCTGCCAAGGAAGGGGATTGACAGCCTCCCTCTATCGAGGTATCCTTCATGCGCTCCGGGTGGGTCCGGCGCGGCGGAACCCTTCGAACCCTGTCAGGTCCGAGAGGAAGCAGCAGTAAGGAGGATATTCCGGGTGCCGCCGGGTTGCCTGCTCGGAGTTTTAGATTTAAATATACACGCCAGGGGTTTAGAAATTCCCTGGCGTGTCATCTCCCCGGAGATATATTCGAAATTAGCGAGATAGCTCGATGAATGTCGGGCGCAGCGATAAGCGTTCCTCATCAAAGAATACATATGTATCCGCGGTACCGCCAACCAGCACATTCCAGCCAATCACCTGAGTTTCATAGGCGTAAACATTCCCGGTACCGTTCAAAGTGATATCCGCGCATGGGCCGATGATCAACCCGCGGAAGTGAGATTCAGAGTTACCATTTATGCTAACTGTCTGGTCTGCACAGGTATGTCCGCTCAGACGGGGTACATAGATCAACACACCGGCCAGCGCCGGAGATGGATCGGGCGAAGGCTCAGGCGCCTCGAGGAAGATATCCGCCCCACCTCTGAAATTGATATCACCTTCAATATAGAATGTGACTCCATGTCCAACTACTTCATCATTGGCATTGATCCGAAAATCACCATGCATACAATACAGACCAGGCTCTATCTCCGTACCATTCCTGGGAATATCATTGTCATCGACCCATCGACCGGTGCAGTTAGGCGTTTCGACATCATATGCTCCTGGTGGGATTTGATAATCCACTGGCTCATCGGGTGGGTAAGGACTCCAGGTAGCGTTACCGGGATTGAAATCGCGGCCATAATTGATCTCGCCATCTATGACCTCCACGATTGGCTGACCGCTACCGCTAAGGCAGCCATTGGTCCAGATGCCACCACCGGTCACTTCTAAATTCCCATCCCCGTAGTAGATGCCGCCATATTGTTGCCCTAAGCAGCCTGTAGGGTTAAGGGCTACGATGGCGTTCCCAAACCCCCAGGCCTGGCGCGGGCGAACCCGCGTGGTCGAGTCCACCTGGATATGCAGCACGTCGGGGAACAACAGGTGAGCAAAGGAGGTCTCGGTGGTGGTGGAGATGTTGACAGTGACATCCAGGTATACATCGTTGTACCAGCCGTAATTGGTCCCACCGCAGGAGACACTCACACCATTGCCGTCGGATGGGTCGCCGTCAATGACAAAATTGTTGGCAGCAGCACGGCTGATCGCATTATCGATCGCCTCATCCATAGCTTGCCCCACATCGGGGTCATTGCAATGCCAGGACGTGTTGATGACATGATGGTCTTCAAGGTAAAGGGCAGCATCGCCGCCACCAGCCAGGGAAGCAGCATCCGAGCTGTTCTGGGCATAGCGGCGATCAGAGTAGGCCATCCCGGCATCGATCGCCAGGGCAGTAAAGCCCAGGAATACCACCAGGCCGACCACCAGGAATACAATTACCTGACCTCTTTCAGTTGCATGAAAAGTCTTTTTCATTGACATGTTCCTTTCTTCGGTTGATATCACAATAGCCCGGATTGCATCGGTGCTTTCAAGAAGTATAACGGAGAGAGACGGTCGATGTTACAGTCTATCCTGATAAATTTGAAAGGTTATTAGTTCTTTAAAGCGGTGCTTCGCATAATCTAAAAACCAGGTAGGGTTCCCCACACAGTCAGCCGGGTTGAGCGCCACCACGATTTTGCCGAATACCCAAGCGGGATGACCAGCCTTGCAGCCTGCCACAAAACATTACTGCAGATACTGGCTATGGCTGCGAAGAAAATTATGCCTATATTGAAGACCACCAGTGCTTTGTTAATTCATTATGGGCAGGTAGGACGCAAGATGGTGTCATTTATGGTGGCATGAATAGCCAGATCTTGCGCTCCCAGGATCCAGCCTAAGAATGGCATCGTCAGAGGAAATTCGTCATAATTAACGTCAATAGAGATCATATTACCCAGGCATCCTGCTCCGGTAATGGTGATGACCACATCTACATCATTGACTGGATCAGGTACTACCCGACTCAAGTTGTCTTTCACCCGCTGAATGATCTGGTTATTCTCAGATGGATGCAGTGAACCATACGAGGCACCTTCCTGAGCAGCATCACGCATTGCCATGTAGGTGAAAAATGCCCGGCCCAAATCAACCGTGCCAGCCAGGAGGATCATCAACATTGTGATGGTCAAGGCCAGCTCCACCAGGCTTTGACCGCATTCGGTGCGGGATGGGATGCGTTTCTTCCACATATTAAGCTCCTTCCGGGGCTTAGTTTTCCTTGAACTGTTACGACTAAAGTCGTTCTTACTATTGGTCCCAGGAGTCAGCGTGGGGGAGATGGGCGTATCGATTGGGGATGTCATGGATTATCTGTGGGCCATGGTGGTGGCGGTGTGCCGATAATACTGACACTACTGATGATGGTGCGCGCATTCTGTGATTCCATTTGAAAGCCATTAAATCCCAGGAAGTTAATAATGGGCTCGTAAAAGACGGTCACCGTAACCACAATTCGGTCGTTGCAGCATCCCTGCATGTTGATTATATCCATGCCATTGTTGTCAAATGGAGGGCAGTTAGGGGCTTGAGGAAAACCTGCATTAGGACCATGGTCATATTCAATATCAATATCAACTTCCTGGACACCGGCAAAAGCGCCTGATCGCATCGATGCTTGTTTGATCCCATTGCAGTCCGCATAATGCGGCAATAAACCACCCACATCTCCCGCTGCCGCGCCATAACGAGCACCTTCGCGGGCTGAGGAGGTTAATGAGCTGTAAATGAAGAGCATGCGCCCAATTTCAATCAGTCCATAAACGATCATCAGGACCATCGGGAACACCAGGGCAAACTCGACCATCGTCTGGGCATTTTCATTCCGGCGGTGGGTGTGCATCTCTATTCTCATAATAAATTCCTCTTCTACTGTTAGCTTAATAATCCCCCATAATTGGTGGATTGTCAATGACAAAAGGCCAATTTCTGCCCGGGTTTGCGAAATTGCAAGGCGGTGGAATGGGTAATTAATCCTGCAAGGCGGTCAAGCCGCTGGTGGTGGCCTGAATCGCCTGGTTCAGGCCAGCATAAGTAAAGGCTGGCTCGGTCTCCCGCAGAAGGGACATGATGAAGGTTTCATTGGTCAACAATTTTTCCAATGACCTGGCCAGTTCAACCGCCTTGGCTGCATCAGTTACCTGCAGGCTATCCAGGTCCGCCACAGCCCGGTCGATCTGCACTTCCAGCCGGTTGACGGTGGCTGGCAGGTGGAGATAATCATCGAGTAAAACCAGCTGGACAATCTCACCGGTGCGGTGCTGTGTGAACTCGATTTGCAGGCGGGCAGCGGCCGGGGGATCGAGAGTCAGGGCGAGTTGGACCGCCTCAAAACCCAGCTTGGTTGGATAAAGAAAATCGCCAGGAATAGCCAGGCGGGCTGCCAGGAATAGACTGTTGAGCACCATGACAAAACTAAAGATCAATAGGACGAAAGAGAAGGACTGCACAGCAAAGCGCTGTGGGGTAGGTCGGCGCCAGAATTGGTGCCATTTCGAGATGGGCTGATGGGCGATCGCAGCGATCAGCCTGAGGCGGCTGGTCTCCAGGTAACCTGGGCCTAATCCAGCATCGGGCTGCCGAGCCTGGACCCACAATACGCTTTCCAGCAGCGGTCGCAAAGCCTCTGCCTGTTCTGGATAGGCAGCCATGACTGCTTCCAGGGTAGTTTCACCCATCAACAGATCTGGTAAGGCTTTATCCACAATCGATTGAATTTTTGTGGGTCGATTCATGTTCATTTTTATTCTCTTCTTGCCCTTTGATCACCTGGCGTAATGCTTCCAGGGCGCGGTGCTGCAGGACCCGTACCGCGCCGATCGAGCGCCCCAATACCTTAGCAGTCTCTTCCGGTGATAGCTGGTTGATGATGCGTAGCACCAGCACGGTACGGTAATCCTCTTTGATCAAACTCAAGACATTTGCCAATTCCTGGTTGCCTGACTTTTCCAGAAATGTATCTGCCGGTCCAGGATTTTCATCTGCCTTCGAGTTTTCAAAGGCAGGTGAGAAATGGATGTTGGGACGTTTCTGGCGGTAGTGGTCTACCAGCCGGTTGCGGGCGATCCGGAACAGGTAAGCCAGGAACGGAATGCCACGCTCGTTATACTTTTGTAAGGTTTGCCAGGCTTTAATAAAAACATCACTGGTCAGGTCTTCTGCGTCCTGTCGATCGTATAGATGTGCATACAAATAGCGAAAAATGGCTGTAGCATGCTGCTCATACAATCTGCCAAAAGCCTCTGCGTCACCTTGTTGGGCTTTCCTGAGCAGATCCCGGTTATCTTCGGGCTTGACAGGCATGCAATCAACCTATAGAACGATGAACGACTAAAATTGTTACAGTGGAATCAAAGCTACCATACTTCGCGGACGGGCTCATGGGGCAGGCAGGTCGGTTGGGATAGGTGTTTCCTGCAGATCAGGTGTCACCTGCAGTTCAGGTGCCGCGACCGCATAATTCTGGTTCAAAAAAGCCCAGTCCTGGGGTGGCCAATAGATCACCTCCGCCCGCCCAATGATATTCTCCAAAGGGACCATGCCCCAGGCGCGCGAGTCGGATGAGTTGTTGCGGTTATCACCCATCACAAATATCTCCCCTTCACCCACGCTCCAATCACCGCCGCGGTTGGTCGGTCCATTAATCGTTGGCTCTAACAGAAGATGACCATTCACATATACCATCCCTTCGGCAATGTGGATCTGGTCGCCTGGAAGGCCGATCACCCTTTTTATATAAGGAGTCATATCGGGATTGGGAGGGTAGCGGAAGACGATCACATCGCCACGCGCTGGCAATCCGGTGATATAGTAAATGACTTTGTTGATCAAAACAAAGTTATCTTCATAAAGAATAGGCTGCATACTGATCGATTCGACTCGGATACGCTCCGAGATGGCATTGATCGCCAGGAAAAGCACCAGGGATAAGATGATCGTCTCCAGCGTATCCAATAAGACTCGCCGCATACCAGGTTTGGTTTCTACCTCAGGCACTGCATCTGGGTAAGATTCGCTATGCCAAAAATCCACGCTTTCCTCCAACAGTTAATCCAATAAAATGATTATACACTACCAAATAAACAGATCATATTATTGCGCTTGACCTGTGATGCTATATAAAAAGTGGGTCGTGTCATGGATGTTAATATTACTGGGCTGGTCCGGAAATCTATTGGAAGAAACCTTACCGTCAGATCCTTCTTTACAGTTCTAGCAGACTGTGACTTGCCTCGGCATTTGGATCATCTCCGAGCAGCTGGACGGCGTGCGGTAGAACGGGAGCAACTACGGCAAAGTTCTCCACGGCAGCGCGTGAGCTGCCGGGCAGGTTTATGATCAGCGTTCGTCCACGGATACCGGCGATGGCTCGAGAGAGCATAGCATGCGGTGTGATCTGCAGGCTGGCCTGGCGCATGGCTTCTGGCAGGCCAGGTGCAGGTCTCTGGATCACTGCTGCCGTGGCTTCGGGTGTGACGTCACGCCCGCTGAAGCCGGTGCCTCCAGTAGTCAGGATGATATCGGCGATGCCTGTCTCAACCCAACGGATCAGTTGATCCCTGATTTGAGGTATCTCGTCAGGCGCGATCGCTTTGGCAACAACCTGCCAGCCTGATTCCACAACTGCCTGTTCTAGCGCTGGACCGGAAATGTCCGGACGTTCGCCACGGAAGGAGCGGTCAGAGACGGTTAGAATGGCGACACGCATTTATTCAATATCCTTGGCAAGGATTTGTAGATCCATAGATGACCAACCGCGCTTTTCGTAAAAACCAATGGCAGTTTCATTTTCGATGGTAACCAGAAGGTAACAGCGCAAACAGCCTTTGGCTTTCAATCGGTTCTCCAGTTCCACCATCAATGCGTCGCCGAGACCTTGCTGGCGGTAATATTCTGCCACTGCGAGATGATATACCAGACCGCGGCGACCGTCGAAACCACCCAACACCGAGCCGATGATCTGACCATCTGCCTCGGCAACCAGGAACAGGTCAGGGTCGCGCTGCAGCTTCTTCTCTATCTCTATTGGCTGATCTGAGTGGCGGACATGAATACCCGGCCCAGCATGCTCCCATAAGTCGAGCACTTGGGAATAGTCAGCCGGATATTTGAATTGGCGCAGCTGGTAATTATTCTTCGTCACCGCCGACCAATGCCTTCCAGCGCCCGTGAATGCCATCATCGGTCACACCGAAATAGACGCGGAAGCCCCTGGGGGAACGCTGGATCAGATCGTAACGCACGATCTTACCTTGCCGGTGACTGCCCAGCAATCCCAGGTCACCGCTCCACTGCACCCTGGCATGAGCCAGATCCGCAGGCAGTTGGGTATACTGGGTGATGGCGTAATGCCACAGCAAGCGAGCTGATGCTTTGGTGACGTTTTTTACCTCGTTGCCGTTGCGTAGGTCGCGCATCGTATAGTATGGGACGCCATCGCGTTCTTCCACCCGCACCACCTCCACGCCCGTGCGCGGGGGTGAGTCGGAAGCAGGTTCTTCGACCGGCTCAGGTTGGGACGGGCGGGGTTGGTCGCGGACCGGCTCAGGTAGAGATGGCTGGGGCAGACGGTCACGCTGACCGCGCAACACCAGTCCGACAATCTCATCACGCACCGCCAGGCCAGTTTCGGCCTCATCCCGAACATATACCTTGTTGTCATCCACTGCGTAAGGTGGATCTTCACCCCGCGGGATCAGCACACGCAAGATCTTCTTGCCGCCTGTCTCGTGAATATCGATCGTGATGGGCAGTGTTGGACTGATGCGGGAATCAATTTCTTTTTCAAGCTGGGTAACAGCCTGTTCTGGGCTTTGGATGCCGATCACCGGTTTTTTAGGGTCCTCGGTCAGACCGATGTAGAGCGTTCCACCATTGGTATTTGCAAAGGCGCACACATCTGAGATCACCGCGTAAAGCTTACCACCGCGTACGGTCATGCTCTCATGGAAATCCTGTATGATGTTGGCACCTTCTTCCAGGGCGGCGTGGATAAAGTCAAAGGCCGGTTCTTCTTTGTGACGACGGGGGCGGGTACGGGCAAAGTCATTGCTGAGGAATAATTCTTTTAACCGTTCAAAGTTAACTTCTGGAAGGAACACTTCTGTTGCCCGGTCACCGATGCCAAGGTTCTTCTTGCGAAGCGGATCGGTGGCGATGCGGTGCGAATCGGAGCCTTGAATGCAGTGCATGCGGCGCGGGTATTCGGGTTTGGTACCGCTGAAAAAGGCTGCGGAGGTGCGGTTGCCTTTTTGTTCAAGGTCAGTGACTTCCAGAGCATGCAGGTGTAGGTCCTGGGTATAGGCGATCTTGGTCTGCCCGCCGATGGGGAAACCGCGCATGGCAATCCCATTGCTTGAGTTGGCATGTGCGGCGATGACCAATCCACCCGCTTCATCGATCAGGCGGTAGGCGGTCAACACATCCGATGTGGCTCCCACGGTGGCTGAACCTAGATCCAGCTGATCGGATGGGATGTTCAGGTCGAGCAGCAGGTGTTCCAATTCTCGCAGCGGCGTCTTTGGGGGAAAAATACCCATGATGTGAAAGCCGAAGGTTGCAGTGAATTCAAATCCCGGGAGCAACAGGATCTTATCTAAGAGTCGGCGATATTCGCGTAAACGGTTCTGTTCCTCGGGGAGTATGCGGCCTAATTTTGCCAGCATCTCCAGTTGTTCGATCTCTTCGCGCAGCCGGCGATAACCAGCCACGCTGTTATGGTCTGTGAATGAAATAATATCCAGCCCACGTGCTTCAGCGCGCAGGAGGATTTCTAGATAGCTCGCTTCAAACTGCTGAAAATCGCTGGAGGCAGGCGTGTGGAGATGCAGGTCCATCGAGCGCCATTGCATCGTAGATTGGTTTGGTTTATTAGCCACTGTGATTGTTTCCAATTAAAAATTTGATTGATTTTATTAAGTCATCAGGCATGTAGGGTTTGAGTAAGAAATTGTCTGCGCCTGCCTTCAGACATTCTTCTTTATAATTTAATCCGGAAGTCATCAGCACGCGTAAATCCTTCAATTCGGGATCGGCGCGCATATGCTTAATCAGGTCAATACCGTTGCTTTGACGCAGGTGGACATCCAGCAAAGTCAGATCCGGTCGCTCTTGGCGGATGGTCGTCAGGATGCTTTCCTGATTGTAATCCGTGGAACTGCAAATCTCAAAACCTTCCAATTGCAGTAATGTTGAGAGCAGGGTCAACATCGTTTCGTCATCTTCGATCAACATTACTTTAGACATCAGTTTTCCGATTCTCTTGGTTCCACCGACTGCTTTTTGGTTGCCGGTTTTCGGGCGGGCTTCTCAATGGGTCTACTCTCAATTTCGTCAGTCCTGGTCGGTTCTAAGGCAGCCTGCAGAACTTCATCGACGGTCTCAACAAACACAAAGTTCATCGTCTGGCGCACTTCGTCCGGCAACTCTTCCAGATCAGCTTCGTTACGGTATGGCAGAATGACGGTCTTCAAACCGCTACGGTGAGCAGCTAACACTTTTTCCTTGATCCCACCAACCGGAAGGACCTGCCCGCGCAGGGTGATCTCGCCAGTCATACCCACATCCGCACGCACCGGCCGGCCTGAGACTAACGAGACAATGGCGGTCGCCATGGTCACACCGGCAGAAGGTCCGTCTTTTGGTTGGGCGCCTGCCGGGATGTGCAGATGGAAGTCGGACTTTTCAAAGAACTCGCTATCCAGGTGTAATGCGTGGGCGCGCGAGCGAACAAAAGACAGCGCTGCTCGAGCTGATTCCTGCATTACGTTGCCCAGCGAGCCGGTGACCTGGAATCCCTTACTTCCCGGCATGCGCGTAGCTTCGATGAAGAGCACATCACCGCCGACCGGTGTATATGCCAGACCGGTGGCAACACCAGGGACGGCAGTCCGCATGGCAATCTCTTCATTACCAAAGTAATGCGGTCGTCCAAGGGATTCGCGCACTCTCTCGGAGGTGATCTTTACCGTACTCTTAGTTGCCTCGGCAATGGCGGTGACCACCTTTCGGCACACCGAACCGATCTCGCGCTCCAGGCTGCGCACACCAGCTTCGCGGGTATATGAACGGATGATCGTTTGCAGTGCTTCGTCCGTAAAATCAATTTCATCCGTGCGCAATCCGTTCTCTTTCACCTGACGCGGGATCAGGTAATTCCTGGCGATAGCCATCTTTTCACCCTCGGTATAACCCGAGAGGAAGATAATCTCCATTCGATCCCGCAGAGGTTCCGGAATAGGTTCCAGCAGGTTAGCGGTGGTGATGAACATCACCTGGGACAGGTCAAAAGTCACTTCCAGGTAGTTGTCACGGAATTCTGAATTCTGCTCAGGATCGAGCACTTCCAGCAAGGCTGATGCTGGATCGCCGTGGAAGTCAAAGGTCAGCTTGTCCACCTCATCCAGCATAAAGACAGGATTGCGAGATTCCACCCGACGCAATGCCTGTAATATGCGTCCCGGCATGGCGCCGATGTATGTGCGTCGATGGCCGCGGATTTCAGCCTCGTCACGCATGCCTCCCAGCGAGATACGGATGAACTTGCGCCCTAATGCATGGGCGATTGAACGGCCTAGAGAAGTTTTTCCTACACCTGGTGGCCCGACGAAACATAAGATCACACCCTCACGCAGTCTGCGGATCTCATCGGCAGGCTCGGTCGCCAGCTCCTCGGTACGCTCCTGGCGTAGCTTACGCACGGCCAGATACTCCAGAATCCTTTCCTTGATGTCCTTAAGACCATAGTGGTCTTTGTCCAACACATCCCGGGCATGGGCGATATCAAGATTGTCTGGGCTGGAGATTGCCCAGGGCAGCGAAATCAACCAATCCAAATAGGTACGGATAACGCCATATTCAGCTGCTGCTGTGGGCAGCCTGGAGAGGCGATCCAATTCACGTCGGGCTTGTTTTCCGGATTCCTCGGGCATTTTCGCAGATTCAATCTTTTGGCGCAGCTCCTCGATCTCTGCTGCCTGCTCATCCCCCTCTCCCAGTTCGCGCTGAATGGCTTTGAGCTGTTCACGAAGGAAATACTCGCGCTGCATCTTTTCTATCTCGGAGCGGGCTTCGTTCTGGATCTTCTGCCCGATCTCCAGAACCTCGATCTCTCGTGTCAGGATGCCTACCAGCTTATGCAGTTTTTCCTTGACCGAGTCCAGCTCCAATAACGCCTGGGCATCTTCCAGATCCATCCGTTGGAAGTTCGCAATCGAATAAACAGTTTGCAGCGGGTCTTCAATGCTTTGCAACGACCCTACCAGCTCGCGCGGGATAGAGGGGATCATCTCGGAAATATGGGTGAACTGGTCGCGTGTATTGCGTGCCAGCGCTTCTACTTCCAGTCCCTCTTCAACCATTTCGGACAGTGGAAGAATCTGAGCTTTCAGGTATGGCTCAAGCTGAACGAAATCGCCCAGGCGGAAGCGAGCCATCCCTTGCACAAGCAGGCGGATCGTACCATCGGGGGCGCGAAACATGCGGTTGATCTGCGCTACCGTGCCCACCGGGAACAGATCTTTGGGTTCTGGAATCTCGAGCTCGGGATTTTGCGAAGCTACCAGGCCGATCAGACGGTCCTCGCCCGCAACCACATCATCCACCAGACGGATGGATCTCGGCTGACCGATGGTGAGGGGAACGCCTGTTTCGGGATAAACTACCAGGCCGCGCAGGGGTAGGATGGGTAGGACGTCCGGGAGATGAATGTGCGCAGCGATTTCGCCAATTGGCTGGCTTTCGGCATCTTCTGGCTCACCCACACCTATCTGTGGAAGGATCTGTTCCACACCCCATTCAGACAAGGGTGGCTGCTGGTCATCAAAATCTGTTATTTGTGGCCAGTTCATTAATGTCAATTCTATCCATCGTGTTGCTGACATAGTGTGCGATGATACCCCCCAAGGTGATCTACTCTCCTACTTTAATTTGCTGCGGGCGTGCCTTGGAGCACACCACGCGAAGAAAACCGTCTCGGTACACGGCCTCAATCTGTTCTGGAACGATCGGTACCAATAATTCGATATCGGTGCTAAACTCGCCAAAAGGGATTTCCATTTGATGATACGCCCGGCGCTCAGGAATATCCTGTCGCACGCCGCGGATCTGTAAAGTACGGTCCAGGATTTGGATCGAGAAATCAGCCTCGCGCATCCCGGCGATCTCAACCCGTACAATGATCGCATCTTCAGTCTCATATACATCAGTCGGAGGCCGCCATGCGTGAGATTTGATGGCAAGGCGCCAGCGCAAGGTTTCATGAGTAGAGTTGGTTGAATCATCCCGATACTCCCAGCCAGGCTGTGCGTGGAGTGGTACGCAGATCAGATCATCCATAACTAATACTCCTTTACTAAATATTGATAAATATTATCCTAGAATTAGATGCATCGGATGTAGTAAAGGTGACAGTCCCGATAGATTGGACTGGACTGGTTACATTAATGACTGAGCTCACAATTTTTTGTTGTGAGTTCAATGGCGCCCCTGGCGAGATTCGAACTCACAACCAACAG
>Ga0105106_10001387_pt1 | contig 17438 bp, 13 predicted proteins | sample PPLLaktember2015_5_FD_79109 | JGI IMG/M metagenome (GOLD analysis project Ga0105106, IMG submission 79109) | Freshwater sediment microbial communities from Prairie Pothole Lake near Jamestown, North Dakota, USA - PPLs Lake P8 Core (1) Depth... | ecosystem: Environmental > Aquatic > Freshwater >...
AGTGACCCGAAAGACGAGCCTGATGCTGGCCAGAAAGGCCTTCTGCCTGACGCACACCTACGACGGGAATATCTGCGAGTACCTGGAAAAGGTCATTCGGGGCTGATATTCGGCTTTCCCCCTGAGTGACTTCCCGGGTTTTTGCGGCCGGCTGGAGATGAGTCTTCATGAAAGTACTCGTGATCGGAAGCGGTGGGCGGGACCATGCCATCGCTTGGAAATTCGCCCAAAGTCCCCGCGTGAAAGAAGTGTTCGTTGCTCACGGCAATGGAGGGATCGCTCAGACGGCGACCTGCGTCAATGCCAGGACGGTTGAAGAGATGCTCGACTTCGCGGAAAGGGAGCGCATCGATCTCACCTTTGTCGGCCCGGAAAAGCCGCTGTCGTCCGGAATTGTGGATCTATTCGAGAGCCGTGGCCTGAACATCGTCGGGCCGAGCCAGCGGGCCAGCCGCCTTGAGTCGAGCAAGTGCGACGCCAAGGTCATCCTCCGGGAACTGGGGATTCCGGTGCCCGACTTTGCCGTGTTTTCCGAATCGGAGCCGGCCCGGAGCCATGTGAAACAGGTGGGCCATCCCGTGGTTGTGAAGGCGGACGGTCTTGCGGCGGGGAAGGGGTCGTTGGTGTGCTCCACGGTTGAGGAGGCCGAGCAGGCCATCCACGAAATCATGGAGAAGAAGGTTTTCGGCGACGCGGGCGCCCGGGTGGACATTGAGAAGCGGCTGTATGGACGTGAGCTCTCATTCTTCTGTTTCACGGATGGCACCTCCATTGTTCCTATGGTGGCGGCTCAGGACTACAAGCGGGCACGGGACAACGACGAGGGCAAGAACACAGGGGGCATGGGGTCCTATTCACCCCATCCCTGGCTGGATGACCGTCTGGTCCGGACCATCATGACGCGGGTGGCGGAGCCTCTGATCCAGGGTGTCCGCGAGAAGTACGGATTGTTGTACCGCGGCATCCTCTATCTCGGTCTCATGCTGGTGGAGGAGGAGGCCGAGATCGTTCCCTACGTTCTGGAGATCAACATCCGCCTGGGGGATCCCGAAGCTCAGGTCATTCTGCCTCGACTAAAAACGGATCTCGTGGACGTCTGCGAAGCCATTCTCGCGGGAAGGCTTCGCGACATCCAGCCGGTATGGGAGGACCAGTATCGCCTCTGCCTCATCGCAACCAGCGGTCCCACCAAGGGCAAGAAGGGCTGGTACAAAGGTTACCCCGACCGCTACAAGATCGGGGTGCCCATCCAGGGGCTGGAGGCCGTGGATCCCGGTTGCCTGGTGTTCCATTCCGGGACCGAGCGAAACCATGACGGCCGCTGGATCACCACGGGCGGGAGGGTCCTTTGCCTCGTGAGCACGGGGGAGACGCTGGCTGCAGCCAGGGAAACCGCCTACCGTGAGATGGAGAAGCTGTCGTTCGAGGGGCTGTATGTTCGCAGTGACATCGGAAGAGAATGAGATTTGAGGGGGAGAGATGGTTGGAGGAAGAGCATGACGGGAGGAGGAAATGCACCGCTGGTGGGCATCCTGATGGGCAGCGATTCGGATCTTCCGGTGATGGAGGAGGCTTTCACGGTCTTGGACGCCTATGAGGTGCCTTATGAGGTGAAAATACTTTCAGCGCATCGTTCGCCGAAGGCTACATCCGGGTATGCCGCCACAGCTGCCGAACGTGGAATCCGGGTCCTCATCGCCGGTGCCGGATGGGCCGCCCACCTGGCGGGGGTTGTGGCCTCGGAGACGATCCTGCCGGTCATCGGGGTTCCCATCGACTCCTCCCCTCTGAAAGGCATGGATTCGCTGCTCGCAACGGTGCAAATGCCTCCCGGGATTCCTGTGGCCACCATGGCCATCGGCAAAGGCGGGGCCCGCAATGCGGCCCTATTTGCCGTGCAGATCCTGGCGCTTCAAGATCATGATCTGGCGGAAAAGCTGAGGGGAAACAAGCGAGGCATGGCTGACGAGGTTGTGATCCAGAAGGATCAGAAGCTTCAAGAATATCTTTCCAGGAGAGGGGCGCGCTAGCAGTCTCACCGCCGCACCTCCAGAGGATCTGGCATGAGGGAGCCCAGACTCTTGATGTGTAACCCTTCTGGGCGGCTTTTGGGTTTGTGGTGAGTGCTGCATCGCTGTTTGCCGTGAAGATGCCAAGACTGGATTCCTCCTCATCACAGAATCCCCATCTCAGGAGAGCTCTTTCGGCCCTGGCTCAAGGGGGAATCGCCATTTATCCGACGGAGACGTTTTACGCCCTGGGGGGCGATCCGAACAGTGATTCCGCAGTGAACCGAATCTTCGTCCTCAAAGGGCGGGATTTCTCCAAACCGCTCCCGCTCATCGCTTCGGATCTCTCGGCCATCCTTCGAGTGGCTTCCCGGTGGCCCGAGGCGGCAGATCGTTTGGCCGATGCTTTTTGGCCGGGGCCTCTCAGCATGTTGCTGCCGGCGGCAGATTCCGTTTCTCCCTTGCTTCATGCTCACACCGGCCGGCTGGCTGTAAGGATTTCGTCTCACCCCGTCGCCGAGTCGCTGGCGAACGGGCTGGGCGGGCTCATCATATCGACCAGCGCCAACCTTTCGGGCGAGCCCGCCTGCCGACGGTTGGATGAGATCCCCACGGCGCTGTTGGATGGTGTGGATGCGGTCATCCCGGGGGGGGAGCTTGCGGGGAAGCATCCTTCAACCATCGTGGATCTGACGGTCACGCCGCCACGCCTGGTGCGTCAGGGGGCGATCTCCTGGGAGGCGGTCCGGCGGACCCTGGGTATTTGAGGAGCTCCGAATCAGGCTGTCCGAGCAAGGGAAATCGCTCGGTTTGGGGCAAGCCCTGCATGATGAGCAAACGGACCGGCCGGCAATGCCGGCCTTCGGCTCCATGGCAGGTGAACGGAATGTTGAACGAAAGCGTTGAATTCACTTTTTAGCGAGGAATGAATCACTTGCTCACGAGTGTTCCAATAATACTGCTGCTGTTCGCTATCTCTGTTCTCCTGGCGATGGGGCTTTTGAAGTGGAGATGGCGTCGCCTTTCATCTCTGGAATGCCGTGTCATGCTGTCGGGAGGCGGCACGGGGGGCCACGTGAACCCCGCGCTCGCCATCGCCGAGGGAATCCGCAAACGGGAGCCCGATGCCCGCTTCTGTTACCTCGGTGTCCGTGGCAAGGCCGAGGCCGTCATCGTCCGGCGGGCGGGATACCCGCTTCATTTCGTCTCCTCGACCGGCTTTCCCGGACTCAGGCCATCGTTTCGCACGATTCGCTTTTTCATCAAGCTGGCAGTCGGCATTCTCCAATCGTCGTTTCTGCTGCTCTGGTTCTGCCCGCGCTGGGTCGTGGCGACGGGGGGATATGTCAGTGCCCCAGTCATCATCGCAGCCCTCCTTTTTCGGACTCTGGGGATCGCCCATACCCGCATTTTCCTTCACGAGCAGAACAGCATTCCAGGCCAGATGAATGGCCTCCTGGGGCGATGGGTGGACCGGGTTCTGCTCACCTTTCCCCAAACCCTGTCATTCTTTCCCAGAAACGGGAGTGTTGTGGGGTACCCCATACGCCATTCCATCGTTCAGAAGTCGCGCGATGAGGCTGCCTCAAACCTCGCCTTCCGAATCCCGGAGGGCAGGTGGGTGGTGTTTGCGTTCGGCGGCTCCCAGGGGGCGAGGACCATCAACCGGGCTGTGGTGGACGCGCTGCGCCATCTTCTGCCCTACCGGGAGCGGCTCTTCATCATTCACGGGACCGGTCTGGCTCAATCGGAGAAGTACGAACCTGCGGCCGATACGGAAAGCCGGCTCGAGCGGGTGCTGAGTGCCGAGGAACAGGCCCTGCTGGAGGGGTTCTACTACCGCCAGGACTACTTCCACAATATCGCCGACGTCTACTCGGTGAGCGACCTCATCGTTTGTCGAAGCGGGGCGGGGAGCCTCAATGAGATCTCGAGCCTGGGCAAGCCCGCCCTCCTCATTCCCAAGGCCAATCTGCCCGGCGATCATCAGGTGATGAATGCACGCGCCATGAAGCATGGCGGGGCGGCGGAAGTGCTCTTCGAGGATACGGTGCTGGAGGAGGGGCAGGTCCTGGAGACTCTGCAGGGACATGTGCTTGCTGATCGCATTCTGCGGCTCATGAACGACCCCGGGCGACTCTCCGACATGGAAGGCCGGAGCCGGCAGTTTTTGCGTCGGCGTGCCAACGAAAGGATTCTCTCGGAGCTCTTCCAGGACAACAGCTACAACAACGGGCTGGGAGCCCACGGTCTGCCCTTCAAACCCCTCATGACCAACCATGGGCTGCTCCAGGCCCTTTCGGCCGCATATGCCAGATCACCCTCCTCCTACGATCCACTGGACGTTGTCGAAGATGAGGATGATCTGGTCTACTACAGGCATCGGGCGGCCGGCCTTCTGACCCACGAAGCCTGGCAGGATCGCAACGTCGGGGTCAAGCTCATCGGATACACCCATTATCATGAAAAGACCCCCGCGCTGCTTCATATGCTCGCGGATCGGACACCCGCTTCCCGCCTGAGGCGTTTGTTCGGGGGGGATTTCAAGGAGGTGGGGTTCATTCGTCGCAACATCGTTCAAGCCATCCAGGTGATGAAACTCTATGATCCCGAAATCGAAGGCCATCTGCTCGTCGCGGCCGGGGATCCCTACTTCGAGGTGCGATCTCAGGTGTGCCAAGCCTTTGCCTTCTTCGGCTCCCGTGTTTTCGAGCGAGAGACCGTCTTTCAGACTGTCCTCAAAGGCCTGGAAGATGACTGCTTCGAAGTGTCGGTGGAAGGGGCTCGAGCTATCGGCGAGATTGGCATGGATCACCGGGCCCTCGAGATCCTCCTTCTGCTGAGAGAGAATCACTACTGGCAGGTTCGGGACGCCGGGCTGAGAGCGATCCATCGATTGCTGGAGCGGGGGGTTGTCCCTCCCACGGATTCGCTGACTGCCGAAATCGGAAGCTTTATCCTCACGGCGACGGATTTCCGCCCTCATTTCTCCATCAAGGAATCTTACAAGGTTGTCCAGACGTCCTGCCGGGAGCGCCTGAAGGATGGCAAGCCCTTGTGCGAAGACGTGCCTCTCCTGACCGAGGCGTCAGCAAGGAAGCGTTGAGATGATTTACGAAATCTGCAATCTCCTGATCCCCATTTCAGATTCTTTTTCGTTCTGCCGGCTGGTGAACTACATCACGTTTCGGTCCATCATGGCGGCCCTGACGGCGGTGATCTTCATCTTTCTGTTCAGCAAGCCGTTCATCCTCTACATGCATCGACGCTCTCTGCTCGATCAGGCGCGGGATACGGGCATTCGGTCGGCGTTTGACAAGAGCGGGACTCCCACCATGGGGGGGGTGCTGATCATCGGGGCGGTGCTGAGCTCCATGGCCATCTGGGGCAACTGGCACAATCCTTTTCTGGTGGCTTCCATGGCGGGGATGCTCTGGTTCGGACTGCTGGGATTCTGGGACGATCTCTCCAAAGTCAGGCGCCGCAGCGGAGACAGGGGGCTTTCGGAGCGTACGAAACTGCTCCTGCAGGGCTTCTTCGCTGCGGCGTTTGCCTGGGTATGCGTGGGTCCGTTCGGCCCCATGGGACCTGAGATGGCCAGCAAGCTGTATATCCCCTTTTACAAATACCCGCTGTTCGATATGGGGCCCTTCTTCTATGGTGTTTTCATTTTCCTGTTCGTGATCTTCGTGTCCAACGCGGTGAACATCACGGACGGACTGGACGGGCTGGCCATCACACCGTCGCTTTTCGTGATGGCGGTTTTGGGCATCTTCGCCTACGTCGAAGGAAACCGCATCTACTCCAGCTATCTTTACTATCCGTTTCTGCGAAACGCCGGCGAGCTGACCATTTTCGGGGCGGCCTTTGTGGGGGCTGGACTGGGATTCCTCTGGTACAACGCCTACCCGGCGCAGATCTTCATGGGGGACACGGGCTCCCTTGCCATCGGCGGGACCATGGCCGTTGTCTCGGTGCTGCTCAAGCAGGAAATGCTGTTCCCGCTTCTGGGGGGCCTGTTCCTGGTGGAAGCCCTGAGCAGCCAGATCCAGGACAAGATCGGCGTCCAATGGCTCGGAAGGCGGATATTCTTCCGAGCCCCGCTTCACCACGACCTTCAGTACAAAGGCATTGCCGAAACGAAGGTGGTGATCCGCCTCTGGATCCTCTCGGGAATTCTGGCGCTCATCGCCCTGGCTACCCTCAAGCTGCGCTAGTGTTCTGTCAATTTGGTTTGCCGGATCGCGGTCGCAGGGTGGGCAAGGTTTTTTCGTGCCCACCGGGGGTCTCGGATCCGCCGATTGGTGGGCAACGCTTCGCTTTTGCCCACCCTACCGCCGACGCAGACCCGGCACAAAAATGCTGACACATCACCAGGTTGATCCGATCAGAGAATGAGCTTATTCCACCTCGCCAGGATATCTTCAGCCCGAATCGAGCCCAGCCCGTTCACCTCGAAGAACTCGTCGATCTCGTGCTGATTCCCCTGGCTCCACCAATTTCTCAGGATGTCCCCCGTCTCCCGACTGAACATCCATTCATCACCCAGCGCTTCATGGAGATGGCGCTGCAGGTTGGCTTCCGCGGTCCAGGAGATGACATAGTCCAGAGCGTAAAGCTCCGGAGCCAGGTCGAAGAGGTGCGTTTCGGGCTTGTAGGAGAAACCTGTGTAATGCCGGAGCACATCGGCATAGATCTGGCCGTTGGAGAGGTCCCCGGACTGGAACATCTGCATTTCACTGAGGAATTTTGCGCCATAGCGACGATAGAAAGCCATGTCTTTCAGGGCCTTGTAGCGCAGCACCGTGTCGATGTCCCGGGATCCGAGGTGCAGAACCTTTTCAAGGAACGGTGGAGTGAAGCACAGGTTCTGCAGCAGAAACGCGTAGGTTTCCGAAAGGATGGGCGAAGTGTTGAAATCTTTCTGAGCGGGGGCCAGGTCGGCATGGGTGTGAACGATGCTCAGGGCATGCCCCATCTCGTGGAACAACGTCTCGAAGTCGATCCAGCCTCCCGAGGGATTCATCACCACGTGAGCCTCCCGCGGGATGTTCAGGGCAAAGGTGAGCGCCTGATGGCCCTTCTGCCGCGAGGGTTCCAGGTGCAGGTGAAGCCCGGGCAGGGCGGAGACGTCCATGGACCAGGCTTTGAAGAAATCCAGCAGCTGGGGTATGGGAATGTGGGATGGAAACAAGTGGTCGAACTGGCCCAGGCCCACGAGATAAATGGCGTCGAAGCGATTGGATTCGGAAAGCGGCATTCCGAGCGTTTCGCGGACCCAGGAGTCCATGGCGCGGAAGTAAAGGTCGGAGGTCTCGTCCATGAGGGACCGGATCCAAAGGGAGTACCGGCCGTAGTCCATCCCCTTCTTGTCGGCGCAGTAGGCCACGTAGTCCGTGTAATCGAGCTCGTCCCGGAGAATCCCCAGCACGACGTCCCACGGGGCCAGTGCGAACGGCTTCAAAAATTTGGAGAGGCTGCTGGTCTCCTTTTCCATGATCAGGCGTTTTGCGACGTCGCTGTTCTTCTGGCACCAGGTGTGGATCTCCCTCAGATAGACTTTTTCGCCGTTGACGGCGGCCGACGCCCCCCGGGCCCACTGAGACAGCTCGTTCTCATAGGGCATGGCCTGCAGCTGAAGGTAGTGTGAGAGGAGGGTGTGGTAGATTCTTTTCCCCTCGCGGGTCGCAGGAGTCTGGCGCGCAAATGACCGCAGGCTTGCTGCCTGGAGCAGATCTTCAAAGCCATTGTAGAGGTCGCCGTCGGATGTTGGAGACTGGTCTCCCAGAGCCGCGTTCAGGGCTCGCGAGGTGATTCGGTGGTTGAGCTCCAGCAGCGCGGGCTCGAGCCCAGCCGGATGTTGATCGGCTTTTTCCTGTGAGGTCTGCATTTCTGCTTCCTTGAGATGAGGCGATCATGGCATTAGGTTCAACGAACAGGTCGATGCAGTCCGTCATGGAGCCGGGCAGGACAATGCCGGAGGCTCGCTCGTTTTCCCGGACGTTGAAAGGCTGATGGAGTTGAAATGTGAAAGCCGGAACATCATTGTACCTGATCTGAAGAAAATTTGGGATACATCACGTTTTTCGTTTTGAGGTCGACTTGTTGCTGTCGGACGATGACTATGGAGTATAAACAAGCATGCAGAACCATGAAAGGCGATCGATCCTTTGTCCCAACTGCCGCGGGCTCATCAGCATGGACGAGTCCGCCTGCCCGTATTGTGGCATGGCGCATCCCGGTTCACTGAGCTGGACCCAGTCCCTGAGCGGTCTGTTTTCCAACCCGGAAAAGACGGTTCGGGTGATCATCATCGTGAATGCGGCGATGTTCATCCTCTCGCTGTTGTTGAATCCATCCAGGGCCGGTCTCTCCATGAACCCCTTCGCCTTCCTGTCCCCGGATCATCGAAGCCTGGTGCTGCTGGGCGAAACGGGGGCGATTCCCATCGGACAATGGGGACGCTGGTGGACGCTCATCACGGCCAGCTACCTGCATGGGGGCGTTCTGCATATCCTCTTCAACATGATGGCGTTGAAGCAGATTGCCCCTCTGATTTTCCATGAGTATGGCTTTTCTCGTCTGGCAGCCATCTATACACTGGGTGGTGCGCTGGGGTTCTTTGTTTCGTATCTGGCCGGGATCCCCTTCACCATAGGGGCCTCGGCGTCCGTGTGCAGCCTCATTGGGTCGGCCCTGTATTACGGCAAGAGCCGGGGCGGGGCCTACGGGGAGGCCATCTACAGCCAGCTTGGCGGATGGGTCCTCGGGATTTTCGCGTTCGGGTTTCTCATGCCGGGCATCAACAACTGGGGGCATGGGGGAGGTCTCCTGGGCGGCGTCCTTTTGGGATTTCTGCTTGGATACCGAGAGAAGCGACCCGAATCGATCGGCCATGTCCTCCTCGGGTGGCTCTGCGTGGTGGGAACGGTTGCCGCCCTGGGATGGGGAACGATCACCGGTCTGCTCCTCGCCTTCTCTTCCATGGGCGGATGAAGACAGAATCGGATATGGTTCCATTGGGCAGATTCATACTCAAGATGTCGAGGCTCAGGAGGCAGCTCGCGCTGAGATTCGTGGATTGGTTTCGCCCAAGCCGGTCATCTGAAAATGAATCACCGGAAGTCACCCATGTTTGTAAAGTTTTCTCTGCGCCTCCGCGTCTCTGCGCGAGAAATGATAATCCCATAACGCCGTGCTGCTGCATTGTGGAGGGTTTTGAATGAGTACGGAAGCCAACAAGGTCATCTATTCCATGGTGGGAGTGAGCAAGTTTCACGACAAGCGTCCCATCCTGAAAGACATATACCTCTCTTATTTCTACGGCGCGAAGATCGGCGTCCTGGGACTGAACGGTTCGGGGAAGAGCTCGCTTCTGCGCATCCTGGCCGGGGTCGACAAGGACTTCAACGGCAAGACGGTCGTGTCTCCGGGCTACACCATCGGGTTCCTGGAACAGGAGCCTCTGGTCGATGAAACGAGGACGGTGCGCGAGATCGTCGAAGAAGGCGTTCAGGGCACGGTGGATCTCATGAACGAGTTCAACCGCATCAACGAGCTATTCGCCGAGCCCATGACCGACGAGGAGATGCAGAAGCTGCTCGACCGGCAGAGCGAGGTGCAGGAAAAGCTCGACGGTCTGAACGCCTGGGATTTGGACTCGCGGCTCGAGATGGCCATGGATGCCCTGAGGTGTCCTCCGGGGGATACACCGGTGAACATCCTTTCGGGGGGCGAAAAACGGCGGGTGGCGCTGTGTCGACTGCTGCTCCAGGCCCCGGACATCTTGCTCCTCGACGAGCCCACCAACCACCTGGACGCCGAGACCGTGGGCTGGCTCGAGCAGCACCTCAAGCGCTATGCGGGGACCATCATCGCCGTCACCCACGACCGCTATTTCCTCGACAACGTGGCCGAGTGGATCCTCGAGCTGGACCGGGGCCAGGGCATTCCCTGGCACGGCAATTATTCCTCCTGGCTGGAACAGAAGCAGGAGCGGCTGCGACGGGAGGAGAAGGCCGAGACCGAACGCCATAAGACGCTGGAGAGGGAGCTCGAGTGGGTGCGCATGTCCCCGCGCGGCAGGCACGCCAAGTCCAAGGCCCGCATCAGCGCCTACGAGACCTTGCTCGAGCAGGACAGCGACAAGGGCATGAAGGACCTCGAGATTTACGTTCCGCCGGGGCCCCGCCTGGGCGATGTGGTCATCGAAGCGCGAAATGTCTCCAAAGCCTACGGGGACCGGCTGCTCATGGAAAACCTCTCCTTCATGCTGCCTCCCGGTGGCATCGTCGGGGTCATCGGGCCCAACGGTGCCGGCAAGACCACCCTCTTCAGGATGATCACGGGCGAGGATAAGCCCGATTCGGGCGAGTTCGCCCTCGGGAAGACGGTGAAGCTGGCTTATGTCGAGCAGACGCGGGACGTTCTGGACCCGGAAAAGCAGGTCTGGGAAGTGATCTCGGACGGTGAGGACGCCATCCAGCTGGGCAACCGGACGGTCAAGGCAAGGGCGTACGCCGCCCGCTTCAACTTCACGGGCGCCGACCAGCAGAAGAAGGTGGGGGTTCTCTCAGGCGGAGAGCGCAACCGGGTGCACCTGGCGAGGATTCTCAAGGCCGGGGCCAACGTCATCCTCCTGGACGAGCCCACCAACGATTTGGATGTGAACACCATGCGCGCCCTCGAGGACGCGCTCCTGAACTTCGCCGGCTGTGCCGTTGTCATCAGCCATGACCGCTGGTTCCTGGACCGAATCGCCACCCACATCCTGGCCTTCGAAGGCGACAGCCAGGTGGTTTACTACGACGGCAATTACACGGAGTACGAAGCCGACCGCAAAGGCCGGCTGGGGGCAGATGCCGATCAGCCCCACCGCATCAAATATCGTCATCTGACCCGATGACGTGCAGGTTCGGAATGCCCGACCGGTCGACAGTCACGAGGCGGGCGGAGCCGCCCGGGTCCTCGGTGTCGAGGAGCAGGGCACGGAGTAGCTGGCTTTCCTGGCCCACGTTGAACGAGGGGGCGTGCCCGAAAAGCTCCCTCATCCGTCCGGACATCATGGGCGATTCGTGGATGTGCCCGTGAAAGGAAGCCCGCAGCCTGCCCGTCGCCGCCCATCGCTCGATGAATCGACGTATGGCGAGGCTGCCCACGTGGGTATGCATGGAAGTCAGGTCCAGGGCCGAATTCCTCGGGGGGCAATGGCTGACAAACAGGAAGTCGTGTGATTGCCAACGGGGGCCCTGCAGCAGGATTGAAAGCTCCTCCAGATCGTGTTCGATGGTTCCGTTGGCCGGGTCCAGGATCACTGGCGCATCGTTGCCCGAGACGGTCACCTCTCCCATTCTTCGGACGCCTTCGACATCCAGTCCGGTCCAGCCTTCGCCATCGGGTTTTTCCCGATCTTTGATCCCAAAGGGGGTCGGGTTCACGGCCATGTAGCCGATCAGGGCCAGCTGGGGAGCTATTTGGGTCACTCGCATGTGGAGCAGCTCGAAGTCGATCCCATCCCTGGCTTCCAGCAGCGGAAGGGCTGCAGCCAGGTCGTCATTTCCCAGGTCGAGCAGGATGCGGACGTCCGGAAATGACTGCCGGAAAGTCTGCACGGCCGGCAGAAGCTTCTGCTCCACCCAGGCCCGATGGGACGATATTGACTCCCTGATGGTGCGCTTCCAGTCCGGAATGAGGTCGCCCCCGAGCACGACGATCTCCGGGAGGAGCTTCGCAGCAGCCTTCAGCATGCGGGTCAGGTGACCCGGATACACGTGGGTGTCTGAAGTGTAGAGCATCTTCATACAGGGTGACCTCTCGAAGAGTATGCTTTTGACTGACCTGTGCCGAACGGGGCTGCGCACAGGCTATCCTGGCGCTACAGCGAGAAATGAACCCGGATGCTATTCCGGCGTAGGGTGGGCGAGGGTTCTATCTTGCACACCGTGGCCGTGAAACCGCATTTTTTGGTGGGCAACGCCAACGCTTTTGCCCACCCTACAAGGAGATCTCGTTGTAGTAATAGGCGGTGCTGTGGGCAGGTCAAGCAAAAAGGATATGAGGGGCCGGCTCGCCTCGACAGGAAGAAGGCACCTCTCATCTCGTTACAGTATCAGGCAGGGGGCCACAAATCCGCACAGAACATGGATCCCCACCGGAAGCATGCGGGGATGACCTGCGAGGAAGAGGACACTGCATCCCGTGGACCGGTACTCAGATCAGTCGGCCCATGTTGAGGGCATTGCGGCTGATGCTGATTCCGAGGTCGGGCTGGAGCAGCTCGCTGCCCTTGAGGGTGAATGGGAAGAAGACCAGCTGAGAGCTCAGGTGTTTGAAGTGCATCCGGCCGAGCATGGGGAGATAGGTTTTCTTGGGGACGGCCAGGGAGCCCACCAGGATGGGAAGGGTTTCCAGAGCCTCCTCGAGGGGCAGGGTGACGGGGTGGAGCGGAGCCCTGGGGAGCTCTTCGCCGGGGCATGCATCCGGTTGGCTGAGCGTGAAGGTGCGCGCCAGGCGGAGGAAGAGCTGCGGATGCACCTTGAACGCTGCAACATAGTATCCGAAGCTGCGCCCCTCCATGCTATGTTGGACTACCTTGGGCACATTGGCCAGCCGGATGAGGTCGGCCTGCGTTTCCAGTTGGAGCTCGGGGGTACTGGCCCGGATCGCCCAGAAGGGAAGGTAGACATCTCCCGGGTCGCGGCGGGCCGCGACTGCGAAGGGCAGTTCGCGCAGAATTCCTGCCCTGGAGTCCCACAGGGTGTGGCAGTTTCTGCAGACGGGAACCAGGGTGTCCTTCTCTCCGGCGAGATCCCAGCCGCATTTCGGGCAGATCATGGGAAGAAACCGGAGCGACTCATCCGATGCCGGGCGCTGCACCATCCGGTCCAGGGCTTCGGTGTCGGCTCCCGCCAGCGGTCGACGGAGGATGGGATCCCAAAGCACATCGTCCCTGGAGATGACCGGTGAAAAAACCAGATGCACCGTCTCACCGATGAGGGCCTCGAATGTCTTCGGCAGCTCGAACCCGCCTGGGAGGTCCGCACTTCCCCACCTTGAACCGTTCGTGCTCGTCCGCACCTGATCTAATGAGCGCTGTGGCTGCAGGAAGCGGTTTCCTCTTCCGGGCACCAATGGCCTGAGCCTGAGAACCTGAGGCCGAAATCCGAGGGTCGGCGGGAGCCCGGACACCGGAATGGCCAGATGCGAGTTGTCGGCCACCCGGTGTTGGATTTCCAATCCCTGAACGTAAAACGACATCCCCCGGTAGCGCCAGTAGGGGACGTAGATCAGGTCTTCATCGGGAAGATCCGCCGTGGTCAGGCAGTATTTTGCCGAACCGTCAAAGGAGAGGCAGAGGCGAACCCGGCAGAAGGCGCAGGAAAGGATCCGGTCAGTCTCCTCCAGGGTGACGGGGGCGCTGCATTGCGGGCACCGCACCTCGATGGGGATTTCCGCTGTCATGACTGGAGACGCTCCCCGCACTGGTTGCAGAAGACCGACTCGGGCAGATTCTCGGAGCCGCACTGGCTGCATTTCCTGGGCGCCGGTTTGACTTCGACGGTCTGGCCGCATCGCGAACAGAATCGGGCATGCGGGGGCAGGTTCTTGCCGCACTGGACGCAGCGGCTGAAAACCATTAGTTGGTGGCCGCAATGAAGGCAGAATCGCGACTCGCCGGGGACCGGCTGTCCGCATTCCGGGCAGGCCGATGATTCACCTTCGGGATTTGCCGACGACGCCTGGCTCGCCCACTGGCCCGCCATGGCCGGCATCATGAGCCCCATGCCCATGCCCAGACCGGCTCCGGCTTCCCCCTGTGCGGCCGATGCCTTCTCGACAGCCATGGCCATCTTCATCTTCATGAGCTGGTTCAGATCGTCGAAAACGGCCAGACGGCTCTTGTCGTCGATGGCCTGCTGGACTTCCGGGGGAGGCGTGATGGAGTTGATGTAGAGCTGAGAGAGCTCAAGGCCGAATTGCCGGAAGTCCTGCTGGAGGCGCGCGGCAAGCCCAGATGACAGGTCGTCGTACTGCCCGGGAAGATCGAAGACCGAATCCAGCTTCTCCCCGAGGTGATCGTTGAAGCGGGACACGATGACCCGGTTGAGATACTCTTCGATTTCTTCCGTCGTGTAAAACCCCTGCGTCCCCACCAGGCTGTTGATGAGCAGCATCGGCTGAACGACCCGCACGTTGAAGACGCCGAAGGCGCGCAGCCGGATGAGCCCCAGGCGGGAATCCTTGAACGCCACGGGATCGCGGGTTCCCCACTTGAGATTCGTGAACACCTTGAGGTTGACGAAGTAAACTTCGGCCCGGAGCGGGCTGTTCATGCCCCAGGGCAGACTCAGGACCTTGGTGAGCAGGGGAATGTTGGCGGTCTTCAGGGTGTGGCGACCGCCACCGAAGGCTCCGTAAGCCTTTCCATTGTAGAAGAAGACGGCAGCCTGGCTGTCTCGGACCACGACCTGGGCTCCGTATTTGATTTCACCGGATCCCTCCTCGGGGATGCGGTGAACGATGGCCTTCCCCGATGGGTCGAACCATTCAATGACCTCCAGGAAGATCAGGTTGTTGTTGCCCATATGCGTGTACCTCGCCTGTGTGATGTTGGGTGTCGAGTGAAGGGTGCTGAATCAGTTGGGCCGGGCCAAACAGGAACCGCGTGACTCCATGCACCTTTGTGGCTCCCTTCTCATGCTCAAGACCCGCTGAGGCTTACAAAAAACGTTCCAGCGGGTGGCCGAAGGCCCACCGTGGCTTCTGAACACCTTGTGCTCGAGCCCATCGACGTCACATGAAGGATGCGGGGATTCTGACAGAGGTACCTGGGAACATTAAGAAAACAACCATCCAGGGTGATGGACCACCGTCCGCCCACACCATGGCAGGAGGATGATCGTGACCTACCGGGAAGCATACCAGTGGCTGTATGAAAACAGTAAAGAAACCGGTGTCTTCGACTCCATCCGGAGTCTTCTGGCCTGGGATCAGAGGACCGTCATTCCGAGCAGGGGCCACGCCCACCGGGCGGAGCAGACGGCAGTGCTCACGAGGCTTCTCCATTCCCGCCGGACCAACCCGGTCACCGCCGAAAGATTGGATGCGGTGGAAGGCTCCGAGCTGGTACGGGATCCTCTATCACCGGAGGCTGTCAATATTCGGGAGTGGAGGCGGGCCTATGACAAGGCGATCCGGATTCCCGAGAGACTGGCGGTGGAACTGGCCCGAGCTGCATCCGAGGGGCAGACCTGCTGGCAGCTGGCGAGACCCCGCAACGACTGGGACGGTTTCAAACCTTTCCTGGAGCGCATCGTCGCGCTCAAAAGGGAAGAGGCCGAGCATCTGGGGTACATCCGGGAGCCGTATGACGCTTTGCTCGATCGCTACGAGCCCGATGAGACTGCGGAAGGTTTGGGATCGATCTTTTCGGCGCTTCGGGAGGATCTCGTGGAGTTGCTGCAGCGGATCACAGGCAGCCACCGGAGACCCGATCCCTCAGTCCTGCGCTCCCCCTTCCCGGCCGATCGGCAGGAAGCTTTTGCGCGCCGCGTCCTGGAGTGCATCGGCTATGATTTTGAAGCCGGACGACTGGACCCCACGGCTCATCCCTTCACCGTGGGGATCGGACCGGGGGATGTGCGCATCACCGCCCGCTACGACGAATCCTTTTTCGGGCAGGGACTGTTCGGAGCGGTCCACGAGGCGGGGCATGCCCTCTACGACGCCGGACTGCCGACGGATCACTGGGGGACACCCATGGGGGATTCGGTGTCGCTCGGGATTCACGAGTCCCAGTCGCGCATGTGGGAAAACATGGTGTCGCGTTCCATCGGCTTCTGGGAATTCTTCTATGCCGAAGCCCGCACCCAGTTCGACTCCCTGCGCAGCGTACCGCTGGAGCCCTTCCACTTCGCCATCAACGAAGTTCGACCCAGCCTCATCCGCACCGAGGCCGACGAAGTGACCTACAACCTGCATGTGATGCTGCGATTCGAGATCGAGCGCGACCTCATTCGGAACGCGGTGACGGTATCGGATCTCCCGGAGATCTGGAACGAAAAGATGAGGGCTTACCTGGGTTTGACGCCACCCGATCCATCCAGCGGCGTCATGCAGGATGTCCACTGGTCATCGGGAGCCATCGGGTACTTTCCCACTTACACTTTGGGGAATCTTTACGCGGCACAGTTTTACCACCGCGCTGAGCAGGAGCTGGGAGATCTGCAGGAAGATTTCCGAAAAGGCGACTTTGCGCGGCTGCTGGCCTGGCTACGCCGGAATATTCACGGCGAGGGGAGCCGCTGCCGACCCAGAGAGCTGGTGCGCCGGGTGACCGGCGAGGACCTGAATTCCGGATATCTGATGGCCTATCTCAAGGACAAGTACGCCGAACTGTACGGTTTCACGGCCTGATTCTTCGTCCCGCGCGGGCAGGGACTTCTCCCCTCTGCCCGCGCGAGTGCTCTCACACTTGAGCCCTGAACCCCGAAACTTTCCCAAGCTGTCACAGTTGGGATGTGCAGTGGGGGCACCGCGTGGCGGGAATGGGGATCGCCGTGTGGCAGAAGGGGCAATCCTTGGTGGTGGGCTCGGCCTCAGGGGCCGCCTGTTCGCGCCGCAGCTGGTTCATGCCCTTGATGAGGAGAAAGAGGGCAAAGGCCACGATGAGGAAACTGATGACCGAGTTGATGAAGAGGCCATAGTTGAGGGAGACGGCACCCGCGGCCTGTGCCTCTGCCAGGGAGGGATAAGGCGGAGGGGTTTTTCCGTCCTTGAGGAGCAGGAAGAAACTTGAGAAATCCACGCCTCCCAGAAGGAGGCCGACGGGCGGCATGATAATGTGGTCCACCAGGCTCTTGACGATGGTGCCGAAAGCACCGCCGATGATGATACCCACCGCCATGTCCACCACGTTGCCCTTCATCGCGAATTCTTTGAACTCTTTGAACATGTGTGTCTCCTCCTAGGGGGGGTGGAATATGCAGAATGATTGTGTTTGCTTCGAAACCTCCCATCATTCAAGGAGCAGTTGGAGCAGTTTCCGTTTGAAGCGGCTATGGGGCGGGTACTTGAGAAAGGGCTCGAACCAGCACGGCTTGTCCAGGACACTCTTGAAATGGCTGAAGGCACGGAATCCGGCTTCGCCATGATAGCTGCCGATTCCGCTCGTGCCCACTCCCCCGAAGGGCAGGTGGGGATTGGTGAAATGCAGAACGGTGTCGTTCACGGCACCGCCCCCGAAGGGCACCTCCGTCAGGATTCTGTCGATGCTCGGACGGGATTGTGAGAAAATGTAAAGCGCCAGAGGCCTGGAGCGTGACTTGATGTGGGCGATGGGCTCGTCGATGTCCTCAAAGGAGAGCACCGGGAGGATCGGGCCGAAGATTTCGTCTTCCATGACGGGGTCCTCCGGGGTGACGTCCTTGA
>Ga0105106_10001391_pt1 | contig 17430 bp, 17 predicted proteins | sample PPLLaktember2015_5_FD_79109 | JGI IMG/M metagenome (GOLD analysis project Ga0105106, IMG submission 79109) | Freshwater sediment microbial communities from Prairie Pothole Lake near Jamestown, North Dakota, USA - PPLs Lake P8 Core (1) Depth... | ecosystem: Environmental > Aquatic > Freshwater >...
ATCTTTGGCTGCCCAGGGTCCAATTCCCAGGGATGTAAATAGAATACGATTGGTTTCCCATGTTTGTTTAAGCGCTGGAAGAAATGCCGAAAATAGGCATAAGGGAAGAGGCGAAAGTAACCCCCACCCGCTAAGGGGAAATTTGCCCCTCCGAAACGGTAAGTGGACAGAGGAATTTCAAATAGTCCGTTGCCGAATCGAAAAGGAAGAGATGAACTGCCGTTAAACCCATATCGATTATGAAAAGATGTAGGAAATATACTTGAATCATAGGTAAAGCCAAGATCCTTAAGGACATCAATTGCCCATTTTGATTCTGGTGTTATCGAAAAAGAGGGGGCACGATAGCCCAAAATAGGGGTTGCCGTAATAGATTCCAGAATCTCTTTCGACCGTTTGATGTCTTTATGAAATTCATTCGGGGTTAGCTTATAGATTAACTCATGACCATAGCCATGGCTCGCAATCTCATGACCTCCGGCAGTGATTTCTTTTATCAGTGATGGACATTTTTCAGCGATCCATCCCAAAACGAAGAAAGTGGCTCGGGTTTGGTGCTTTTCCAAAAGACTCAAAATTCTTCTCGTGTTTTGAATCACCCGAAGATCGCAGCCCTCCCATTGCTTGAATGAAATGGCATCCTTCAGGTTTTCTACCTGAAACCAATCTTCAATGTCAAAGCTTAAACCATTCAAAATTGACATGTTCTCGTTGTCAAATTAGAAATATTTTTCACGACTGGCTCAAATGAATTGGGCCAATTTACCGAGGAGGTCTGTCATTATTTCTATTTCCTCTGGGGTGTTGTAAATATAAAATGAAACTCTTGCACTTGGGCCAATCCCCAGCTTGTCATGGAGGGGCTGGGCACAATGGAAACCAGAGCGAATCATGATGTTTTCCCTCAGACTAAGGACTTTTGCCACTGCGTGGCACCCCATCCCATTGACGTTGAAACTGACGACAGATAATCTTTCCTCTCCATCCTTGCTCCCATAGATTTCTAAATTCTTAATTCTTCCCATCCTTTCAAGAGCCAGCTCCATGAGCGCCTTGTCATGAGCGAAAACATTTTCCATCTGGATATCTTCCAGGTAGTCAATTGCAGCGCCCAGACCAATGGCGCCTTCTATATTTGGCGTACCGGCTTCGTAGCAAAGAGGTGGATCTTCAGAAATGTATCCATCAATATGAACTTCTTTAATGGTACTTCCACCCAAAAGAAAAGGTTCCATCCTCTCATATAAGTCTTCTTTAACGTAAAGCACCCCTATTCCTGAAGGGCCTAACATTTTATGACCGCTAAAAACCAAAAAATCGCAATTCAGTTCTTTGACATCCAGCTTCATATGTGGAACCGATTGGGCTCCGTCTATTAGACATAAAGCTCCTCTTTTTTTAGTCTCCTCAATCACCGCAGAGATGGGGTTGATGAGCCCGAGGACATTTGAGACATGACCCACAGCAACAAGAAGTGTGGAACCATCCATCTTTCTTCTTAAATCGTCGATGTCAATTCTTCCTCCACTATCGATATCCACATACTCGACCTTCCTCCCGCGCCCCCAAGGGAGAAGATTTGAATGGTGCTCCATCACAGTAGTCAATATTTTCCCTTCTCCTTTAAGGGAACGGCTTACCAAATTGATCGCTTCTGTCGTGTTCCTCACAAATACGATTTCTCTCTCGTCCGCATTAATAAATCGGGCAACCTTCCTTCGCGCTTCTTCATAGAGTTCGGAGGATTCCTGTGACAAAGTATGGACTCCTCGATGGATATTGGCACAATAATTTTCATAATAATTTGAGATCGTATGGATGACCTGCCTTGGTTTTTGAGTAGTCGCAGCATTGTCAAAATAAATGATCGGCTTGTTTTTAATTAGCCTGTTCAAGAAAGGGAAATCTTCACGTATTTTTGAGGTTTCTAATTTTGAGCCCGACATTTTATTTCATATCTCCCCGAAACTTTTCGACTTTACAAACCTGAATTTTCCTCCGTCTTCTGCTTTAATTGTCTTCACGGGATATAGTTTAACCAGGACATCAGAAGAGTAGAATTTTTTGAATTCCTGGATGATCGTATCCTTATTGATATCTGTCCCGTTATCAGGAACGAAGAGGAGATCAAAATTACCTTTTGACTTCTCAATAAGCTGAAAATTATCAATCTCTTTGAACCCTTGAAAAAAATCAAATATCTGGTCGCTTGTAAAAAGCTCGCCCCTTGAATTAGAAAGGGTGTCTTCAACTCTTCCTTCTACCTGCAGCCTTATTGATTTTCTCCCGCACCCATGATCCTCTATAAAATATCTCCCCACATCCCCCACATCATATTTGATCCACGGCATGGCGACATTTTCTAAATCGGTGATGTAAAGTTTTCCAAGCTCTCCCGGGGCAACGGGTTTTCCATTGCGACAGACTTCGATATCATAAAGGTCCATGAAAAGATGGAGGCCTTCATGTTTTTCACAATCACAGGCAATGAATCCCATCTCACTGCATCCATAGGTGTCATTCACCTCGCAGCCAAAGGCCTTCCCAATGGTTTGCTTCATGATGGATGTCATGGATCCACCGAAAGGTTTGATCACTCCAACTTTTGGCGGAGGGATTTCTTTTTTTATTAAATATTTTGCAAAGGTATAGAGATAAAGAGGAAGCCCTTCCAGGGTGTGTGGTCGATATTTTCTAATGGAGTCGATGTAAGCCAAAATATCCTTTTCGGGGATATTGGTTCCTTCTGAACCAAAGGAAGGAAGGGTGATTCTCCGATAGATATTCTGTCTTTGCCTATAAAAATATTGATAGAAGTGCTGACCCAGACCCCTGTAATGTCTTTTCAAAAGGAGAGAAACCATTTTTTTTGAAAATAATTTTTCTCCGTTTCCACTATCATCAATCCCACAAATATTCGTACACATGTGCGGGGGGATCTCCATCCATTTTTTGCCAATGGTGTGGTTTCCTGCAAGTTTATGGGCTCGGAGCCCTGCTGCCCAGTTGATGTTTGCTTTTCTAAAATCGTGTATTCCCATGATCTGACGAGTGGTTCCAGAGCTGGCCACGTATTTCCATTGAGTTCTATCCATTCCCTGGGCTGTAATTCCTTCTGGGAAATTTAGCATAATATCTTCTTTGGTGGTGGGAGGGATAGGAATGGTATCCCCAACATTTCGTATGTCTTCCGGGATGAACCCAATTTCACGAAACCTCTCTCTATAAAAAGGGACACTTTCATAAGCATGGTTTAATATTTTTTTTAGTTTTGAAAATTGATATTGCTTTAACTCATCAAGACTCCGCCCCTCCCCCTTCATCATTCTTTTATATTCATGCCACATTTTTATATCTGTAAAATGAGCGATCGCGGGTAAAATAATTTTTTCCAACAATAGAGAATATAGATCCATTCTTCCTAATCATTTCCTTTCTTTTTGCTATAATAAACGATATCCCATCCCCCGGAATTTGCGGACATCTTCCTCCGTGGGGAATGAAAAATACGACCCTTCTTCCGGTCTGTTTGGCTGGTATTGAGCTTTACCCTTCTTTAACATTTCAATTGCTTCAATCATAGAATGTGCCCCCAGACGTTTTGTCCGCCTAATCAGAGCATCTAAGGATTCGCTGGGGTTTATCAGCACTTGCCTTTGGAGAATGATTTCGCCTTCGTCAATCTTCGGATTGATCTTGTGAATAGTGATCCCCACGGTTTTTTCTCCGTGGTAAAGCTGCCAGAAATTAGGCATCATTCCACGGTATCTGGGGAGAGGTGCGTGATGGATATTGATACAACCCAACCGTGGAAGCTCAATCAATTCTTTTTTGAAAATCGTTGGGGCTGCCACAGAAATGATGAGATCGAGATTCTGGCGCCGTAGGATATCCAAAAACTCCGGCTGATGGAGGCCATTTTGATAAAGCACCTTAATGTTTCGCGCCCGGCATAGTTGCTTGAGGTCAAACCATCCTGATTTTGGGCAGATATAACTCAATTTATTTAGACTTTTGGTCTTAAGGTATCGAAAGCCCATCTTGGGGAAATCAATCAACCCATAAAAAGCATACATTTGTTTCATTAAGGCCCATGTCGATTTTTTACCCAGGGGTTTCTGGATCACAACAGCCTGGATTTCTTTGGGATTCGAATAGGCTTTGAGAAATTCCTCGAAGAAACACCGGACGTAAAAAGGATCATCCTGAGTTATGAAAACGAAATTAAATTGGTTATTCATTTTCTAACAGTTTCCCAGACGACGGCTTTCTTTCCGAAAATCGTCCGGAAAAAGGCGGCGACGGAGGCAGCATTTACCACACAATAGTAGAGGGGTAAGGCAAGAAGCTTAGCTTTCTTGCCCATCTTGTCAAGAAGGTATCCTCCGATTGCTCCGATGTAGAACAATACCTGGGCAACGAAGGTCAGTGCATAAAATGGGTAACCCATCAAGAACAAGTTGCTGATCAGCAGGATCGGGAGCAAAAAGGGAATCATCCATCGCAGCACTTTATGAGAAAAAAGCTGGAACATGACAAATCCATACTTGAATGGATTGAAGAGCGTTCGCATATGCCAGAGTCCATACATGCCACGGGAGATGACCCGGACCCGCATCCCAAATTCCTCGCCAGAGGTCTCGGTCGTCTCTTCATAAGCGATGGCTTCCGGCTCGAAGGCAATCCGATAACCCTTCTCCAGAATTTTTAATGGCTCCACTAAATCACTGATGATATCTCTTCGTAACGGCTCGTACAAAGATCGACGAACCGAATAAATGCAGCCGCAACAACCCGTGACGGTTTTGATTTGTGTCTGTCTGCTCTTGACACTGTTCTCATATTTCCAGAAGAGTATTGTCCCAAGCCCAACAGGGGCCCCCGTTGGGTTTACATACTCGTATCTTCCACTCACCGCTCCAATCGATGGATCATTGTAATTTCTCACAATCTTCCTAATCGCATCCTTTTTGTATTTGGTCGTCGCATCTGAAAAGATGATAATATCTCCCTTAGCGATTTTCACTGTTTGGTTTTGCGTCTCTGTTTTACCCACCCTGCCCTCGACTCTATGTAACGTCACACCCTGACCAGCAAATTCCTTGACAATTTCATCAGTATGATCCTCCGACGCATCAGAAGCTACGATGATCTCAAGTTGTCCTTTCGGGTAATCTAAACTAAGAGTATTCTGCAACTTTCCAGCAATATTTTTCTCTTCATTGTAAGCGGTAATTAAAATCGTAACCGTCGGTTCAATGGCTCCCTTTTTAATCTTATGGTTAATGAATAAAGAGAGGAACAAAATAAAAAGGGGATAGCCAAAGTAGGTGTAAAAAATTATTCCTAAAGTTAACCAGAAAATAATTTCAGCCATAGCGAGTCTGTTGGGGTTATTGGGTTTATTGGGTTTATTGAGTTTGTTTGGTTTATTGAGTTTGTTGGGTTTGTTGAGTTTATTGGGTTGCTTGAGTTGCTTGAGTTAACGAGCTTATTCTTGTGGATAGAATTGACTAATTGCAGAAAAAGGTCGATCAGGTTCCCGCGTCTCTTGGTCCAGGAATCTATTGAGAGCTTTATTAGCAATACACTTAGAGTACCGGGAATAGCAATTCTCTCTTTCGCAATGACTCATCTTCTCTTTCTCTTCTTTTTTGATCACGTGGAATTTACAGTTGAAACAGAATTTGATTAACATTTCTTTACCTCCAACGTTAAAGCATAGAGTTTATTGGGTTAATTGAGTTAATAAGGACTGAGGACTGAGTAAATGAGTCAATAAATGTTTCGGTTTCAAGAATAACGCATAGGGCATAGGGTTTAATGATGGTTTGAGGTTGAAGGCAAAAACTTCCTGTGCGGTAAGAGGTAATGTCATCAGTCCAAAAGAATACTGTTTAGTCCTTCCTTTAGACATAAATAAATTTCTCCTTTTCTCTCAGTCCTTAGTCCTGTTTACTCTACGCCTTCCGTGTTGAGACGGACCTGGTCTTTGATGCGCTTGACGTGGCCGCGGCCTAACCCTTTAACCTCACAACCAAGTTCGAAGTAACGCTTGATTTTTGCGTCATCAAGGATACCAAAACAGTCGATCACTGCGATTGGCCCGCCCGCATCCCTCACCACTTCGTCGGGATTAAGAGTTAAATATGGCTTGTGTCTGACTGCAAGAATTAGAGCATCTGCTCCATACAATGCCCTCTTTAAATCTTGGTCTACCCGGAGATCTTTTAGTTTCTCCTGACCCCTGAAGAATCTTTTTAAACCATGTGACGTTGCGGGGTATTCATCCTGCTTTTCGAATTCCCACCAGTGAAGAACATAAGGGTCATGAACTCTCAATTCCGCTCCCATCTCGGTTAAAGGCCGCACGATTAGCTCCAACCCGCTATACCGGGTATCGCCAATGTCTTCACGATAAGACGCTCCAAGAACCAAAACCTCTGCAGAAGCCAGTGGACGGCCCATATTTCTCAGGGCATCCCTTGTCAGCTGCGCAACGTGCAGTGCCCTTGTGTCATTAATGTCGATGGCCAAAGGTGTTATCTTAAAAATATCATCCTCAAATCCGTGGATGTGATGGTAGGCCCAAAGGCCAAGGCCCCCATCTTTTGGAAGGCAATAGCCACCAATCCCTGGGCCCGGAAACATAATATTGCTGTGAGTAGGTCGAGCTTTAATCGCGCTAATGACTTTAATCAGATCCACACCATTTCGCTCTGCAAAAAGGCTCCATTCGTCGAGGAAGGCTAAGATCGTCGCGCGGAAACTGTTTTCGACTATCTTAGCTGTCTCAGACTCGATCGGGCGATCGAGTACTGTTAGCGGATATTTCTCAGTGTTGATGACCTCATTTAAAAACTTGACGACTCTTCGGGTTGCCCCTTCATTGACCCCACTACACACCCGCCAGAAATCGCGGATGCTCGCGACATAATTCTTTCCTGGCATTACTCTCTCGAAGCTATGGGCGAGAAGAGGGTCGCTGGTTACGCCGCGTCTTTTGAATACCTTTTTCATGATAGGATAGGCAATCTGCTCTGTCGTTCCGGGGGCAACAGTAGTTTCAATCAGGACTAAGGTCTGCGGACTGATGTTTTGGGCAATGATCTCAAAGGACTCCTCGAGGGCCTCCATTTCCGCTCGTCCGTCTTTCACATTACCAAGAGACTCCTTTAAATAATCGCACTGGACATCGACAATCACTACATCTGCGAATTTCAGAGCATCATAGGTGAATGTTGCCGTGAGCGTCTTCTTCTGATTGACGCACCGACCAATGATGAAGGCGACTTCAGGGTCTTCGGTGCTAATGGGTGACAGTCCGAGGTTCATGAGAGGTATCTTCCAAAAGCTTCGAGTACTCGGGCGCTGCATTCCAATTACGAATTTGGCCGGATTTCCATTCCCATCCTGAGCGTCAGCGACCACCGCGGCCATCACTGCACCCACAAACCCAAGCCCCATGACCACAACGATCTCACGACCCAAAGAACGGTGGCTATTCACAAGCTCTTTGAGACGCTCGAATTCTTTTGCATAATCTTCCGGAGACGGCAACTGGAATTTTTCACCGGTTGGGCTGAAGGAATAAATTGGGTTGCTTGAGTTTGTTAGGTTACTTGGGTTCATTGGGTTACCTGAGTTGCTTGAGTTACTAGAGTTTATTGAGTTTATTGGGTTCCTTGGGTTAACTCTACGAACTCAATAAACTCAAGGAACACAATAAAGAACCCCGCCCACAGGGCGGGGCTTTAAAACCCAAAATTCAAAACCGAGATCCCGAACCAAGTTCGGGATGACAACAAGACCAGAACCAAACCATCTCGTCATGCTGAACTTGTTTCAGCATCTGGTATGCTTTTTTCTGCCTTCGGCAAACACATCTTTCATCCCTGTCCACAGGACGGGGTTATCAGATGCGCTTTTAATAAACTAAAGATAGGCTCCCGCCGGTTCGAATTTTGGCAAATTCTACGTTATTAGAAAAGAAACTGAATTGTAAGTGCCACATGAAATGTGGATTAGACGTTATAAACAATGCATAGGGCATAGAGCATAGAGTTAAATGCCCGCTACTTAATAGAATTCTGAAAACTTGTTATTTGACGACAAAGAGAATCAAGTTGATTCAAATGTTTATCCAATGACTCCTTGCTTATAAGACTTCGTAGTCCTAGTAAAATTAATATATTTGCATTTTCAAAAGTTGATCTCCTAGCCATATTTAAATATTGTTTAAACTCTTTTTTTGAAGAGGAGCCAGAGCCTTCAGCAATATTGTTTGACATCGACATTCCAGATCCTCTAAGCTGGTCTGCAAAACGATATAGTCTTTTCTGCTCGAGATCATCAGCTATATCAAAGAGTTCATTGGCTATCTGGATCGCTAACCGCCAGATTCTTAGATCCTGAAATCTGAATTTACTCATCGTTTATCTCCCTATGCCCTATGCCCTTTGCTCTATGCCTTTTTCAAGCGACTTTTTCGATCATTGAATAATGCAACTCTACTCCCGGTTGATAACCGATCAGGTTCAACAAAATCCTCACCCTATCGCTGCCGGAGACCCATCTTTCAAAAATCCCGAGAAGGTCCTTCAGGGGGCCGGATTTGATTCTGATCCTGTCGTTGGCCTCAAAATGATTACTCTTTCTGACGATGCCATTACTATCGGTTCTTCTCTTTATGATCTCTACGACTTCTTCGGAAACAGGAGTGGGGTAATTTCCCCCCAACCCCAAGATTCTTTTAACCCCCCTTCCCCACCTGACCAGGGAATAGTCCTGCTCAAGGTCGAACTTCCCAAACATATAACCAGGAAAAAGAGGCTTATATTCCTTCCCTATTTTTCCATTTCTTATTAAAAAGTTTTCCATCAAAGGATTAAAGATCTCTACCCCCTTTAAAGAGAGGTAAGATTTTGCTTCTTCTTCTTTCTTAGGTTTTGTTTGGATGACAAACCAAAGATTCATGAACTCCCCCTACGGTGATGCATAGCGCATAGCGCATAGAGCAAAGGGCATAGAGTAAATAATTATGTAACGGCATAACGGCAGGACTTTGTTTACCGGGATCCTTTTGCGAACAGCACCACTTTGATCGTTTCAAAACTGATCAGGATATCAAATAACGGCGACATGTTTTTAATGTAGTAGAGATCGTATTTCAGTTTTTCTAAAGCGTCTTCTTTCGATGCTCCATACCGGTATTTAATCTGTGCCCAACCGGTGATTCCTGGCTTCACAGAGAAACGCCGATCATAATAAGGAATTTCTCTTCTCAATGTTTCAACAAAATAAGGTCTCTCCGGCCTTGGCCCTACGAAGGACATATCTCCTTTCAAAACGTTAAACATCTGTGGAATTTCGTCGAGCCGCCATCTTCTAATCCGTTTGCCAACACGAGTGATACGTTTATCGTTTGCTTCAGCCCATACCGGACCATTCGCCTCAGCATTGTCAACCATCGACCTGAATTTCAGGAGTTTGAATACTTTCCCATTCTCTCCCACCCTCTCCTGCCGATAAAAGATGCGCCCGCGCGATTCGATTTTAATCAAGATTGAGATCATCAGGAGCAAAGGCGATAACAGTGCCAACCCGATGAAAGAGAGACTAAATCCAACGACCCTTTTCATCCACATCGTTAATTTCGATTTCTTGAACCCGTCGGAGAAGATGAGCGCGCTGGGTCGAAGGCTTTCTACCTGGAGCCTCCCCGTGAGGTGCTCATAAAATTCGATCCCATCCTCTACAATCATGCCCCTCATCTTGCATTCTAAGAGTTGATCTTGAGGAAAGTTCCCTCTCCTTTCTTCGAGGGCGACAATGATTCGATTCACATTTTCCCTTCTTGCGATATCATAAATCTGGGATTGCTCACCGATGATCGAAGGATTCACCAATTTTTCTCCTACCCTCTTCGGATTTTCAGTGATGAATCCGAGGACTTTGAACCCCGTATCCGCCCTTTCGATTATTTCTCTGGCAATCGTTTCTGCCAGGGGGCCGGAGCCTACGATCATAATCTTCTGGTCCAAATGTCTCGTTTTCAAAATATGGTTGTAAATCAATCTCCACGAGACAATCACCGCTCCCATGAATACAAGGCTGATAAGAAAGATGCCTCTCCCGATGATGAGAGAAGGGAATAGATAGTAAAGGACCGCCAACAGGATTGAAGACACACCCAGAGATTGGAGGAGGCGGATGGCCAATTCTAAATTGTTTCGAAAGATTTTGAGGTCGTAAAGGTCGAAATAATAGAGGCAGATCTGGACCGAAGCGACGATCAGCAATGCTTTAAGGAAGAGGTACTCGTAGTGGAAGAAACCTGGCATGTTCCCCAGGAAACGAACATAGGCTCCGAATCCAACCATCCCTAAGATAAAAACGCTCTCAAGGAGGAAGAAACCCAACTTACGAATGGGAACATATTGGTTGAAGATTCGCAGTAACATATTTTACTCAAGTTACGGGTTGCGAGTTGCGAGCTACGTGTTGCACGTTACGCGTTACGGGCTGCCCGTTAACAACGTACTGCCGTTTTCAAGATCCTTTCTTTCCAAATATTTTCCATCGGCTTTTTACTTCGAATTTTTTCTTAGCATAGCCATATCTGTAATAGTATCCATCGGAGCCAAAATAGCGCGAAAACAATCCGGAAGACTTAAACTGAACATCGTTGAGCACAAACCCTAATATCTTCCCTTTATCGATAAAGGATAAAGCCTGTTTTACTGTCTCCCTCGGGGTGGCTCCCGCCCTGACAACAATGATGACCGCATCGACCAACTTCGAAAGGACCTCCGATTCTGAAGTCGCAAGCAGGGGAGTTGAATCCAGGATCAAATACCGATCGCTATATCTTGATTTCAGCTCGTGAACCAATGCCTCCATCTTCTTTGATCCTATCAACTCGGTTGGATTTCCCTGAATACTCCCACCTGGGAAAAAAACCAATTTTTCAACCCCCGTCTTCATTAAGAGTTCAGGGATCTTCTCATTTCCTGCAAGATAATCCGAGAGGCCTTTAGCATCCCGGAGTCCAAACAATTCCGACAAGGTGGGATCACGAAGATCACATTCCACCAGAAGGGCATGGTTGTGAAGATCAGAGGCAATCCCCGCAGCAAGATTGGCTGAAACAAAACTCTTCCCTTCGCCACTGGTGGCACTGGTCACCATAATCGTTCTTGGAGGTTCCGAATTCCTGGATCGAAGAAGGGTGGTCCTCAGTTTTCGAAACTGCTCGCTAGCCAGAGAACCAGGTTGAAAAACGGAAACCAGTTGTTGATCGGAAATCATCTCCCCGAACCCACTGGGCTTGTGCATTACTTCTTCTTCAATTCTCGTTGTTTCGGGTTTTGGGATGGAGTAAACCCTCTGTTTTACTTCCCTCTCCCTTTCCGCTTTTTCCAATGCCTTATAAACTTTGCTCATGGGACCTCACAATCAAAATCACAGGTTATAGGTTACAGGTTACACGCAACGGGTTAGAGGTTAGAGGTAGAAGATCTACCCCAAAACCTCGAAACTCAATCACCTAACTAAATAATCTTAGAAATTTATCCACAATTTTCAGGAATAAAGTCTCAACGAATTGTTTAGATTCCCTTAGTGTTTCGTAAAGCTGTGCTTTGGGACCCTTAAAGAATGAATCTTCCCATAAGAAGAAAATAACTCCTATGCCGAGCAGTACAAAAAGCGTTAAAATAACAGGAGGTAGGAATTTCCTTTTCTCTTTGGAAGAGAGGCCTTCCAAGTCCATGATCACCTCTCGAATCATGGACTTTCCAATCACCCTCTCGTCAGTTGCATATCCGAGCAATAGGGCATTATCGCAAACGATATTAATGAGTCTGGGAATTCCTTTCGAATATTTGTAAATCTTGTCTATTGCTTCAGGTAAAAACAAATTACGAAGGGGTGCTCCCGCATTTCTCAGCCTTCGTTCAATGTACTTTGTTGTCTCTTCTTTGCTGAGGGGTTGGATATGGTAACGGAGGGTTACCCTCTGTTTCAGTGGGCGACATTGCGGATGGTCTAATATGTCATCAAGCTCCGGCTGTCCCATGAGGATCACCTGAAGCAGTTTGGATTTCGGTGTTTCTAAATTAGTGAGCAGACGAACCTCCTCAAGTAGTTTCGGGTCCAGGTTTTGAGCCTCATCGATGATCAAAACCACACTTTCGTCCTTAGCGTAACAGTCCGTCAGAAAATGATGGAGTTGAGCGAGATATTCTCCCTTCGACCTCCTCTCGCCTTTCAGTCCCAAATCCTCACAGATATATTGGAGGAAGTCAGTAGTCTCCAATCTGGGGTTGAAGAGATAGGCTGTTCTGATATTTCCATCCAGTCTGCTCAGAAGCGTTTGGATCAGAAGGGTTTTACCCGTACCCACTTCCCCGGTAATCACGGTGAACCCTTTTTTCTCCCGGACGGCGTATGTCAGTTGGGCCAGAGCCTCTTTGTGCTTTTCGCTGAGATAGAGAAACTTAGGATCGGGTGAGATCTCAAAAGGTTTCTCTTTAAAGCCATAAAATCTTAGATACATAACGCCTTTTTTCCCTCACCCCCACCCTCTCCCAGAGGGAGAGGGGAGACAGGGGGGTACATGATATCCTTTTTTCCTCACCCTGCACCACATAGGGTGCAGGGCTTAGCCCTGAACCTAACATGGTTCAGGGCCCCCCCCACTCCCATGGGGAGAGGGGGGCATAAATCAAGCCGCTTTTTTCTCGATCTTCATTTCAACCCTCGGAATATTTGCCAATACCTTGAATCCCAAGGTTGCTTCCAAGTCTTCAGCATCCTTGAAGGACCGATCCATCTGTTCTCTAAAGAAGGCGACTCCGAAACCCAACCCCATTCCTAATAAGAGGCTCATCAGTAGGTTTCTTGGAATATTGGGGCTAAAGGGTTTTTCAGGAATCCTTGCAGGGTCAATCACCTTGAATTGTTCACCCTTTTGACGCCGCTCTAAATTCTCCGCCTGTTGGGCCTCCTCACTTTTTTTCAAAAGGCTTTGATATCTCTCTTTCGCATTTGCATAATCTCTCGATAGATTAGATATCGCCATTTCTCGGATAGGTGCATTTTCTATCCTCACCTGAAACTCTCCGATCTTAGCTTTGATTTTTGCCTGTTCGTCTCTCAGTCTCATGATTTCCAGATCGGTGGCTGCCAGTTGACCCTCCATCTCTTGGTAAAAGGGGTCAACTCCTGCTTCCATTTTTCCCACTTTCTTCTTTTCCTTTGGTATTACAGGAGCAGCGGCTTCAAGGTCGGATTCTTTAATCACCCCTTTCTCTTTCTCAATCTTTTTTTCCAAATCAGCAATCTGCTTTTTCGCTGCTAAAATATCAGGGTGTTTCTCCTTATATCTCATTTCCAATTCGCTCAGAAGACTCTTCAGTTTTTCAAGTCGTAAGTCGTCTGGATTTCCTATTTTCGCTTTCGGCAACGCCGAAGATGTGGTAGAAGGTGAAACTGCAGTATCTTCTTGACCTGTTGGCGTAGCAGCTTGCTCAGTGAGCATGGCAGCCATGTTTCTCATCTCGGTAAGCTGTTTTTGCAAAATCAGTTTGCGATCTTGTGCTGATTTCACAGCATCGCCAGTTGTCTGAAGTTGCTGCTGTAGTCTCCCAAGAATGCTTAAATTCGAGTCACGTTGATCCGGAAGTTCGTACATGAAGTTTCTTTTAAATTGGGTGATCAATTTCTCTTGCTCATCAAGTCTCGCCTTTGTAGCGTTCAATTCAACGGAGAGAAACTCTGAGGTTCCTTGAGCTTGCTGCTCCCGCAGCTTCAAGTTCTCTTCAATAAAAAGAGAGGCCAATTTATTAGTGACATTCGTGACAGTCCTCGGATCTTTTCCTATATATGAAATTGAGAAATAACCCTCCTTTCCTCTGATTTGTACGGTGATAGCCCGTCGCATCAATTCTACAATTTCTTCCACGGCCAGAGTTTTTGCCTCCTTTTGGTAAAGCTTAAACTCTGCGATGATCTGTTCCAACCTTGTTCTGCTCATAATTTCCTGCCCTATGGATTGGAGGCGGTCTTCAATTCTTGAAGTGACAGTTGGCCTAACGTAATCCACTGGAACTTTTTGCGGGGTGACTAAAATGAGTGTAGAGACACGATATTTTTTTGGCGCAGTAAATGAATAGATGGCGGCGGCGGAAACCACAATGACAAAGGGTATGATGATATACCAAATTCGCCTCAAAAAAATTTCAACATAATCATTAATATTAAACGACTTTCCCGGATTGATCATTTTTCATCTCCCTCTAAAAACTTGCCGACAAGCTTAATATCCCGCGGTTCTCACTGTAATCATCCAGATCCTTATTAGAATGGTTCTCTCGATGGTGGAAATTTAGAGAGGCAGTCAACCACTTAAGGATCTGATAAGAAACATTTGCACCGATATTCCAGATCCGATCCTTTTCGCCGTCGCTTTTAGCCCACTCAAAACTGCTGAATAACCCCGCGTTTACCCTGGGCATGAACTGATGAGTGATGGTTCCAAGTACCCTGTAATACTCTAAAAACCCAAGGTTCTCGGCTGTAAAATAGTCCTCGGTGTATCCTCCTTGGAAAGAAACCGTATAGGTCGTTTTCTGGGCCCGTTGGGTGAGACTTAGATTATAGTAGGGCCCACGACCCTCAGGCCCCCCATTTTCATTTTTCCAGTAGTAACCAGCTTGGGCAGACCCACTGAGCGTTGGAGTAAAGGCATGGCTTATTCCAACAGAAGGCCTATAAACAACATAATCATTGGAAGGGTTTTCGAAATTGTTCCAATGTTGAGTATATACTCCAAAAATGGAAGTCCTCGGATTAAAACGATAGGTATACCGTACGATGGCCATATGCCCGACAAAATCCGGAGACCGTTCGAAATCACCAAAGGTGAGTCCATATCCTAAAGAAATTCCATTTCTAATATCGAACCAATAGGTGAGTCGTGGATTAATGGAGTTTTCCCTGCTGTCTTCGTAAAGACGATTTTGGTTTTCATAGTAATTGTTTCGATAATTGAGAGAGAAACTATTTTCTTTTCCGAACTGATAATCGAGAGAGGGTGAAAAGACATTTCGGATATAAATGGCTCTTCCCCTTTCGGTGGAGAGAAGATACTCCCCTTCAAGCGCATCAGGAGAATAATCTCGCTCTCTCGCCGCATCAGACCGGATAAAATAATCCGTGACCCGAAAGGTGAGCCTTGGGGCAACTTGATACCAAGCATTAAGCGTCCCTGAGGGACTGAAATAATCGCTTTCATGATCTCTTGCATAATAGACATATCCTGCGGCAACGTTCAGATAAATTCCATAGGTTTTTTCTGATAAAGCATAAAACTTAAATCCCGCATGAACGTTAGTAATGTAATCAGATTCTCTGTTCGTGGCGGTCAGGTTGATGTTATCACTGTATTCTTCTGAGATCGTCATATAGGGATGGAAACCCGATAACAAATCCTTGGACTCCAAACCAAACGTGAATGAGGCTTCAAATAATAATACCCACACGATTCCCATCACCCAAACCCAATTTCTCCCCTTTTTCATAACCACGGCTCCTCCGCCCCTGGACAAGGTTTATTAAGGCACGATGATCGTATCCCCCGTCTTCAGAATAATATTTGAATTCAAATCTTTCCCCTGAATGATTTTCTTATAATTGATGGTGAATCGTTTTTCCTTTCCGTTTTCTTTTCTGATGACGATAATTTTGCTTTGATTGGCCCACTCGGTAACCCCACCCACCATAGAAATAAACTGCAGGAGAGAGGTCTCACTTCGCAGACGATAAACACCGGGACTTCTGACCTGGCCGGAGATATAAACCTTATAGCTGTTCGCTTCTACAACTGTCACAGAGACATTTGGGTTTTCCACGAATTCTTTCAGTTTATTCGTCAACACATCTTTCAGCTGGCGAGCTGTATATCCTGCGGCCTGGATATCATCGATGAGGGGGAGTGAAATTTTTCCATCCATCCTTACCGCAACGTTCCTTGATAAAGCCTCTTCTCTCCACACATGAATGTTAAGAACATCTTCAGGCCCGATCACATAACTCTCACTAACAGGCATCCATTCCGGTTGGACCTTTTCCTTTGGTACCCCCTCTTTGTCCCCCTGAGAGAAGACCATTGGAATACATGCCCAGAAGATCAACGCTACTGCGATTCCGAAGCCAAATAATTTTTTCATCTCATTGCTCCTTACTCATTCTCGCAAGTCTCAAGTGGCAAGGTGTTAATCCAAAACTCGCAACCCCAAACCTGTAACAAAAACTTTCGCCTCACGCCTTACGTTCCTAATTGGGGTGATGGCACGACTAACTTTTTCATAAGTTCTGCCGTATCTGTCCCATTCGTAGGAAAGGAGACCTGGTGAACCTTGACTTTATAGCCCTTGCTTTTAAAGTCATAATGCGCAAGGATGGTTTCAAAGCGAGATTTCGCAAGTTCTCCTGCTAATAAATCCGCATAGGGAAGAAGGACGATCAACCTGTTTTCTCCCAAGGCACCGAAGATATCTGTCTCCCGCATCTCATCTTTTAACAAAGTGGTCAACGTCTGGTAGGTGGTCTCAAGGTCCGTTCCTCCATCCCCTTTCGGAAGGGTAACCAGATCCAGAACAAGGATGGAGAGAAAATTCTGGTAACGTCGCCCCCGCTTCACTTCAAGATCAAGTAGATAAAGAAATAGATCTTTACTCAGAATCCGTTTAAATCCTGGTCCCTTTCCCCCTTTGAGCCTCGCCTCGATGATCTTCATCCCCTTCCCCCTCTCCTTTGCGGTCCCTTAACCTGTCTCCTCCGTGTTCAACCTGCTTCCTCTTCAACCCTCCGAGATCCTTTCCGCTCATTCAAATGGTATTTCTCAATTTTATAGAGCAACGCTTTATAACTGACGCGAAGGACCTTGGCTGCCTCTTTTCGATTCCAATGCGTTTCTTGCAGAACATTTTGAATGACTTCTTTTTCTGCTGTTTCGGCAGCCTTCTTCCCTAATTCTTTAAGGCAGAAGTCCTTCGTTCCCCCGGGAGTATTTGAATCAAAATCGGCAATTCCATCTGGTTTCATATCAATCCCTTCCCTCTTATGGAATAAATCTTGAACGACCATTTCTTCATCACCAAATAGGACAATCCTTTTAACCGTATTTTCTAATTCCCGGATGTTCCCTGGCCAATGATATTCTTCAAACGTATTGATGGTTTCTGAAGAGATGGGATAAACTTCTTTTCCGTACCTCTGCTTGTAAAGGTCGAAGAAAAATTGTGAAAAAGGAAGGATCTGCTCCTTGCGTTCTCGCAACGGCGGAATGGTGATCGTCATGACATTGATCCGGAAGAAGAGATCTTCCCGGAAACGACCTTCCAGCATCGATTTTTCCAAGTGGTC
>Ga0105106_10001392_pt1 | contig 17427 bp, 16 predicted proteins | sample PPLLaktember2015_5_FD_79109 | JGI IMG/M metagenome (GOLD analysis project Ga0105106, IMG submission 79109) | Freshwater sediment microbial communities from Prairie Pothole Lake near Jamestown, North Dakota, USA - PPLs Lake P8 Core (1) Depth... | ecosystem: Environmental > Aquatic > Freshwater >...
AGAACCTTGTCCGACCGGATGAACTCCTCGGTCATTTGCAGTCGGTCCAGGGGAATGGCCCCCGCAAATTGGCCCGTCAGCGCGCCAATCCGTGCGAGCGCCTCCGGGTAGCCGCCCTTTTCGATCTGAGCCAGCGCCTCCTTCACGAAGGGCAGCTCCCGGGAGTCCAGTTTTGTCAAGGGCTGCGGACCGGTCTTGACATCCCCCGTCGCCCCCAGGGCAATCATCGACCCATAGATCCGGAAGAAGGCCGACTCGCTTGCGGCATCGCGCAAGTCGCGGTAGAGGTTCAAGGAGGCCGTGATCATCTCGGACCCCATCTCCTCGAGCCTTCGGAAGGGATTGTCCTGCGAAGCCGGCTTTCTGTCGGCCTCCGCCTTTGAAGCCATCAGCCCGACGGTCCACATCAGCGGGTTGATGTCGCTGAAGAACCAACGCTGCACCCTCAAGGGATGGAGATTGCGGCCCAGTTCAGCTGTTTTCTCATTCACCATGCTCTTCACGATGGGCCTGCCGAAAAGCGCATAGGCTTTTTCGTTCATCAGCGACACCTCGGCAACGACCTCGAAGGGTTTTTCGTCCTTGCGCTCCAGCCTGTTGAACTTTCGTCGAGCGTCCAGGGTAACTTCCCGGAAGGTTGAGAGGTACTTTTCCTTCCCCGTGCCGGATGTCTCCTCGAGCTCCATGACGTACAGGCCGGGTCGGAGCCTCTCGATGTAATCGAGGGCCTCGATGATCTCGGTGTGTTCCTTCTGCGCGACCTTGCCAGAAACAAAAATCCCCAGGTGTCCCACGTCCTCATGAACGAGTCCCACGATCACCTGGCCGTTCGCCTTGATCTCAGCCTCGCTCGAGTAAACGTCGGCAACCCAGTTGATCGCCTGCTGAGGCGGCGTGATGTTGTCGCCCTTCGAGGAAAACATGACGATGGGCGTGCGGATCGCCTTGAGGTCCACATAGGTGCCGGGCGCCGCCTTCACCTCGCCCCGGGCCAGCTTGTTGCCCACGAAGAGATTGTCGACGATCCAGCGGATCTCTTCCTCGTTCATCAGGAAATATCCGCCCCACCACTTCTCGAACTCGAGAAAACGCTCCCGCTCGGTGTCGACGTTCTTCCAAAGGTTGTGATATTTGTTCCAGAAGGTGTTCGCCGGGTTGAGGTTTTCGAAATTTTCCACGAGGTAGGCGCCGTCAAACCTGCCGTTGCCCATGTCGCTGGCAAAAAGCGACAGCCAGGAGCCCCCGAGGAGACCGCCGCTGTAGCGCATCGGGTTTTCGCCTTCTCCCCCGCTCCAGCTTCCACTCCAGTAGGACATGGGTGCGCCGTTGATCACGATGGGGCCTACCATTTTGGGGTCGTTGGCCGCAATCATCATGGAGGCCCAACCGCCCTGGCAGTTCCCGTAGATGGTCGGCTTGGGGCTGTCCGGGTGCCGTTTCACGACGGTTTCCAGGAACTTCGTTTCGGCGGCGGAGACGTCGAGGATCGTCTGTCCCGGCTCCGGCTCCGGGAAGAAGATCACGAAATAGACCGGGTGCCCGAACTGCAGGGCAACACCGACCTCGGAATCCTTCTTGAAGCCGCCGATGCCCGGGCCGTGACCGGCGCGGGGATCGACGATGATGAAGGGACGTTTCGTGTCGTCAATTTGCACGCCCTCGGGAGGTATGATCCGGATCAGGGCGTAATTGACGGGACGATCAAAGGTTCGCCCGTCCGAGATGATCTCCCACTTGAAGGCCAGTAGTGGGGGGGTGCCTTCTTTTTTATGCTCGATGTAGTTGTTGCCTCGCTCACGCAGGACATCCCAGAAGAGCACGGAGCGCTGCGCAAAGTCGGTCGCGTAGGAGGTCCATGCCTGCATGGGATTTTCCGACGGGTCACCCACGGTCTGTTTCTGCTCGACAACGACTTTCTGCATATGGTCCAGAAATGCTTTCTGGGCTCCGAGCGCGCGAGTCGTATAGAGCCGGCCGATCTTTCCCATGACATCGAAAAGACCCGCTGTTTTATTCTGCTTCATCTCCATGGCTGCCTCCCTTTGGACAAATGATTGGTTACCTGTGAAAGCAAATACGATCGCAAACAAGTACGCGAATTCTAATGTTTTTTATTCAAGGGTAAAGGATATTCTAAAAAAAAGAAGGACCTGCGCGTGAAGCTAGGTTCATTATTGACCTGGACACATGGCCTGGCTTTTACTGATTCCCTGCAATGCGCAACCAGATGGAGGACCCGGAGCACGGTCTTCTTTGTTTCCGGACCGTGCTCCCGGATATATTCTGTAAGGAGGCTGACTCGCTTCGACGAGCTTCAGTCCATACGGCCCCGTTACTTCGTCGGGCTCTGTTTTCCTGCCTCGTAGCCGTCCTGGTATGCCTTGTCCTTTTTCTTCACGCTCTGGTCGTAGACGTAGCCTCCGGCTCCTCCGACGACCGCGCCAATAGCGGCCCCCGCCCCTGCACTGCCGTAAAATGACCCTATCGCGGCGCCCGCGGCGGCTCCGGCCGCCACCCCGGTGCCGGTGCGCTTCTGCGTATCCGACATCCCGGCACAGCCGGCTACAAGGAATATCGCTGCCGTGAGAAGGACGATGATTTTCATGGTTTTCATCTATGCTGCTCCTTTCACTTCATGATTATTTGCACGGGAATGCCCCGGCCATGAATCGGAAAAATGTGTCCACCGCCGCATCCTTCATGAACGACGGGTTGGCCTTGCTCCAGGCCACGAAATCGGCGATCACCTTTTTGCGTTCCGGGTAGGGTTCTTTGATGCAGACGAACTTCAAATCGGGGTCTGCCATGGCGACACTTTGATAATAGGCAAACGCACCCACGGCGAAACCGTGACAGAAGTTCTGCGCGGCCACGTAGTCCTCGGCCGACAGATCCCGGCTGCACAGCGACACGAGATCCCCCGCTTTCCTCACCTTGTACTCGTCCGTCACGTCCGCAAGAGCGGGCGCAGAGAAGAGCAGGACGGCCAAAACGGCAGCGATGATCTTCATTGCTCACCTCCTGGACTGATCTTTCAATGGCTTGTTATTCGGCATCCACTCAGAGAAAAGAAAAGAAAAAAGAAGGTCTTACGCCGGGCGCAAGACCTTCTTTCGGTCTTCAGGTTTATCCGGCAGCTTCCTTACTTCACAATGAAGTCGCCCCTCCGGTTCTTGGACCAGCAGGCCTCGTTAGCATCCTTGCACACGGGCTTCTCTTCGCCGTAGCTCACCGTGCTTACACGGTCCTTCGCGATACCCAGATCCACCAGGTACTTCGCCGCGGCATCCGCCCTGCGCTGACCGAGGGCCATGTTGTACTCGTTGGTCCCGCGATCGTCGCAGTTACCCTCGATGACTGCTTTCGCGCCGGTGTTCTTCTGGAGCCACTCGGCATTCCTCTTGATCGCCTCGCGTCCCTCGGGCTTGATGAGGTACTTGTCGAAATCGAAGTAAACGGCCTCGAGTTTCTCCGGTGCCGCGCCAGGCGCAACCGGCGGAGGAACTACTACAGGGGCTTCCGCTGCAGGCGGCGGAGGGGGAGGAGGTCCGAGGAAGATTTTCTCCACAAAGGCCGCCATACCCGCTGCCGTGGAGACTTCGTCGCCCGTCACTAAGGCGCCGCACTCGCCTGCCTTCACGACCTTGTCGAGCAGCGCCTTGCCTTCGCCTTGCGGCCAGTCCAAGGTCTTGCGATCCGCGCCGATCAAAACAGCGTAAATGCACACGTTGTCCTTCAGGGTCGCCTTCATCGCCTGCGCCGAGGCCACGGCCTTCGGCATGTCGATCCCGTCGGTAAAGATAATAACGGCCGACTTGCCTGCCAGGGGCTTCAGATCCATCGTGGAAGCATCGATGGCCTTGTCCAGGGGGCTCTCCACGCCGTACGTGTTCACTGTGTAAATGGCCTTCTCGAGATCCGCCTTCACCCACGGGGACATCCCGTACCAGAGCTTCGTCTCATAATTCCTGCCCAGCATCTTCATCCCTGCGAAATCACGCATTCCCGCCGTAAGTTTCAGATTGGGGATCGTGTCGTTGAAGAGACGGGTCAGGTGCTGCTCGTACTCCAGCTTCGTGGTCTTCATCTTGGTTGTGTAGGCGTAATGGGACCACTGATATTCCTCTTCCATTGACGCCGAGGTGTCCATGATCACCTCGAAGTTGTTCGTCTTCTGCACCAGGGCGCCCGAACGGACCTTCGGGTTCAGGTCCTGTGCCGGGACGGGTTTGATCACCGTCGCGCAGCCGCTGAGCCCCACCAATGCAACGGCCGCAATAACCAAAATAAGCCACTTGCTTCTCATAACGCTACCTCCTTTTTTGTTTCCGGTTTATCAAATTCGAAACGTCATTAAATATCGTCGCAATTATGCGAATAAGTATACAGAAAAACAGCGCGGACGACAATATGAAGTTTACCCCCTATTTCCCCCTGGGCCAGACCTTCCTGGCATCAATCCTGGTGGGACGCCGCCCGCCTATTCAGCCTTCTCCCATGTCTTATCCGGGTTGAATGCCTTCATGGTCTTAGCCAGTTTTGTCGTCTTCGGTCCCAGGTCTTTCTGGTACACGACGCCGTCATGGTTCACGATAAACGTCTTCACGCCGGAGACTGCATATGTTGCCGGGTATGCCACGACTGCAAATCCGCCCACCATGTTTCCCTTCACCAGGTAGCTGTACGCTCCGCCCTTGGCGCTTTTGCCCTGGGCGTTCAGGATCCGGAAGAAATAGCCATTGTAGGGAACAGGCTTTTCATCCGTCACATAGCCCTCGCCCTGGGCTTTTGCAACGAGAGGCCCGAGGGGGCTCGCTTTCTCGCCCGGCTTGACCTCCCAGTATAGGCCATCCGTCTTGCCACCGGCACTGTGGAACTTCTGCGCGTATGCCAGCAGACCGTCGCCGTCACGGTCCAGGGCGGCATATTCCCGCTGCGCATCGACCACCGCCAGGCAGGTCTGGATGGTGTCCAGCTCATTCTCCCCGATACGCCGGTGGAGGATCTCTTCCTTGCCCTGCCTGGTGTCGAAGCGCCAGCGCTCGCCGGTCTTCACGATCGGGATCGGGAACGGCCAGTCATTCTTCCCTGCGTGGACAATGAGTTTCTTGTCCCCCGCCGGTTCCAGTCGGTTCGCTCCGCCGTAGAGCCGGACGAATTCCTCGCGGCGCTCACGGTCGTCCACCTTATCCCCCGAGGAGATCAATGTCTCGCTGCCGGGTCCGAAAAGGGCAAGAAGCTCCTTTTCGTTGTGGTCCCGAAGGGCCTTGACCAGGGCTTCCACGGCAGCTTCCGGGGTCTCGAAGGTCTTCTGTTTCGGGTTTGCCCCAAGGGCGGTTCCCTGGAACGTCACTGCAACGAGCAGGGCAAGCACACAGATCAGGAGAGTCCGGGCTGACGGATATCGCATTCGAAATAAAACCATGGATCTTTCCTCCATCGATGATTTCTGAATCGGGACTCGTCGATACGTTTTTCTCTCGAATCCTATCTGCGGCCTCTCCCGCCGCCCCCGCGAGATGCACCGCCCCCGGAAGGCCTGGCGGATGCGCCGCCGCCGTGTGACTTGGCCGAGGACATGCTCTGGCTGCCTCTCGCGCTGTCCCGTTGCACTTGTCCCCCGCTGCGGTCCGTCCCGCCAAATGCGTTGTTCTGACTCTTTGCCCCGGAACCCGATCGATCGGATTGTCTGTCCTGGGCTGTTCTATCCTGTTGGGCCGACTGCCTGCCGGCAGAGCGATCGGATGTGCCTGCCGTCGGCTTGTCGTAACCACGGTTACCCTGACGGCTGTCCACGGCTGCACGGTTTGTCGGGGAATACTTGTCGCGTGTCCCCTGGTCCCGGTAAGATACCCCTTGCCGGTGCTCCGGGTTGTGCTTCCACTGCTCCCCTTTGCCCCCTCCCCCGGAGGGTCTCGTCTCCGGCCTGCCCGACCTGTCGATGTTGACGCTCCTGTCGATATTGACGGTTCCCCCGTGATAATCGGCATGGCATCCCCACCCATGCCAGGCCGCGCCTATGGCGACACCCATCGTAAACGTGAACAACGCGGCGCCCGGCGGGTAGGCATAAACCGGATAGGGGGGATAGGCCGGGTACCACCATGTGCCGTACACCACGGTGGGGTTGTAGGCGGGGACATAGACCACCTGCGGGTTGGCGGCCTGAACGATGATGATGTCGCCCTCCTTCTTCACCTCCTGCTCCTTCGAGCTTTTCAGGTTGCCCGCCTCGTCTGCCTTCCGGCGCAGCTTCTGCACCGTGTCCATGACGTCTTTCTGCTGGGCCAGGAATGCATCCCCCAGCTTCTGGGTCCACTCGAGCTTTTCGCTCATCATGGAGAGAACATCGGGGAACGGGACGAGCGCTTTCACGCTGTTGTCCCAGGGTTGTTTCTCCAGAGCTGTCTTCAAAGCATCCCCTTTCATGCTCTTGTTCTGTTTGGCCCACCGCTCCGCCTGTACCACCTCGAGCGGATACGTCGCAGCCATGAGGACCTGGGTCAGGAGGTCATCGGGGTACAGCGCGATGGGCGCAAGCAGCTGGTCGAGTTCCTCCTGCTTGAACACCTTTGCCGGCTTCTCCTGCGCGAAGAGCGAAGCCGGCAATGCCAGGCATATCACTGCAAGCCCGATCACAGTGTATTTCCATGAGCCTCTTGTTTTCATCGGCATCCCTCTCGATTCCCTGTTTGTACCTTCAGCCTTGGACCTGCGTCTGTCAACGATAGCTGCCTTTTGACTGAGACATGGACAGTCGGACACCCGCTCTACTTCACCGAGTAACCTTTCCCCTCGAGGCAGGCGCCCCTTGCCTTGAGATAATTCTGCTGCTTTGCGCTCTGCTGAGTCGATGCCTGCTGCTGCGCCTGGGACTGCTGCTGCTGCGCCTGCTTGCGGCTCTGCCCCCGGGCGGCCACGGCGCCGGCCGTTGCTCCGACTGCGGCGCCCTTTCCCGCCTCGCCGTCGAGAGACCCGATCGCCGCGCCTGCGACTGCTCCCCGGGCCGCACCGCCGGCCCCTGAGCCCCGTTGTGCCCCTGCCGGCTGCTGTGCAGGCTGTTGCGCAGGGGCCTGTACCGCCGCCGTGGGGTCGAATCCGGTCTGCTTTACCGCCCAGCTGTGGCAATCATACTCGTCCTTCTTCTGCTGCTCGGCCGACTGGCCCTTTTGCGGGTATACATACTGCTGCTGAGCCATTGCGGCTGGTGCGATCAGTAAGATGGCAAGCCCGATGGCCACGAGAACCCAGTACGTTTTTCTATTCATGATTTTTTCTCCTCCCGTCGTCTTCCATGGATTGGCCTTCTATCGATCACATTTTCTGTTTTCCGTCGTTTTTTACAGTTTACCGGGATTTTCCAGCCTGCGCGGGAATCCCCTTTCCTTGTCGAATTCATTACATCTTTTCACTCCGGAGGGAAATTGGACCTTGGTCCTATCCGCACTGGACCTTGGTCCAGTGCGATCTCGTAAAGGAAAACCCGCGATTTTACAAAAAGGGAGATCGAAGCACTCAGGCTACTTTGACGAAAGGGGTTGTATGCCCGCCTTTTCGGCCATCAGGACCGGATCGGCCATGCCGCTCACAAATCCTGCGCGACCGCGGGATCCTTATGGCTCGTCACTCCCCCGGGATATCGGTGGCAGGAGGAAGGTCATAAACGCGCACGCCGGGCCCCAGATCCATCGGCTGTATCCATTCGATGTTGGCTTTAGAGCGACGGACATCTTCGAGGCCTGCAGCCCACGCCTCATTCACCGATGCGCGCGAGAACTCATAATCTTTCGTGTTGCCGGAGCTCGAGGTGCGGCGATTGATCAGACGTGCGATCGTGTACTCTCGTTCATCGCACAGCGGGGCGAGTCTCTGTACGTCGGGATCATCCTTGAGCCCGGCCGGAAGCTTGCCAAGCAGGCGCCCCAACGCAGCCCGCAATTGGGCGAGTTCCCTGAAATGGTCCATGTTCAGGCGCATCTTGCTCGCATACTGGATGTCCTTGGCCCGCTCCATCACCTGGTCGAGATTCCGCGGCAACTCCCCCCTCGCATTGAAAACGTCCACTTCAATGATCAGCACACGCGTTCGCGGCTTTTCGTCCGCCACATAGGTGAGTGGCGAATTGGAAACGATGCCTCCATCCCAATATTGTTCTCCGTCGATCGTCACCGGGGGAAAGCCCGGCGGCAACGAACCGCTCGCGAGCACATGGTCCGCACCGATGAGGGTCTGACTGTTGTCAAAATATACAGACTGGCCCTGCCGTACGTTGACCGCACCGAGCGAAAGTCGAACCTTGCGGCTGTTAATCAGGTCGAAGTCCACCAACTCTTCGAGGGTACGTTTGAGCGGACTCGTATCATAGATGCTCAGGGCCCCGGGACTGTTGTCCACGGCGAAAACCGGGGGTGGAACACGAGGCACGAAAAAAACCGGGATGCCGAAAGCCATAACCGCCCCAGCGCTCAGGCTGTTCAGGGCCGGTCGCATCGCATCGAGCCACGCAGGCGGGGTATGCGGAGCATACGAGGAGACTCGGTCCCAGAATGTGCGCAAGCGTTCGACCCTTTGCTCCGGGGGATTGCCGGCAATGATCGCCGCGTTGATGCCGCCAATCGAGATGCCCACAACCCATGTCAGTAAAAGACCCTCTTCAGCCAAGCCCTCGTACACACCCGCCTGATAGGCCCCGAGCGCCCCACCGCCCTGCAAGGCGAGAATAGATTGATCAAATTCGGCTCGCACCACGGTTTCTCCTTTTCTTCCCTTGACCAGACTATATAACACACACCCTTTATCATCAAACTCTGAGATATTTCGCTCTTTAGTGTGTTTCCGCCTGACCTGAGGATCAGAAGCGGAATGTCGCGCCGAGCGCCGGGCCGCTGAAGCGCATATCCTGAATAAGCTTGTCCCCCCCCTGATCAAAGTAAAGATGACGGTAAACGAGATTCACATCGACCCAGCTGAACGAGTAGGCGATGCCAAGCATCCCCTGCCACGTCAGACCCGAGCCTGTACCCACGTCGAGGTAGTACGGAATCGACCAGTTGCTGCTGCCGAGCCAGACGAGCCCCTTGACCCCGATGATCCCGTTCCAGAGATCCATCCTCTCGGAGATGCTGCCGGCTCGCGGAAACGTCTGCCCGCCACCCGGCCCGGTGATATCCACCGCCAGTTGCCAGTCGGTCGAGGCCTCCAGGCCGGCGTAACGCAGGCCGCCGAATACGTCCAGTTTCACAGGCCGCCCGTGCAGGGCCGCGTAGCCCGCACCGAGCGTCCAAACCACACCCCGCAAGGAAGAACTGGTCGCAACGTTTGCGCTGGCATTAACGAGACTGCCGCCGAAATCGACTGATTGCACCGCACTCTCTTCGTGGGAAAAGTCCAGGTAGATGAGATCCGTGAACGCCAACCACCGGCCCTTGCGAACCTCGCCTGAGATCATCAAGGCAGTCTCCAGCGCCTCGAGATAGTTATCCGGTCCGACCTCGACCGACGGACCCCCTCCGCCCGGATAAGCGCCGTAATTCAGCGTGCCATTGATATTCGGCATCCAGAAATAGGGCGTGATCGAAAAAGCCCATGGCGAGGCGGGTGCAACAGATTGCGCTTGCGCCGTGACCGTGATGATCGCGGCTGTCATCAAGGCCAGCAACACCATTCCATGCACGATGCGTTTCCTGCGAGTCAACATACTTATACTCTCCTCCTTTTAAGGCCGTACTCAAGACGACCCAGCGATGGCATTCATACTCGTCCTTCTGCTGCTGCAAGGCCGACTGCCCTTTTTGCTAGGACACATAATGCTGCTGAGCCATGGCGGCCTGAATGTTCAACCATAAGGCGATCCCAATGACCAAGAGAAACAGGGTTGTTCTTCTATTCATCACATGTTCTCCTTTGCTGCTTGTCGATGGGGGTGTCCCGTCGCGTCCTAATTCAGATCGCTGTCCTTGTAGTACTTCGTCCCTTTCGCGGTCAATTCCAGGGCCAGTCCGTCGTCGGTGAGCCGGTAGAGCCACACGCCGGTCGATACCGACATGGCACCCGCAAAGCTTGCACCCTGGCCGCTCATCTGGGCTGCCGCCGACGTCTGCCCCCCGAGTTCCCAACCGGAGTTGATGAACTGGTTCAGAAGGGCCTGTGACTCGAAGACCCAGACGAGCCTGAACTTCTTGATGCCCATCCCCAGGCCCGCCTGGATCTCCACCATCTTCATATAGGTCTCTTTCTTCGTCTTGTTGTCGACGGCGATGCCGCTTCCGCTCCCCCCACCGGCCAGAAGGATCTTCATACCGAAGTTGCTGAACACGGCATAGCCAGCCGCCCCTTCGACGGCCTTCCTGGCCGAGGGCTGTGCCTTGTAAAGCCGTGCCAGGATCTCGTTTTCTTCTCGGTCATGCCCGTTTCCCCTTGATGCCCCATACGGTTTAAACGAACCGATCGCACCGGCACGCTCAATTTTTCCTGTTGGAAAGCGCCCGGATCCTCCGTTCGATGTACGTGCGGCTCTGCGCCGGGAGATCCCGGTTCCAGAGCGCCTGCTGGTAGACGGTCCTCGCCTCGCTCACCCTGCCCTGCCGCTCGTATGTCTCGCCCAGCAGCACGTATGCATCCGCGTAATCGGGGTTGCGGGCAATCAGGCTCCTCAGGGTACGGATGGCCGCTTCCGTGTCCCCCTTCTTAAGCTCGTAGTAAGCCAGGCTGTATGCGAACTTCGGGTTCGAGGGGCTCGCCTCGCAGGCTTTCCGGCACCACACGATGGCCTCGTTCATCTTGCTCTCCGAAAGGATGATGCAGAGGTTGTAGGCCGCCTCGCCCATCTGCGGGTCCGCCTTCCAGGCTTGCCGCAGATGTTTCTCGGCGCTCTTCCGGTCTCCCTGCTCGGCCTTGAGTAGACCCATGTTGAAATTGGCCGCGGCACTGTCCGGCGATATCTTCAGGGCCTCCTTCAGGGAGGAGTCTGCTTTCTTGTTTTCCCCGAGCCGGGCATAGGCAATGGACATGTTGACGCGGCTCATGACCCCCTGCGGCTCGAGATTGATGGATGTCTCGTAGCCGGCAATGGCTTGCCGGTAATTTCCGAGGTTGAGATAATAATTCCCCTCGTTGTAGTAGGAGGCCCAGTGGTCCGGCGGGATCTTGATCGACTGCAGATACTCCCGGGTGGCCTTCTCGACGTTCCTTTTGTCGGCCTCGCTCAGCACAAGCCCCGTTTTGCCCGCAAGACCGGCTGCCGCGCGGATGCGGACAACGCGGTATTCATCCCCCGCGGCCTTCACCAGGACCTGAAGGTTCCCGCGCGTGGGGTCGAGGGCCAACGCATCGGCAGCGGCGGAGCGAACGAGAGGCGAGCGGTCCTGCGCCATCTTCAGCAGGACGGGGTTCTTCCGGGGATCGTCGCAGTTGCGTAGCAGCCGGATCAGCGAGGTGGCGACGATCTCGTCTTTGCCCTGTTTCTTGTCCAGGAATGCGATCATCTCGGGCAGGCGGCTCCAGTCCCGCTTCCGGGCGGCATCGATCAGCCCCGTCCTGTACAGCACGGGGGCCTGGTAGTCGCGCTTTCGCCACTTGCGGACGTTCTCGTCGGCCCATTTGGCATCCCTGTCGGTGTGACAGACGTTGCAGGCGTTCGGGGATTTGTAGGCCAGCGTCACGGCAGGAGTCGGGGGGAGCAGGGAGTGGTCGCTGCGCTTCATCCTCGCAAACTCCGTCATGGGCATGTGGCAGGCGATGCACTTGCTCGCCGGCGTTCCGGGCGGGTGGTTCGTGTGGGCCGCGGCATTCTCGACCCGCTCCTTGTGGCAGGGCAGGCAGGCGTTGTTGGCCTTGTCCTCGGCCTTGAACCGGTAACGGCCGCTCGAGGTGTGGCAGTGGATACAGCTGAGCTTGCCCGACTGGACGCAGGGGCTCATCAGCCAGGTGGTGTGGGTGTAGTTCTCGCCCAGGTCCCGCCCGTCGGGGTAGAAATCGTGGTCTTCCAGGGTTGCCAGGTCGAAGTGGTCGAAGAAGCGCTCTTCCGGCTTGAAGTTGTTCGTGAGGACAACGGCCTTTGCATGGCACGAGCCGCAGGAGTCGTTGTGCTGCTGGACGGTGAACTTCTTGACGCTGATGATCTTGAGATCGGCCGGAACGTTCCCCTGCCCCGCCTCCTCGCACACCCGGTTGTGCTCCTCCGAGGGGCCGTGGCAGGTCTCGCAGTTGATCCCCGGCTCCTTCCAGGCGGTCCTGTACGTGTCCGTCTTGAGATCGTATCGGGTGCTCATCTGGCTCACGTGGCAGCCGAAGCAGGCCGTGTTGAAGGTGTAGGCCTGATCCTTCCAGAAGACGGGGGATTCGGTGCGCTGCGCATCGGGGAAGTGGCGGATGCCGCTGGCCGCCGTGTCGAACCATTCATTTTTATGGACGTCGTAAGCCAGCGGGAGTGTCTGCAGCTTGCCCCGCTCGAGCGTCGTGAGGAAATAGTAGACGTACTTCCCGCCGATGGCCTGCTCCATCGGATATTTCTTCTCGCCGTCGGGTCCCTTCTCGATGACCCAGCCCGCACCGTCCGAGACATCCGCCCGGTAGCGATACTTGCCGACGACGATTTCATTTTTCTGTGCAGTGAGTTTGGCCTTCGCAAATGCAGCCGAGTAGGGCTGCACAGAGAGGCCGTGGAACGAGGTGGACCAGAGCTTGTAGAACTTCTCGTGGCAATCGATGCAGCTCCGGGAACCGGCGTAGCCCTTGTAGAGTTTCATCCCGTAAATCTCATCCTGAGTCGGGGCCGCGACGTCCTTCTGTTCTGCCTGAACCCATACGGCCAGGATCAGAACGAAGACGAAAAGAAAGACTTTCAGGATCCTCATACCGCCCCCCCTTCATGCCCGGGATGTGACAAACATGATACTCTGTAACACGATCTCCTTGACGGTTCAACGGAAAGACGGCTCGATCTCAACGACGAATTGACGAACTTACTTCTCGAATGCGGAAATCCGCTTCCAGTCTTTTTCATGTATACAATCGTCCAGCCATTGGCCGTGGCTTTGACGCGTCGAGCGCCTTGTCATGGCGCCTCGATTGCCGCTTGCACGCCCACCGACCCACCCAATCCCTGAGGATCTGCGATCCTGGCAAGCGCCCGGTCCTCGGCAAAGGCGTAATGCCCATCGATCTCGCGATCCAGGAGCTCCAGCTGCTTGCGCAACTCGGAATGACGATGCGGCGGCAGGGTGTGCATGAGATTTTCAAGCATGGAACGCATCCGCCGCATAACCTGGACACTGCCCGCACCGCAATGACGGATTTCCGTGCACGCAAGGTGCACGAAGTCCTCCCATTTCGGCGTCCGGAATACGAGCCGCAGCTCGCCGGCTTTGTCGAAGATTTCCTCGCGGTTCACATGCCGCAGTCCAACCAGCCGAAGAAGACGGTGAAGCTGGTCGATGGCGAGCACGGCCGTCGTCGGATCATTGATGGCCGGTGACAACGCCTTGATCGCAATATCGACCAGGATGCGGAATGCAAAGGTCGGATCCTGTTCGAGCGTACGTTCGGACCCGAGCGCGACAGCCGCCCGCAGCTCACGGTCGTCGATGTTTCCGGCGCCGCCATACAACAGAAACAGGGGTTCGTCCACCCCCACGAAGTCGCCCACCTGGGGGACAAATTCAATCATCCCGTTGGCGTGCCGCGCCCGCCTGACCAGTCCCTCCAGGTCCACGGCAAGCACGATCCCCGAGGTGCCCGTGTTGGCTGCGGTCCGGACCGGGAATGCGGAACTGCCGGACGACTCAACGGTGCTCGGGGACGTTGTTGACTCCAGGGGATAGACGCTCTCGATAACCACGCTTCCCGACTTCGCCACACGCTGCACGATGCTGACAGGACGCAGCAATCGAGCCGCGTAGTCGATCAGGTAAAGGAACACCACAAGCGAGACCAACCCGAGCATCGTTGCGATAAAGGTGTTGAATTGGTGGACGGTCTCATCGCCCATCCTGGTCAACACCCTCAGGGTGAACAACAGGGTGAAGACGAAATAACCGACGGTGAACCGGACCGCGTTGTCCCGCAGCAGCGTCGTTGCGATGATCCGTGGCGTGTACTGCCCGCCTGCGACTTGAATCGCAACGAGCAGCGATCCGAATGTGAATACGAGGAAGGAAAGGTTTATCGTGACGATCGTCTCGAGCATCGTCCGCGCTCCCGACATGGAAAGTCCCAGGAACGCGACTGTTTCGTCGATGAGTCCGTCCCGCAGAAGCCAGCCGCCAATGCCGTGGGTGATACGGGTGACAACCATATAAGCCAGCACAGCGAAAAACGGCATGAGCCACAGCGAGGATCGGATGTAGCTTTTGATGATGTACTTCTGATTCCAGAGCACTTTGCATTCTCCTGCAGGTTGCCGGTCGCGGTTCGCAGACCCGATTGATACGGCTTTCGTGGACGATTCTGCCCGGATGGGACAGCGGTCTCAGTAATTCCAGAAAAAAGAAGCCTTCACGGCCCAGTCTCCTTCGCGGTTCTCACCCCAGGGAATCTCCGGCTTGACCCACGTGCCGAAGCTTTTCGTCCACATTCTCAGGAGGATTACGCCTGACTTGCAGCTCCTCTGGTTGTCCCGCTCCCAGTTGACCTTGACCTCCGTGTCGGCCCCTGCCCGCCACCTGTCACTGAGCTTCGTCGCCACAAAGGGTTGCACCGTCATGTACCGTACATCATGTTGAGCCCCGCGCCGATGGAGAGCCAGTTGTTCACCCGGTAGCTCACGGCCGGCGTGAGCGTGAGCCCCAGAAGCGCCGACTTCTGAACATAGTAGCGGCCGACCCAGTTGTCATCGTAGCTCTCCGCCAGGCCGAAATAGGAAAGGACGCCGAAGCCCACGCTCCAGTCCTGGTTCAGCTTCTCGACAATGAAAACACTCCCCCCGGGAATCCAGCCCACGGCAGTGCCGCCATCACCGCCCGCAACGTTTGTGGCCGAGTTGGGGCTGAACTCCACGTTGCCGTACAGGGCCTGAAGGCCGCCGAGGACCTGGGATTTTTCCAGGCGGCTCATCCCGGCCGGGTTGGTAAACACCGTCGAGGCATCCTGGGCGCGGGCGGCGTACCCGGCTGCCGCGAGTCCCACGTCGGGCGAGCCGAACTCGTAGAGCATGATCCCGCCGGCCCAGGCGGACCCGCCGGCAAAGAGGACCACCAGGATCGCGGAACACAGCATCACCATCAGCCTTTGTCTCATCATCGTTTCTCCTCCCTTCCCTGCTGTTGCCCTCTTTTCACGCCTGAACGCGGCCCTGGCGAGGCCCCTTATCGGGCCCTCACAAACTCAACGTCGAACGTCTGTCTCTGCACCGCCTGGAAGTAGGTTCCTTTCAACCGGTCCGATGCCAGATCGTATTGAAGGTTGTAGGTCGAACCGGGGTAGTTGACATCGCGAAGCTCCACGAACAGGATGATCGCCCCGTCCTTTTTCGCGATTACCGCGCGGAAGACTCGGATCGGCCGCGGGTTGTAGTAGGCAGCAGTAACGCTCCCGTCCTTCTTGATGCTCTTCAGTTCGAGGATGTATCCCCCGTCCGGCCGGACCCAACGCCCTTCGAGGCGCTGCAAATCGTTCTGTGTCGGGTCCGCGGCTGAAACGTGCCCCCCGACCCCGGCCATACAGAGGAAGGCAAACAGGGTTGCAACGAGCGTTGCGTTTATACGCCAACTCTTGACGAATGTGTGCATCGGTCTTCTGTTGCTTTTCGAGATCACCGGATTATCCTTGTAGGGGTTGTCGGGCCGCCCGCCTCACCCTTCGTGATGACCAGGGGCCCTTTCAGCGCCTCCATGACGAGGCTCACGGGATGGCCGTGTTCCAGGAGCTGTGCCATGACCCGCAGGTACTTGCGGATGTGGAGGAAAAACTTCCTGTATCCCTCGCACAGGTAGTGAAGTCCCGGTTCGCCGTCGAACGTGGTCGCGAAGCGATGCTTGGGGCACCCGCCCTGGCAAGCGGCCAGCACCTCGCATTCCCTGCACCAGCGCGGCAGGGCGGTTTCCTTGGTCACGCCGAATCCCGAACGCAGCGATTTCTCCGCCATGCCCGAAAGCGTATCCGTCAGGATATTCCCCAGCCTGTGCTGGGGGTAGACGCAGTGGTCGCAGGCGTAGACGTCGCCGTTGTGCTCGATCACGAGCGAGCGGCCGCACTGCTTCGCGTGGACACAGACGGGCGACGGGTCGCCGATCCAGGCGTTGAGGGCCCACTCGAAGTTCATGACAAAGACCTTTCCCACGTCGCGGCGGACCCATTCCTCGAAGACGGCGATGAGATAGTCGCCATACTCCTCCGGATGAACGGTCCAATCCGTGACTGCCGTCTGCTCCTCCAGATTGTCCAGAACTGCAGGGGCGGCGAGGCGCAGGCCCTGCAGGGCACTGAGCGCGTCGGGCATCCGCTCGACGATCGGCGTGAACTGGATGAACTCCACGCCTGCATCCCTCAAAAATCGGTACAACTCGAGGGGTCTTGCAGCGGTATCACGGGCTACGCAGGCCAGGACGTTGTATTCGACTTTGTGCTTCTGCAGGAGCTGGAGCCCGCGAATTGCCTGTGCGAAGGTCCCCCGGCCCTTGCGGTCCTTGCGATAGCGGTCATGGATCTCCTTCGGGCCGTCCAGGCTGATCCCGACCATGAAGTTTTCTTTCTTGAGAAAGCGGCACCACTCCTCGGTAAGCAGGGTCCCGTTTGTCTGCAGCGAGTTGGTGATGGTCTTAACCTTCGCAAAAGGCTTCTGCAGATCCACCACTCGCTTGAAGAATTCGATCCCCAGCAGGGTCGGCTCCCCGCCCTGCCAGACAAACTCGACAAGCGGCGTGGGTTGAGAGGATATGTAGCTGGCGATGAAGGCGCTGAGGACGCGGTCCGTCATGCGGTACTGCTCGCCCGCGGGAAACAGGGCCTGCTTCTCGAGATAAAAGCAATACTCGCAGTTGAGATTACACGTGGGCCCGATGGGCTTTGCCACAACGTGCAGCCCCAGGGGTATTGCTTCATTTTGCTTGACCGTGCTGTTTCGCGCGTCCTGCATGATGATCGACTCTCTTCCAGCCACGGATAGGAGGGGGTCGGGAAGGAAAGGCCATTGCGCACCTCCCCTCTCGACAAAAAGAGGTTTCTTGCTACTCGCTCACCCTGACATCGTTATTCTAGGGCATCAGTTCGATCTCACCCGGCCGCCAGGTCTTGTTAAACCACGGCTCCAGCGGACCGTAAAGACGCAAAATGGTGTTCCAACCTTTACCTGGCACGGTCTGAATCCAGTTTGCCTTGTTCGCCAGGGCCTTCGGGCCAAAGTAGATGTCCACCGACCCATCCGCATTGACTACGAGGTCCTTCTGCTCGCTGCTGATGCTCGGGAACTGCTGGTCGGTCTGCACCATGGAG
>Ga0105106_10001393_pt1 | contig 17420 bp, 15 predicted proteins | sample PPLLaktember2015_5_FD_79109 | JGI IMG/M metagenome (GOLD analysis project Ga0105106, IMG submission 79109) | Freshwater sediment microbial communities from Prairie Pothole Lake near Jamestown, North Dakota, USA - PPLs Lake P8 Core (1) Depth... | ecosystem: Environmental > Aquatic > Freshwater >...
AACGGCGGAGGCTAGATCCATCGTAAATCCAGGCCGGCGCCGGAATCAACCGGCGGATGCGTTCCAGGAGTGCAAGACGACCTCTGCACGGGCGGCTCCGGCCGCGTGCGAGGGCGCTCGCAGCCGGTGTGCTCGCTAGAGCAGGGATTGAACCATCAACCCGGCAAAGAGGAGAGCAAGGTAGGTGCTGGAAAAGCGGTACATGCGCCATGCGAGCCGGTCAGTCCCGCCGCGCCACAGCCGCCAGGCATGGACCAACAGCCCGGCGCCGAGGGCCAGGGCCAACACCAGGAACAGCCAGCCGCGCAGGAAGACCCCCAGGATGACGGTGATCGAAACGACCTGCACGGCGTAGAGAAGAATGTGAACACGCGTCCGCATCTCACCCTGCACGACCGGCAGCATGGGCACCCCGGCCCGAGCGTACTCGCGCTTGCGGATCAAGGCCAGCGCCCAGAAGTGGGCCGGCGTCCAGAAGAACACCACCGCGAACAGCAGGAAGGAGGTCCAGTCCAGGTGGCCCGTCGCCGCTGCCCAGCCGACCAGCGGGGGTATGGCGCCCGCCCCACCCCCAACGACGATGTTTTGCGGCGTGGTCCGCTTCAGCACCAGGCTGTACAGGATGACGTAGTAGAGCATCCCGGCCAGAGCCAGGAGTGCAGCCAGAAGATTGACGGCTAGCGCCAGGATGTAGAACGCGGCCGCACAGGCGACCAGGCCGAAGGTGACGGCCGCCGCCGGCGAGACACGTCCGCCGGGGATCGGTCGCCGCGCCGTGCGACGCATGCCGCGGTCGAGGTCGCGGTCGATGTACTGGTTGAGCGCGCCGGCCCCGCCTGCTGCCAGCGCGCCGCCGGCCATGGTCCACGCCACGATCGCCCCGCCGGGCCATCCGCCTCCGCCGACCATCATGCCCGCCAGAGTAGTCACCAGCAGGAGCGCCACGATCCAGGGCTTCGTCAGCACCACGAAGTCGATCAGCCGCGGACGGACGCCGGCGGTCGGGGCATGGTTGGGCTCACTGCCCGCGGTCTGCTCCTCCGGCTGCCCGCCGGGTTGCTGCGCGGCCAGGACCATGGTGGCTACGAGCAGACCCCAGACCGCAGCCGCGGTGGCGATGTGCAGGCCGATGACTTCCGGCCGATAGCCGCCCAGGACGGTCACCGCGCCGACGGCGATCTGTGCACTAAGGAAGGCGGCCGTCAGACCGGCCAGAATGCGTGTGCTCGGCTCGCCCCTGCCCGGCCGCCAGGCGGCCCACGCCAGCGCGAACACGGACGCCCCGCCCAGCGCCGCTACCAGCCGATGGAGCATCTGCACTTGCCCGAGCAGGTTGCCCGGCCAGACCCGGCCGTCGCAGAGGGGCCACCCGGCGCAGGCCGCGGTCGCGCCGCTCCCGGCGACGAGTGCACCGCTCACCAGCAACAAGAAGACCGTCAACACCGCCGCGGCCGCCTGACGAGCAAGCGGCGCCCTCAACGAGAGTCGTCCATCGGCGCGCCCGCTCTCCGCGCGGCGGAACGCGACCAGCGTGACCGCGATCTGCAACGCCAGGATGATCAGCGCGGTGCCCAGGTGCAGGGCGACGATCATCGGCGGAGTCTCGAGGACAACCGTCACCGCGCCCAGGAGTATCTGGACGAGCAGCAGACCGGCCGAGACCGTCGCCGGCCAGAGGATCCAGCGGACCTTGCGGTATCTCAGCCAGGCGATGGCCGTGGTCGCCAGGATGAGTGGCGATGTGGCCGAAGCGGTCAGGCGATGGGTGTACTCGATGAGCGCATCCGCCCGCAGCGGCGGAATCAACTGGCCGTAGCACAGCGGCCAGTCAGGGCAGCCGAGCCCCGAGCCGGTTACCCGCACGATCCCGCCGACGACGATCAGCAGATAGGTGAAGACCGCCGACGCCAGCGCCAGCCAGCGCAGGCGGCGCGCGTCGGCCGTCCGATCCACAGAGGTCAGGCGGTCCGCAGCCGTCACGTCTAGGGGATCAGCGTCACGCCGGCGAACAAGGCGAACAGGATTACCGGCACGATGAATACGAAGGCGTACAGACGTGAATCGTGGCGCAAGTGCATGTAGAACACGGCCACCAGGGTCGCCTTGGCCAACGACAAGACCAGGAAGGCCGGGGTGCGCAGCGCCGGGTCGACGCCCAGCATGCTCAGGGCGATCTCGATCGCCGTCAAGGCGGCCAGGATCAGGAAGACGATCGCGTAGGTCAGCCGCCGCGGGCCGGCATGAGGCTCGACGCTTGGTGTTGTCATGCAGCACTCCTACACCAGGTAAATGATCGTGAACAGCACGATCCAGACCACATCAACGAAGTGCCAGTACAGCCCGAAGACCTCGACGCCCTCGTATCGATCGGCCGCGTAGCGCCCGCGCAGGGCGCCGTAGAGCGTCGACAAGGCCCAGATCAGGCCGATCAGGACATGCAAGCCATGGAATCCGGTGAGCGTGAAGAAGGTCGAGCCGAACAGGCTGCCGTTGAGGGTCACGCCGTGGCCGTACAGGCTGACGAATTCGTAGGCCTGCCCGCCCAGAAAGGCCACGCCCAGCAGAACGGTCGCCGCCAGGAAGCGCACCAGGCCGCGGCGGTCGCCCTGCCGGATGGCTGAAAGCCCGAGCACCACCGTGAACGATGAGGTCAGCAGGACGAACGTGTTGACCCCGACCAGCGGAACATCCAACAGGGCGCCTTCTGTGGAAGGATTGTTGACCTTGTAGTGCAGGAACGCCGAGATCAGGCCGCCGAAGAACATCACTTCGGAGGCCAGGAACAGCCACATGCCGAGTTTGAGGGGTTGGAGGCCCAGGGCCCGGCCGGATCGGTACGCCTCGGCATGGCTGGTCATGTGTTCGCTCATCAAACCGACTCCTGTGCGCGGCCTAGCTGCCGCCGGCGGGCGTGGCGGCCGGCGACACGGCAGGCGTCTGCCCGAAATCGTACGGACCGGACGAGACGACCGGGATGTCTTCGAAGTTCTCCGCCGGCGGCGGTGAGCTGGTCGTCCACTCGAGTGTCAGCGCCCGCCAGGGGTTCGCGGCGGCTTTGGGGCCGGTGGCCCAGCTGACAATGGCGTTGTACAGGAACGGCAGCGTGGAGATGCCCAGCAGGAAAGCGCCCACCGACGACAGGGCATTCAGCGTCGTGAACTGGTCGGCGTAGTCGGCCACCCGGCGCGGCATTCCGAGCAGGCCGGCTTCGAACTGCGGCAGGTAGGCCAGACTGGTGCCGAGGAAGTTCAGCACGAAGTGGACGATCCCCAGGCGTTCGTCATACATGCGGCCGGTGATCTTCGGGAACCAGTAGTACAGGCCGGCGTACACGGCCGAGACGCTCCCCCCGAAGAGCACGTAGTGCAGGTGGGCAACGACGAAATAGGAGTCGTGCACGTGCAGGTCGATCGGAATCGAAGCCAGGAATATGCCGGTGATGCCGCCGATGACGAACAACGACATGAAGCCCATGGCAAACAGCATCGGCGTATTGATGCGCAGCTTGCCGTCCCACATCGTCGCCAGCCAGGAGAAGAACTTCACTCCCGTCGGGACGGCGATCACCATGGATGAGATCATGTAGGGGATGCGCAGGCGCGGGTCCATCCCGCTGGTGAACATGTGGTGGGCCCAGACCGTCAGTCCGAGCACGCTGATGGCCATGCTCGACATGGCGATCGGCTTGTATCCGAACAGCGGCTTGCGTGCGAAGACCGGGATGACTTCGGAGATGATGCCCATGGCCGGCAGGACCATGATGTAGACGGCCGGGTGTGAGTAGAACCAGAAGATGTTCTGCCACAGGACGGGGTCGCCGCCGGCCGCCACGGAGAAAAAGAGCGTCCCGAAGAGGCGGTCCATCGCCACCAGAATCAGCCCGGCGGCCAGGACCGGCGTAGCGGTCAAGACCAGCAAAGAGGTGGCCAGGATCCCCCAGACGAACAGGGGCAGCCGCCAGATGGTCATGCCTTCGGCGCGCATGGTGAAGACCGTCGTCACGAAGTTGATGGCGCCCAGGATCGAGGACATGCCCAGGATGACGACACTGATGGCCCAGAGTGTCTGCCCATCCGGCCCGCGGATCGAGAGCGGCACGTAGGCCGTCCAACCCGCCTCGGCGCCGCCGACGAAGAAGCTGGCCAACATCAACAGACCGGCCGGCGGGATGAGCCAGAAGCTGAGGGCGTTCAGGCGCGGGAAGGCCATGTCGCGCGCCCCGATCATCAGCGGGATCAGGTAATTGCCGAACCCGGCCAGGACCGGGATGATCCACAGGAAGAGCATCACCGAGCCGTGATTGGTGAACAGGCGGTCGTACTCGGCGCCGTTCATCAGGTCGAAGCCAGGTCGCAACAGCTCGGCACGGATCAACATGGCCATCAGGCCGCCGAGCAGGAAGAAGATGAAGGTGGTGACGATGTACTGGAGACCGATGACCTTGTGGTCGGTGTTCCACCACAGGTAGCGGGTCCAACTCGGCAGCCGGCCGGCCAGAGAAGGCTTGGGCATGGTCGTTTCTCTCCTCGCCTCGGGGACGGATCTCACTGCGACAGCAGGTAGGCGACCAGGGTGTCGATTTCCTCGGGCGTCATCCGCTCGCCGAGGTTGGAGGGCATCAGGCCGTCGGCGTAACCGGGCACGACGAACGCTCCGGGTTCCAGGATGGACTGACGCAGGTACTCCTGCGCCTGCAGGCCCTCGACCCGTGTGGCGGCCGTCTGACCGATGCCGTCCAGGACTGGGCCGACGCTCCCGCTTGCCTGGGCATCGGCCAGGGTGTGGCAGCCGTAGCAGCCGTAGCGGTCGAACGAGGCGCGCGCCGCCTGGGCCGGGTCTCCGGAAGCGGCCGGCGCGCGCTGGCCGGCCAGCCAGGCGGCAAAGTCGGCCGGACTGTCAACCACCACCTCGCTGGTCATGGTGGCATGACCCGGGCCGCACAACTCGGCGCAGCGGATGGCGAATCGGCCGATCTGGCTGGGTGTCACCAGGAGTTCGGCGACTTGTCCCGGGGTTGCATCGCGTTTGACCCGGAACTCGGGGATCCAGAAGGAATGAATGACGTCATCGGAGGTGATTTCGAAACGGACCTGTCGGCCAACGGGAAGGTGGAGCTCGGCCGAAGTGATCCCCGCCTCCGGGTAGTGGAACTGCCAAGTGAATTGGCGGGCGCTGACCTCGACAACGAGCGGGGAATCTTCGGGCTCTTCGCTGGCGGCCAGCACGCGGAAGGAGTAGAAGGCGATCAGCGCCACAATGACGGCCGGGATCAGGGTCCAGACGATCTCCAGCCGGGCGTTGCCGTGGATCGGGGGACCGTCGCTCTCGTCACCGGGACGCCGGCGGAAGCGAATGACCGCGTACAGCAACCCGCCCTGCACGATCAGGAAGATCACCGTGGCCACGCCCAGCAGCCAGCGGAAGAGCTGGTCGACCAGTACCGCTCGAGTGGAGGCCTGCTCCGGCATCAGGTCGAGGCTCCGGGCGGCCAGGAAGCCAAGCCCCACCAGGGCCGCGGCCACAAGCACGACAGTCGCGATTCGCCTTCCGTTCACGTGAGCTCTGCCTCCCGCATCGTTCTGGGCGGCACACGCTTGTGTGCGGCCGCCAGCAAGCCCTGGCGCGGCACGGGCGCGCCGGGCGCGCCCGGCCCAGGCGCCTCGGCGTATTCTAGAGTAGAACAGTCGGGATTGTAGCACAAGTCACAAGGCGGTCGCCAGCGCAGAAATACGCACCTCCGAGACCCGGCTCGGAGGTGTCTGCACGGTGTGCCTCGCGAAGCCTGCCCTCCCGGTCTAGAGTTCGACAGAATAGGCCACGCCGACCGTCCCCGGTCCGGCGTGTGTCCCGACCACAGGGCTGGCGTCTGCCATCAGGGCCTCGATCGGATGGAAGCGCTTCTTGGCCGCCTCCAGGACCTCGCGGGCCTCCGCCTCGGCCGCAGCGTGGATGGAGGACAAGCGCACGGGCGTGCGCCCGGCCAGGCGCTCCTCGAGAACGTCCAGCATGCGCGCCGTCGCCTTGGCCTTGGTGCGCACCTTCTCGATCGGCTCGATCCGGCCGTCGCGCAGCTCGAGCAGCGGCTTGAGGTTAAGTGCCGAGCCGAGCAGCTTCGAAGCCCCGCCGATGCGCCCGCCTCGGTGCAGGTATTCGAGAGTATCGACGACAAAGAGCACGCCGGTCTTCTGTCTGGCCTGGTTGGCGACGGCGACGACCTCCTCGAAGGACTTGCCCGCTTCGGCGGCGCGTGCCGCCGCCAGGACCTGGAAGCCGAGGGCCATGGCCGTCGCTTCCGAATCGATGATCTCGATCCTCGACCCGGGCAGCATGTCGCGCGCCATCGCCGCCGATTGCAGCGTCTTGGAGAGCTTGTCGGAGAGCAGCTGCATGATGACCGGCCGGCCGGCGGCAACCAGGGGCTCAAGCATCTCCTTGAACGTGACAACCGCGACTTGGGACGTCGTCGGATTGACGGTGGAAGTCTTCAAGCGGGCGTAGAACTGGCTGGGCGTGATGTCGACACCATCGAGCAACTGCTCCTCACCCCAGATCAGGATCTGCGGGGCGACTCGGATGTCGTACTTGGCGACCAGGTCTGCGGGAATATACGCGGTGCTGTCGGTGATGAAAGCAATCGACGGCATAAGGCCTCCTGGGGATAAAGTGCGTGCGGGGGATACCCCACTCGTGATAACCCCTCCGGCGAGGGCAGGATGCGCAGGCCACGCGCGGCCAGATTCCGATGGCTTACTCAGGAGGGTTTGAGGCGCTGCCCGGCGGCCGGCGGCCGCTAGTCCCGGATTCCCGGCTGCTTCCAGCGCTGCAGCCAGGCCTCCAATCGATCCACAGGCCAGGTGTTCACCACCAGCCCGGGGGGCACCCAGCCGCGGCGGGCGACGCCTACACCGTATTCGCGCAGTTCGAAGTCCGACGGGCTGTGCGCATCGACGTTGATGGCCAAGAGGCAGCCCATCTCAGCTGCACGGCGAGCATTGGCCTCGTCCAGGTCCAGGCGCGCCGGATGAGCGTTGATCTCCAGCGCCACGCCGGTCTGCCGCGCTTCACGCAGAATCGCCTCGATATCGACCTCGGCCGGCTCTCGCCCTTCGACCATGCGCCCGGTCGGGTGCCCGATGACATCGACGTTCGGGTTGCGAATCGCGCCCAGCAGGCGAGCAGTGACCTTCTCGGGCGCCTGGCGCAGCGAGGTATGCATCGAGGCGGTCACAACGTCCAGCTGGCGCAGGACGTCGTCCGGGTAGTCGAGCGCGCCGTCCGCGCGGATTTCGACCTCCGTCCCGCGCAGCAGCCGCAACCCGGCACCGATGCGCCGCTGGACCGTCTCGATCTCCTTCGCCTGGCGGCGCAGCCGCTCGATGCTCAGGCCGTTGGCCACACCCAGGCTCTGCGAGTGATCGGAGATGACCAGGTAGCGCAGACCCAGACTCATGGCAGCCCGGGCCATCTCCTCGATGCTGTTCTGGCCATCGCTCCAGGTAGAGTGCGCATGCAGCTCCCCGGCCAGATCGTCCAGTCCGACCAGCTCAGGCAGCTGGCCGCGTTGGGCCGCCTGGATCTCGCCGCGATCCTCGCGCAGCTCCGGTGGCACCCACGGCAGACCTAGCCGCCGATAGACTTCCTCTTCGGAGTCGCACAGGATCTCCCCGCCACCAGGCTTCTTGAAGCCATGTTCCGAGAGGGATAAGCCGCGCTGCTGCGCCAGCTCACGCAGCCGCACGTTGTGCGCCTGAGACCCCGTGGCGTACTGCAAGGCCGACCCGAATCGCTCCGGCGGATGCACCCACACCTGGGCGCGCAGCCCATCCTGCAGCTCGACGCTGACCTTGGTGTCGCCCTGTCCGAGGACACGGTCGACCTGAGGCAGGCCGGCGAACAGACGGATCACCTGGGCCGCATCCTCTGCGGCCACGAGGAGATCGATGTCCCCGACGGTTTCGCGCCAGCGCCGTAGGCTGCCGGCCAGCTCCACCCGGTGGACAGACGGCATGCGCTCGATCTCCGCCAGCAGCGACAGGGCGACCGGCCGGGCCCGGCCGATCGACACGCGCCCCACCTGGCGTCGCCGCAGCGACTCGATCCCTTTGAGGATCCGTTCTTCCGAGCGGGCGCCCATGCCGGGCATGCCGCGCAGCTTCCCGGCCCGCGCCGCCTGCTCAAGGTCCGCCAGCGTCGTGATGCCCAGATCCTTCCAGAAGCGAGCCGCCTTGCGCGGTCCGACCCCCTCCACCTTGAGGACCTCCACCAGCCCGGGCGGCACCTCCGCCGCCAGCTTCTCGGCGAATTCCAGCTTTCCGGTGCGCAGCAGTTCGTCGATCTTCGATGCGATCGCCTCGCCAACGCCCGGGATCGTGCGCAGCTCGTCGGCTTCCCAGAGGGTTTGCAGGCTGCGGCCCAGGTTGCCGATCTCCTGCGCCGCGCGCCGATAGGCCAGCACCTTGTAGACCTGCTCGCCCTTGATCTCGAGCAGGTCGGCGATCAGGTCGAACACCGCAGCCACTTCACGATTGTTCACGTCTCACCCCTCACCCTAATTCCTGCGACCACCCATCGGGCCAACCCGAGTGCGCCGGCCGACTCCCTATGCCGCCAACGCGCGCGCTCATTCCCACGCCGGCCGGCTAAGGTCGACACTCGGCCGATACTGCGGGGGCCGCCGGACCCGACTGACCTGCTCGAACGCATAGGCCAGGCTCAGCAGCACCGGTTCCTGCCAGGCTCGCCCGAAGAAGACCAGGCCGACCGGTAGGCCGAAAACGTACCCGGCCGGTACGGTGACCGAAGGATAGCCGGCGACCGCGGCCGGCGAAGTGCAGCCCGCACCGTCGTGATGATCTCCGGTCACGGCGTCGGTCAGCCAGGCCGGTCCGCCGCCCGGCGCAACGATCGCCTGCAGCCGATGCTTGCGAACGACCGCGTCGATGCCTTCGCTGCGCGTCCACCGCAGGCAAGTCGCCCGCGCCTTGCGATAGGCGGCGGCTGAGAGCGGTCCCTTATCCACCGAGCGCAGCATCCGCTCCTGCTGAAAGAAGGGCATGACCTGATCGCGATGGGCCCTGTTGAAATCGATCACGTCCTGCAGGGTGCGGACGCCCGAGGGGACCGTCCGGCCGCTCAGGTACCTCTGCAGATCGGCCTTGAATTCGTAGAACAGGACCTCCACCTCGCTGGTCCCGTACTTCTCCTCCGCGGGCAGCTTGACATCGATCAGTTCAGCGCCGGCCTGTGCCAGTGTCGCCAGCGCGCGCTCCATGACTTTGTCGGTGTGCGCATCCACCTCGAAGTACGCCCGCGCCACGCCCAGCCGGGCGCCGTCCAGCGCTTGTGCGTCCAGGCCGCGGCCATAGTCCCTCAGCGCTCGATCGCGGCTGTGGCGCGTCGCCGGGTCGCGCGCGTCCACGCCGGTCATGGCTCCCAGCAGCGCGGCGGCATCGGCGACACAGCGCGCCATCGGCCCGGCCGTATCCTGGCTGTGCGAGATCGGCACGATCCCGCTGCGGCTGATCAGGCCGACGGTCGGCTTGACCCCGACGACGCCGTTGGCGTGCGCCGGGCAGATGATCGACCCGTCGGTCTCGGTCCCGACGGCCGCGGCGCACAGGCTGGCGGCCACCGCCACGGCCGACCCGGAGGATGAACCGCATGGATTGCGGTCCAGGGCATACGGGCTGTGCGTCTGCCCGCCTCGCGACGACCAGCCACTGCTCGAGTGCCGGCCGCGGAAGTTGGCCCACTCGCTCAGGTTGGTCTTGCCCAGGATCACGGCCCCGGCCTGGCGCAGTCGACGCACCAGGAAGGCGTCTCTTGGAGCCGGTGCGCCGGCCAGGGCGAGTGAGCCCGAAGTCGTCTGCATCTTGTCGCCCGTGTCGATGTTGTCCTTGAGCAGGATCGGCACCCCGTGCAGGCGGCCCCGGATGTGCCCGGCGACCCGTTCGGCGTCCAGTGCCTCGGCGATCGCCAGCGCCTCCGGATTGATCTCGATGACCGAGTTCAAAGCCGGCCCACCCCGGTCGATCGTCTGGATGCGTTCGAGGTACGCGGCGGTCACCTCGCGGGCGCTCCACTCCCCAGAGCGAAGGCGGGAGCGGAGCTCGACCAAAGGGACCTCGGTCAGATCCGGCTTCGGCTGAATGACCGCGTCCACGCGAGTTCCTACGGCCCGATCTCGGCCAGCAGCAAGGTTATCGTCCACCAGGTTCCGTCTCCCGCCAGGCCCACGCCGGCATAGCGATAGGCGCCACTAAGGAGGATCGCCCGATTCTCCGCGCTTGCCATCCAGGCGCTCACGGCTTCGGAAGCGATCGCCCGCGCCTGCGTCATCGTCGCGTAGAGCGTCTCCGCCAGGCCGCCTCCGTATCCCGCTTCGACCAGGATCATCTGCGCAGGCGTGCCCCCGCCGATGGGGTCTGTGTGATCAAAGTAACCGCCGGCCACCATGGATTCGGCCCGTTCAAAAGCCGCCTGCATGAGCCCCCGCGGCGACACCAGCGCCGGCAGGCCGAGACGCACTCGGTCCTCATTCACCCGGTTGAGGATGTCTTCTGCCAGCGGGAGCAGCACGGTCCGTCCCCCGTCGCTGTCTGTCGTCGCCGTCGGGCTCGGCTGCGCAGGCGCCAACACCGTCACAGCGCCCGTCTGCGTTACCGTGGGGGAGGTCACGAGCGCAGTCGAGGTCGAAGGTGCGGCTGTCGGGGTCTCCGCCCTCGCCGTTGATGGGATCGTCTGGGTGGAAGGCAGGACCAAACCCTCCCATCCGGGGCCGGTCGCGGGCAGCGGCAGGAATGGCGAGGCGGTGGGATCGATGGCGGCCTCAGGGACTGGTGGGTGAAACGGGGTCGGCGCGACGATGGGGAAGCTGCAGCCGCTCAGCCCGGCCGCCGCGAACACGGCCCAGGCGAGGAACCAGGACTGCCGGGCGGAGATCTGCGCCGCAGCTCGGAAGCGGACCCTGGCAGACGGCGACCTCGGGCCCGACCTGCGCCCGCTCAAACCGTTAGCCGTCGGGCGATGGTGCATGTCTGCCGCCTCCCGACCAGGCCTCGACGCCGGAGTCGTGCAAGGCACCGCCGGCTCCCCTCGTTTGACGCACGGCGAAGTCGCTCCGGCCGGCTGCCTCGCGGCTTGGACCAACCGGCCGGCCTTTCGATCGCGCGAGATTATACCCTCGCGGTCGGCGGACCCACGGGCGCCGTGTTGCCGCGCCTACCTGCTTGTGCTATTCTTGGCCTTCGGAGCCGCTGGCTGGAGGAAAGATGGCCGCGTCGGCCGCCCTGAACCCGATCGTCGTCTACATCGTCGAGCGGCACCCCCTGGAGGATCCGCTCAGCGAATCGGGCTTCGCCTGGCTCGATCCGGCGGACGAAACACATCGACTGGAAGGGTTGATCGGCGCGCACGATCCCAGCCAGGTCAGCTACCTGGTTGACCAGAGCCCCGGCGGACCGGCGTGGAAAGACCTGCTGGAAGCGCTGCTCCAGGAGCGCCTGCGGATGGTGGTCACGCACCTGGCCCCGCTCAGCCCGGCGCAGCGCCAACAGTTGATCGGGGTGTGCGCGCAGACCGGAACGCAGTTGATCACGCCCAGCGACGCCGGCCGCAACCGTACGCTCTCCAGTGAGCCCAAGACTCGACCTCGACACAAGCCCGGCGGCAGCGAGGGCGGCAGTTGACCTTCGAGGTCGTCGGGAACCTCCACACCCACACAGCCTACTCTGACGGCACGGGCAGTCACGAGGACATCGCCGCTGCCGCGCTGCGCGCCGGCCTGGACTTTGTCATTGTCACCGACCACAACGTCTGGGTCGACGGAATGGAGGGTTACCGGCGCGATCGCCAGCGGCGGGTCCTGCTGCTGGTCGGTGAGGAGATCCACGATCAGGTCCGCATCCCGCAGAAGAATCATCTGCTCGTGTTCGGGGCCGGCCGCGAACTCTCCGCGCTGGCGGAGTCGCCTCAGAAGCTGGTGGATGCCGCCCGCCAGGCCGGCGGGGTTGCCTATCTGGCGCATCCCGTAGATCCCGAGGCGCCCCTGTTCAAGCAGGCCGACCTGGGCTGGGTAAGTTGGGAGGTCGAGGGCTACGCCGGCCTGGAGATCTGGAACGCGATGTCGGAGTTCAAGTCGCTGCTGCGCTCGCGCGCTGCGGCGCTCTACTACGGTTTCAATCCTGAACAGGTGGCCTCAGGCCCCTTTCCTCAGGCGCTGCAGAAGTGGGACGAACTCCTGGCGGCCGGCAAACGGGTGGCGGTGGTCGGCGGCGCCGACGCCCACGAGCTGGATATCCGGCTTGGCCCGATCCGGCGCGTGGTGTTCCCCTATGAGTTCCATTTCCGAGCGGTGAACACACATGTCCTGATCGACTCTCCGCTCAGCGGCGATACGGCTGGTGACGGACGCATGATCTACAGCGGGCTGGCGCGCGGCCGCTGCTTCGCCGCGTACGACCTGCCGGCGTCGGCTCGAGGATTCCGTTTCACGGGCCAGGGCAAAGAGACGGCGGCCGAGATGGGCGACACGATCAGCGCCCGCCACGGGGTGACGCTGCAGGTGTGGACGCCCTCGCCCGCCGACATCCGGTTGCTGCGCGCCGGCGCCGTCGTGCGTGAGTGGCCCGGCCAACAGGGCGGCGTGCATACGGTCACCGAACCGGGGGCCTATCGTGCCGAAGCCTACGTCGAGTTCCGCGGCCGCAAGCGCGGCTGGATCTTCAGCAGTCCGATCTACGTGACACCATGAACTACCCGATGGGAGGCAGCATGCGCCGCGCACGAGTCGTTTTCATTGTGTTGATGGTCGGGCTGGCCTCCGCAGCCTGCAACCGTCCGGCCGGCATCTCCGACGTCGAAGTCTCCACCTCGGTGGCCGGGACGCTCACGGCCGAGGCGGTTGTCTCCCCTCCGACGTCGACGCAGCCTCAGGCGGCGGCGGTCGGGACACTCAGCGGACGGATGTGTTACCCGTCGGAGAGCATTCCGGCGATGACGCTCTATCTGGAGAACACCGCCGCCGGCACCGCCACAGAGGTGGCGATCGCACCGAATCAGGGGACCTTCTCGATCGAGCTGCCTCCGGGCACCTACATTGCCTATGCATGGCGGCCGGGGTTCGAGATCGGCGGAGCGTACACGCCGGCCGTCCCCTGCGGGCTGACGACCGCCTGCACCGATCACAGCCTGCTTCCGGTCACCGTCGCTGCCGGCGAGACCGTGACAAATGTAGACCTGTGCGACTGGTATGGAGGCCCGGGGGCGATCCCGCTGCCACCGGGGGTGGTCCCGACAGTCACCAGCGCGCCGGTCCCTTCGGCCGTGCTGCCGACGAATACCGGCACCGCCCCGGGCGGCATTGAGGGCACCTTCTCGTATCCAGGCACCGTCCCTATCGTAGTCGTTCTGGCCTACAACCTGGAGTCGACGTACTGGTGGTGGGTGGGCACCGCCTCCGGGCAGACGTGGTATTCGTTCGATGAGATTCCGCCCGGGCGCTACCAGGTCGTTGGCTATGCGACGAGCGGGCTCGAAGCGACCTACTCCAGCGGTGCCGCGGTGGTCGTCAACCCGGGGCAGACCACGGAGGGCATCGACCTGACCAATTGGCGGCCGGCGGGAACGTATCGCGCCAAGCCGGGCGAGATCGACTATCCCTGAGCGATGGGCCTCGACGAGCTAGAGCAGGCTGAGGCCCTCGTCGAGTGTGGGATAGGCCAGCTGCGGCAGCACCTCATCCCGCATCCGACGCGTGTCGATGACATGCGGGACCATGCCGATGCGGATGAAATCCCGCGTCAGCGGCGAGGCCTTGCGGAACAAACCTGCGTACAGTTCGACCAGTCCTGCCGCCAGGAAGAACACGGCCGGAGGCGCGCGCCATGGCCGCGGCAGTCCCCAGTGGTCGGCAGCGCGGTCGAGGAAGACCTGGAGCGTTAGCGGCTGATCGTCTCCCAGGCCAATCACTCCGCTAAGCGCCGGGCGGCGAATGGCCGATTCGACCGCCGAAAGGAAGTCCGGCAGCGCCAGCCAGTGATACCACGTTGGATTGGGCCACACGCCCAGCAGGCGCCGCGCCAGAAGCCGGCGCGCAGCCTCGATCATCAGCACCCCGCGACCATAGACCGTGCCCACACGCAGGACCACCGCTTCCATCCCGCCTCGTTCACTTGCCGAGAACAGGGCCCGTTCCGCCGCCAGCCGAGTCCGGGCATGGACGGAGATCGGTTGGGCGTCGAGCCTGCCCGAGGCCGGCATTTCGGGGGTGGTCGGGCCCTCGACATGTGGAAACGAAATCAGGATGAACCGTCGAACGCCGGCGCGCAGTGAGGCCTCGATCAAGTTGCCGGCATAGGCAGTATTGGTGCGAGGCAAGAACTTCTCCGGCCGAGGGGCGAACAGGACGCCCGCGAAGTGGACCACGCAGCCCACGCCTCGGCAGGCCGGCTCCAGCGTCTGAGGCTCCGCCAGATCGGCCTGACAGGCCTCGACTCGGGCATCGAGCCTCAGATCGCTCGCCAGCGGCCTGCGATGGAACATGAGCCTCTGCCGAAGATCGGTGCTCAGGAGCCGGCGGGCGAGGAAGCCCCCCAGGTTCCCGGCCGCTCCTGTGATGAGCACATCGGCTCCCATCATTTGGGCTCCGCACGCCATGGTTGTAAGCTGATCAGGTGCCAAACCGCCTCGGTCCGGTCGGACCCGCCGGCCCGCTGATGCCGGCCCGGCAATGCCCGGGCAGTCTAGCACACTGTCGCCAGAGCGGCCGGGAGACTGCCCGTGGTACAATCCTAGCCCATCTGTTCCATAGGAGGCGGCGGTGCCTGAATTCACGTTGCATGCCCCCTACCATCCGACCGGCGACCAGCCCGAGGCGATCGAGCAGCTCGTCGCCGGCCTCGAACGCGGCGACAAGCACCAGGTCCTCCTGGGCGCCACCGCCACGGGCAAGACCTTCGCCATCGCCAACGTTGTGGCCCGGGTCCAGCGGCCGACGCTTGTCCTGGCCCACAACAAGACGCTCGGTGCGCAGCTTTACGCCGAGTTCAAGGACTTCTTCCCCGACAACGCCGTCGAGTACTTCGTTTCCTACTACGACTACTATCAGCCCGAAGCCTACGTGCCCAAGAACGACCTGTACATCGAGAAAGAGACCGAAATCAACGAGGAGATCGAGCGACTGCGGCTTTCGACCACGGCCTCGGTACTCTCGCGGCGCGACGTGCTCGTCGTCGCCTCTGTGTCGTCGATCTACGGTATCGGCAGTCCGGAAGCCTACGGCCGCGTGGTCCTCAACCTGGACGTCGGGCGGGTCTACAGGCGCTCGGCCATCCTGCGCCAGCTGGTCGAATCCCACTACGAACGCAATGATATGGAGCTTCGTCCGGGAACGTTCCGCGTGCGCGGCGACACGCTCGAGATCGTTCCGGCCTACCAGGAGCACGGCTTGCGTCTCGGCTTCTTCGGGGATGAGCTCGAACGGATCGCCGAGTTCGATCCGCTCACGGGGGAGCTGCTGGTGGAGCGGCAGTCGACCTCGATCTATCCAGCCAAGCACTTCATCACCGAGGAGGAGAAGCTCCAGGCCGCGCTGCAGGGGATTGAAGAAGAGCTGGCGTTGCGACTGGCCGAACTGAAGGCCAAAGGACGGCTGCTCGAGGCGCAACGACTCGAACAGCGGACACACTACGACCTGGAAATGATGCGCGAGGTCGGCTACTGCGCCGGGATCGAGAACTACTCGAGGCACCTCGACCAGCGGCCGCCCGGCTCCCCGCCCTGGACGCTGATCGACTACTTCCCGCCCGACTACCTGCTGGTCATCGATGAGAGTCACATGACCATCCCACAGATCCGGGGCATGTATGGAGGCGATCGCACCCGCAAGGAGATCCTGGTCGACTATGGCTTCCGGCTGCCTTCGGCGCTCGACAACCGCCCGCTGTCCTTCGACGAGTTCTCGAGCCGCACCGGCCAGATCCTGTACACGTCAGCCACACCGGGCCCGTACGAGTTGGAGAATGCCGCACAGGTCGTCGAGCAGATCATCCGCCCGACAGGTCTGGTGGATCCGGTCGTTGAAGTCCGCCCCATCGAGGGCCAGATCGACAACCTGGTGACCGAGATCCGCCGGCGTGTCGAGCACGGTCAGCGCGCGCTGGTGACCACGCTCACCAAGCGTATGGCCGAGGACCTTTCGGACTACCTGCGTGAGTTAGGCATCAAGGTCCACTATCTGCATTCCGAGGTCGAGACGATCGAGCGCGTCGGAATCCTGCGGGACCTGCGGCTGGGAATCTATGACGTGGTGGTGGGGATCAACCTGCTGCGGGAAGGGCTCGACCTTCCGGAGGTCTCTCTGGTGGCGATCCTCGACGCCGACAAGGAGGGTTTCCTGCGTTCCGATACCGCCTTGATCCAGACCATCGGCCGGGCCGCCCGTCACGTCGAGGGGAAGGTGATCATGTACGCCGACCGGACGACCGACTCGATGCGCAAGGCGATCGACGAGACCGACCGGCGGCGCGCCAAACAGCTGAGTTTCAACGAGGCGCACGGGATCGAGCCGGTCAGCATCGTCAAAGCTGTGCACGACCTGACCGATCAGCTCGCGGCCCATGCGGTCGCCGAGGAGAAAGCCGAGTACAAGCCGATGACCGCGGCACAGCTGCCGCGGGATGAGCTGGCGCGCCTGATCCGGGATCTGGAGAAGCAGATGCGCAGCTCGGCCGAGGCGCTCGAGTTCGAGAAGGCGGCCGCGCTGCGGGATCAGATCTACGAACTGCGCGAAGCGCTGGCCGAGAAGGAGGATCTGCCGCCGTGGCAGCGCGCGCGGGTCCTGTCCGGCGAGAGCCGGTCGGCTGGCGATCCGGACTGACCGGCGCACGCGCCGGCTTCCGCCCAGGCGAGGCCGGTCACGCGGACGTTGGAGGCCGCTGTGCCACACAAGCGCAAGAAGGCAACCCGGGGCAATGTTGGCCTGTCGAAGAGCGCCGGCTACCAGGTCGGGGCCCGGCGGACATTTCCCATCAGCGCCGAGGCGGCCTGGCAGTTGTTGATGTCCCCCGCCGGCCTGCGCCTCTGGCTGGGCAGTGCGCTGCAGGGGGGCCTGGCGAGGGGCAAGGAGTTCACGCTGCGAGATGGGACCGAGTGCCGGGCGCGGGTGCTGTCGCCGGAACACCATCTGCGCTTGACCTGGCAGCCGTCCGGATGGTCGAGGAGTTCGACGCTCCAGGTCCGGGTGATCCAGGCCGCGCGCGGCACGACCATCGCAATCCATCAGGAGCGCTTACCCAACGCGCGGTCGCGCAGCCAGCGGCGAGTGCACTTCGAACAGGTGTTTGATCGATTGGGCAGACGGTTAGGGGAGTGACGGATCGGCTGCCGGAAGCCTTAACGTCAGAATCGCCCCGCCCTCGGCG
>Ga0105106_10001394_pt1 | contig 17417 bp, 10 predicted proteins | sample PPLLaktember2015_5_FD_79109 | JGI IMG/M metagenome (GOLD analysis project Ga0105106, IMG submission 79109) | Freshwater sediment microbial communities from Prairie Pothole Lake near Jamestown, North Dakota, USA - PPLs Lake P8 Core (1) Depth... | ecosystem: Environmental > Aquatic > Freshwater >...
CCAATTATTAAACTGGATCCGCTCTTTTTAGACAGAAGTCATGAGCTTGGACACAGGTAATCTTGGACTGACAGGTTATGTTATAAAAAAAAGCTGTTCCTCTCCGGGAACAGCTTTTAGTTTTATTTTCTTTCTATTTTCTATTATCAATTGGGACATACGAACGTTTCGTCTCCCCTATATAGATCTGCCGCGGGCGGTAAATCCTTGCCCCTGGGGTTTCCTTCATTTCTTTCCATTGTGCAATCCATCCCGGCAATCGTCCCAGTGCAAACATTACAGTAAACATATTGGTGGGTATCCCCATTGCGCGGTAGATAATCCCGCTGTAAAAATCGACATTCGGGTATAGTTTTCTTTCAACGAAGAAAGAATCTTTCAATGCAGCTTCTTCAAGATTTTTTGCAATCTCCAGCAGAGGATCATTCATTCCCAGCTGGACAAGCACTTTATCTGCGGAAGCTTTAAGTATTTTTGCCCGCGGGTCAAAGTTTTTATAAACCCGGTGGCCAAACCCCATCAGCTTAAATTTAGACTCTTTATCTTTCGCCATATCGACATATTTTTTATAGTTGCCCCCGTCATTTTTGATGGTTTCGAGCATGGTAATTACCTGCTGGTTAGCGCCGCCATGAAGAGGACCCCATAAAGCGCAAATTCCGGCAGAAATACTTGCAAAAAGATTTGCTTCACTGCTGCCGACCATTCTTACTGTAGAAGTGCTGCAGTTTTGTTCATGATCCGCATGAAGTATTAATAGAAGGTCAAGAGCATCTTCCATTACTTTCGGCACTTCGTATTCTTCCGACGGGACAGCAAACATCATGTGCAGGAAATCGGCGGCATAGCTGAGAACGTTCCGCGGATAAATATACGGTTGGCCGATAGATTTTTTATATGAAAAGGCTGCAATAGTATTCAGCTTTGCTATAAGCCTGATCATGTTCAGCTCAAGATCGACATTTTTACCTACCTCCGGGTAGAATGCTGACAATGAGCTTACCATTGAGGATAGCATTCCCATCGGATGAGCCGTTGGCGGATATCCTTCGAAAAACTTTTTCATATCCTCATGAAGCAAGCTGTGATGCCGAAGCTCGTAATTAAATTTTTTCAGTTCCTCTTTTTTTGGAAGATTACCGTAAATCAATAAATATGCAACCTCTGTAAATGTTGATTTCTCGGCGAGTTCTTCGATAGGGTAGCCCCTGTAGCGGAGTATTCCTTTTTCCCCGTCAATAAATGTAATGGCGCTGCTGCATGAACCGGTATTGCCGTACCCGCTGTCGGAAGTTATTGCTCCGGTTTTGCTCCTAAGCTGGGTTATATCGATACCTACTTCGCACTCGGAACCTACATGGACGGGAAGTTCAATCTCTTTTCCTTGAAAAGTAAGCTTTGCAGTTTCTATTTTACTCTCACTCATTTTTATCCCTTTCTGCTAGCGTAAGTGTTTATTTAGTTAATTATCTTATTTTGTTTTAATCGAAATGTTTTCGAGTAAGCCCCCGCTCCCTTAATTTAAAAAAATAAATATTTTCTTAAAAGAATCTAACTATGCAAATTGAAAATATCAACAACCTTAATTGATCTTTTTGTTTAATAAATAAACAGTATTATGCTAAACTCCGCTAATTATTAATTCCGCCGCCATTCTTCCGCTTTTTACAGCACTCTCAATTGTGGACGGAAGACCTGTATTAATCCAGTCACCTGCAAAAAACATATTTTTGAATTTAGTTTCAGGTTCCGGTCTTTTATTTAAAATTTTATTTGAAGGTACAAAGGTTGCTCTTTTTTCTTTAATCACTTTATAATTTGTCACTAAATTTTTTCCAATTCCGGTAAACCTGCACAATTCTTCTCCGGTGATATTGAATATCTCTTCCTTAGAGATACCGGAAAGATAGTCTGCATCGCTGATAACCATTGTTATAAAATTATTATGATTAAAAATCCAATGGACGGGAGAATTTATTAATCCGTAAAATTTTTCAGTCAGTTTGTTTTCCTTCAGCCAGATATGAATATTTATTATTGTTGAATATTCCAAATCATTCATCACGTCAAAGTGGTAATCAGGCAGGATCCTTTGCAGTGCAAATAACGGAACTGCAGTTACTAAAAAATCAAAATCTTTTATCGTCCTTTTATTTGTTTTTATTCCGGTAACCTCAGTTCCATTGTAAAGCAATTCGATTACTTCTTCGGATAAAGAGACTGCTCCGTTATTTTTTTTTAGGAAGATCTCTGCATCGGTACAAAATGCTTCGGTTAATCCTTTATTAGGGATTACAACGGCAGCGCTCTTATTCCCGCGGAAAAAAATTCTTTTTAAAATTACGGAAAAAGTTTTTGCGGATGCTTTTTTAATATTCGTATTCAGCGCACCGACGGCAATTATTTCCCAGAATGCCTTTTGAATATTTTCCGTCTGCTTTTCAATTTTCAGCCAATCATATACGGTAAGCTTCTCCAGCTTTTCATCGGAATAGAAATAAAGTTTAAGGAAGAACTTTAAAAGACGGAATCTCTCGTTTAAGGTTATTGCCTGGTAATTTAATAAACCAAAAAGAAGGCTTAAAGGATAAGGCAAAGAGTACGCCCGGAGTTTTTGAACTGAATAACCTGGCTTTAAAAAATTTACTTCTAACTTTTTTTGAATGTAAAGATTTTTCTCGGCATCTATTAATCTTAAAAACCTGAAAGTATCTTTGTAGCAGCCCATTAAGATATGCTGTCCATTATCGATGCATGATTCCGTATACTTATCGATCAATGAATAGGCTCTGCCGCCGAGCTTAGAGGAAGCTTCAATAAGTTCTACATTAAATCCCCTGTTAGCCAGATAAACTGCGGAAGTAAGCCCAGCTAACCCTCCTCCAATTACAATGCATTTTTTCAAATGATATTATTATTAATGAATTAATTCTTAATCTTAATCTTTCTCTTTCTCTTGATCTTCCAATCTAAATTGGCTTTAAACTTACTAAGGATTAAGAATAGGATTATGAGTAAGATTAATAAGTAATGTTAGACAGCTTATGATAATTAATAAACCAGGCTGTATTTAGCCCACACGCCGAGCGAAATTCCTACTTTTTCAAATTTTGAAACTTTGATATTTTTTTGGTAAACATCAAAATCAGCCTCGATGATTTTATCCAGCAGCTTACGGTAAATATGCTGCATCGCCCTTGCTGCAAACAATCCACCTTTATCTTCAAGATTTAAATTTGCAGTGGCTTTATCAAAGTATTCCTTCGCTCTTTCCGATTCGAATTCCATCAGCTTAATGAAATTAGAATTATAATTTTGAGATAAGATATCTTCCTCGCTGTAATTAAAGCTTTTAAGATCTTTTTGAGGCAGATAAATTCTTCCGTTCTGGGAATCTTTCTTTATGTCGCGGAGTATATTTGTTAATTGCAGTGCAATACCGAGATTAATCGCAAAATCTTTTGTTGATTTATGTTTGTATCCGAATATCTCAATACACATGAGACCTACAGTTGAGGCAACGCGGTAGCAGTAGAGCTGCAGATCATCGAAAGTTAAATACCTGTTCCGCTGCAGATCCATTTCCATTCCTTTAAGCAGCTCAAAAAAAGGTTCATAAGGGATGTTAAATTTTTGAATGGTTTTGCCGAGCTTATTTAAAAGAACATAATCTGAACTCCCGGAAAAAGCTTTTTCAAGCTCTAATCTCCATTTGCGGAGCTTTTCATATTTTAATTCGTCCGAAAGATCCCCCTCATCGATGATATCGTCGGTTTCACGGCAGAAAGCATAAACAGTATTCATGGCATCCCTCTTCTCTGTTGGGAGCAGATTGAATGCATAGTAAAAACTGCTTCTGCTTTTACGCGCTATGTCTTTCGCCTGATCTGTCATTTTCCTAAAGATTCCATAAAAATAAGAGCAAAGTCTATTTTGCTTAAACTCGGTCTTTCCTGGAATACATTATAATTATTATTTTCAATTTTTCTTAAAACGGCTGCTCCACCGAGAATCGTCCATTTTATCTCATACTTTAATCTTCCGTTCAAGTATGCCGTAAGTTCTTTACCTTCCTTAAATAATCGCCGTGTTCTATCAATATTAAATTTCAAAAGTTTACCGAAATTAAGATTATTTTCTTTTAAGTCAAAGATCTTTTTATCAACCCCGAATTTTTCCATTTCATCGGAAGGATAATAGATTCTTCCTTTTTCATAATCTATCAAAGTATCCTGATAAAAATTGGTAAGCTGCAATGCCGTACAAATTTTATCGGACAAAGAAAATGCCTGATCATTTCTTATTCCATGCAGTTCAAGAACGAGCCTTCCAACGGGATTAGCCGAATACCTGCAGTAATTTAATAAATCATCGAAGTTTTCATAACATTTTTTACATACATCCTGCTTAAATGCGGTCAAAAGGTTAAAAAAATGTTCGGGTGAAAGATTCTTATGGTTTATCGTATGAAATAATGCTTCTTCAAAACCGGTTGTAAAATTCCCCTTTATTGCAGAAGAAAGTTTCTCTTCAAATGCATTTAACATATCCATTCTTTTTTCCGGAGTAAAATTTCCTTCGTCGGCCATATCATCAGCGGTTCTTGCAAAGCGGTAGATAACTGCAATATATTTTCTCAGATCCTTTTTTATAAGCAGCGAAACTACAGGAAAATTTTCGTAATGGTTTTTTGCGAATTGAAGAGATTCCTTATAAGCGGCTTCTATATCACTCATGACTTTTGAAAGTTTGAAATTCAATTATTTAAATAATAAAAACATTGGATAATTCAAAATAGGTGAACTCAAATAAAGGAGATAATTATTGGAGAAGGATCCGGAAAATGATTCCGCTTCTTACAAAAAAAGGATTAGCTTTTAAATCAATAATTTAAAATTCTTCCCCGCCGTTATTATTATTTTCTTGATCGCCGTTTCTCTCCGGTCTTTCTTCTTTATAGCTGTTAAAATTAAACCTGAGGTTAAGCATAACCATTGGGGACTCTCTTGAAAAATAATTGTATGTATAGAAGTCAGCTCCTTCTGAAGTGGATTCAAATTTTGCCGTGCTGAATATGTCCCGGACCTGCAGAATTAAAGTCAGTTGTCTATTTAAAAAATCCTGTTTCACGGAAAGATCAGACGAGAAAAATCCTTCCCTTTTCCCCTGCGATGAAACAGTAGGACTGTTATACCTGGTATTGAACTGCACCTGTGTAGCTGTAAATATTTTAAAAGAATTATTAAATCTTGAACTCCATGAAAAAGTCTCCCGCGAGAACGGATTATTATTCAGCACCCCTTTTATTTTATAATTATAAAGATTTCCCATCAAATCTAGGCTCCAGAATTCCAGCGGATCAAACATTAATGTAAATTCAGATCCAAAAGAATAATCTTTCCCGATATTTTCAACACTGTTCAAAGTTACATTCTCTGCGCCAGGGTAATTGGATCTTATATGATCGGTTTTATTATGAGTCATCCGGTAATAAAATTCATTTGTTAAAGAGACACCAAAAAAAGCAGTTTGAAACCCGAATTCATAAGAATCTATATATTGTGGTTTAAGTGCGGGATTGCCGATCCGGACATTATTTGCATCTATCCAGGTATAGAAAGGCTCCAATTCCCATCCGCCGGGACGGTCAATTCTCCGTGTGTAGCTTCCCATTAATTGTGTTACAGCCGAAAATTTATAGGAAGTGTGAATAGTCGGGAAAAAATCCCATTCATCAATCGAGAATTTCTCGCCGGTAGTTTTCAATTGTACTGTACTGAATGTATATTCGGATCTTATTCCTCCCTGGAATCCGAAATTATTATATTCATCCGCGTAGGTAGAATATAATGAAAGCTCTTTCTGGTTGTAATTGGTTGTATTGCTGAAAAAAGGCTGAAATTCATAATTATTTGTTTGAGGATTGTATTCATAGAGTCCGTTTCCTTCCTCAGAATCTTCAATTTCGCCTTGAACACCGGCCTCAAACTTATTCACTTCGCCGAGAGGCAATGTATAATCGATCTTCCACTCAACTTCGGAAGAAGGCCCAAACTCAGTTGTCCTTCTGCCGCTGAACTGATTCCCGTTCTCAAACTCTGAAGATAAAGTCAATTCATCGGAATTATCGCGGCTTAAGACAAATTCTCCCGAAAGTCTATGAAGCTCATTTCCAAAGTACTTGTAATAGTTTAAGTTAAGGTCATAAAAATCACCCGATCTGCTTCGTTCTCCATGACTTAAATAATTTAAAGACGGTTCGTTATTTGTCCAGCTTATATAATTTGAAGTTGATCCGCCGCCGAATTCCCGTGAACCGACTCTGCCGCCGATATTTAATACATCACTTTCGCTTAAATTAAATTCGATTCCGCCGCGAAGGTTGAAAGATTTTCTTCCCCATTCCCTGCTGCCGTCTGAGTTTAAAAATGATGTACTGTCGGGGAAAATATATCTTCTATTTTCTCTGCTTGTGCCGGGAAAGAATCTCCTGTTATAATTTAAACCGAAGTTATAATTCACTGAGGAAGTCTTATACTCAAATAAAAAACCTCCTCCGTATTTATCATTAAGACCGGCATTAGCGTTTATAATTCCGCTTAAACCGAGGTTTGTATTTTTTTTCAAAATAATATTAATGATTCCTGCTTCCCCTTCAGCATCATATTTAGCTGAAGGATTTGTTATGATTTCAATTTTCTGGATAGCCTCTGCGGGAGTCTGCTGAAGTATATCCTGCGGATCTACAATAGAAGGCCTTCCGTCAATCAATACGGTAAAGTTGCTGCTTCCTCTAAGACTCACATTCACTTCAATGTCTACAGTAACAGAAGGAACATTCTCAAGAACTTCGGCTGCATTGCCTGAAATTGTAGTTTGCATTTGAGTAACATCAATTACTTTTTTATCAATCTGGTAGGTTACGGGATTTCTTTCTCCGCGGACTTCAACATTACCCAGGTTTATAACCGAAGGTCTTATTATTATTTTACCCAAATTAACATTGAAGTTAGGGGGGCCGATTGAGATGCTGTCTATTCTTACTTTTTCATACCCTATAAACTGCACGTTAACATAATAATCTCCCGGACGAATTCCGGTTATTGCAAACTTACCATTGGCATCGCTTATTGAACCTGTTATCTGGGTATTATCTTTTAGAGAAAAAACAATAACGTTGGCATATTCGATGGGAGCATTTGTACTTTCATCATGAACTTCTCCTCTGATAGTTCCCCCGGTTCCTCTTCTATCCCCTCTTCCCTGGCTGTATGCTGAACAAGTAATCAGTATTAACAGACTAAAAACAATATATTTTTTTATCATAAGTTTCTCTAAAATAGAACAAAATATTTACATCTTAGACAATTTTTTCCCCGTATAGGTTTATTCAATATATAAATAATAGAATAAAAAGGAAGCAGTATTATTCCTTCTTGCTTTATCTCATAATTAGAGAAACTCCAGGCAAAACCTATATTGTCAAGATAAATTATTTATGAGCAAATTCCAGCGGTCTTTCCTCAAGAGTTAAATCTTTTTCCGCCAGTATGGCTGTTTCTGCTTTTCTAACGCTCGTAAAACGTGAAAGTAGAATGTAAACTACAGGCACTACAATTAACGTTAAAAAAGTTGAGAAGAATACTCCGCCCACTACCACTAAACCTAAGGGACTCCGGGATTCGCCTCCGGCACCGAGGCCAATTGCAATAGGCAGTATTCCAAAGATGGTTGAAAAAGAAGTCATTAGAATCGGTCTGAGACGGATCGTTGAAGCTTCGACAACTGCTTCAATAATTTCGAGTCCCTTCGCACGCTGCTGGTTAGCAAATTCCACGATTAAGATGGCATTTTTTGTAACCAGACCGATAAGCATGATTAAACCTATCTGGGAATAAATGTTCAGAGTTTGGCCGAAAATAAAGAGAGTAAGCAATGCTCCGAATACAGCAAGCGGTACGGAAAGTAATATTGTAAACGGATGTATAAAACTTTCAAACTGAGCAGATAAAACAAGATAAATAAAAATCAGTGCAAGAATGAACATAAAATAGAGTGCCGAACTTGATGTTTTATATTCAAGAGACTGCCCCGAATAATCCCGTTTGATTCCCGGAGGAAGCTTTTCTGCCGCAATTCTATCAAGATCATCCAATGCAGTACCAAGCGTTACGCCCGGAGCCAGGCTTGCGGTAATTGTAGCTGAACGGATTCTGTTGTAGTGGTTTAATTCTTTAGGAGCTACCGTTTTCTGTACTTTTACTACATTCGCAAGCTGAACCAATCCGCCTGTTCCTCTTATGTAAATATTCTCAATTGCATCAGGCGTCGAACGCAGTTCGCGCTTCATCTGTAAAATAACATCGTACTTTTTAGTACCGCGTTTGAAATCAGTTACTACCCTACCTCCCAAAAATGTTTCAAGCGTAGATCCGATATCGGAGACCGATAATCCTAAGTCTGAAGCCCTTTCACGGTCTATGTTTATATCAAGCTGCGGTTTATTTAACCGGAGGTCGGTATCTAAATTAATAAGATATCCAAGTTTTGAAGCTTCACCCATCATGATATTTACTGCCTGGCTCAGTTCCTCATAGTTATCGCCTTGAAGGACATATCCTACATCGCCTGAAAAATCTCCTCCGAGACTAGGCGGATTAATTACAAATGCAAGCACACCCGGTATAGATATAAGCTGCGGAAAAAGCTCTTCAATAATCTGCTGCTGTGATTTTTCTCTTTCATCGCGCGGTTTCAGATTTAAAAACATGAAGCTGTTTGTAACGCTTCCCGGTCCGCCGAAACCTAAGCCGGTTGCTGTAAAAAGTCCCTGTCTCTCAGGGAGCGGTAAAAGGCGGCTTTCAATTTCTCTTACATAACTGTCGGTATATTCAAGTGTCGCTCCTTCCGGGGCAATCACAATACCGAAGCCCACACCGCGGTCTTCAGTAGGAACAAGTTCGCTAGGCAGCATTCTGAACAACACAAAAGCTAAAACGAGCAGTACGGCTCCTCCGGCTATTATTATTATACGATAACGGAGTGCGATGCGTAATGAGTTTTCATAAACTTTATTCAATTTATCAAAAAAAGTATCGAATGACCGGGATGCCCATCCTTTGCCGAGGCCATGTAAAGGTCTAAGAATCTGCGAAGAGATCATAGGAGTTAAAGTAAGAGCCACAAAGCCTGAAATTAAGACAGCTACGGCCACGGCAACTCCAAATTCATTAAATAACCTTCCCACATTGCCGCTTAAGAATGCAAGAGGAACAAATACTGCTACTAGAGTTAATGTTGTTGAAACTACTGCGAATCCGATTTCTTTGCTTCCGTCAATAGCTGCCTGCCAGCGGCTTTTCCCCATCTCCATATGACGGTAGATATTCTCAAGTACAACAATAGCGTCGTCGACAACTAAACCTATAGCCAAAACAAATCCAAGAAGTGTGAGAATATTAATTGTGAAGCCTGCAAAATAAACCGCTGCTAAAGCACCAATAATCGATACCGGTATTGCAACGGCTGGAATAATTGTAGCCCTAAAACTTTTCAGAAAAGCCAGGACAACGAGTACAACCAGCAATATTGCAATCAACAGTGTTTCCTGCACTTCGGCTATCGATTCATTAATAAATACGGAGCTGTCGTAGGCTATTTCCAGCTTCATACCTGCAGGTAGAAGCTTTTGTAATTCCGGAATAACCGATTGGATTTCCTTTGCAACATCAACAGTGGAGGCTTTAGATTGTTTTACAATTCCCAATCCAACTGCAGGCTGACCATTCCACCGGGCGGCGGAACGTTCATCTTCAGCCCCGACATTTACTTCTGCAACATCGCGAAGACGGACGACATTATTCCCCGACTGAGATACAATGATAGCCCCAAACTCTTCAGGTTTAGACAACTCACCCCTTGTACGTACAGCGAATTCCCGTTTTTCACCTTCAACTCTGCCCCCGGGAATTTCGGCATTTTCTTGTCTAATTGCACTCTCAACATCCTGAGTGGTCAATCCATGTGCGGCCATCCGGAGAGGATCGAGCCATACACGCATTGCATAACGCCGTTCACCGCCGATTATTACGGAGCCGACTCCGGGCAACCGCTGAATCCTTTCTTTAAGTATCCTATCCGCTAAATCAGATAATTCAAGAGTAGAATGTTCCTTGCTCGAAAGTCCAAGCCAAACAATCGGCTGTGCATTCGCATCCACTTTAGAGATAATAGGATCCTCAATTTCCTGGGGCAGAGTGCCGCGGATTCTAGAAACTCTCTCACGGACATCATTTGCCGATTCATTCACATCCCGGTTAAGCTCAAACTCAATTGTTATTACCGAACCTCCTTCCCTGCTTGAAGAAGAAATGGTTTTCACCCCTTCAAGGGTGGCGAACTGTTCTTCCAGGACATCTGTGATTTCCGTTTCAACAACATTTGAGCTTGCACCCCTGTAAAGAGTTACAACCGAAATAATAGGCGGATCTATATCAGGGTATTCTCTTACAGGTAATTGAGTAAAAGAAATAATCCCGAAAAGTATGATTGTCAGACTCATTACTGTGGCAAGCACGGGCCGCTGTATAGATATATGACTTAATTTCATATTATATCCTTTCTATCATTATAATCATCACTGCCTGCTAAGCGTTGCACCATTTGAGGCAATAGGTATAACTTTAGCCCCGTCAAAAAGTTTTTGATGACCTGCACTTACAACTTCTCCGCCCGGTTCCAAACCTTTAATCACTTCAACAACATCGGGAAGCTGAATACCCATGGTAATAGGGACACGGGCGACACTGCTGTCCTCTTTTACTATAAAAACAAACGACTGATCTCCGGCAGCAAATACAGCTTCATTTGGAACTGTTAATGCATCCTGGCGTTCATTTAAGATTACCGAAACATTAGTCGACATACCGGGTTTGAATTTTTGTCCGGGATTCTTAACAAGTGCAACAACCTGAACGCTCCGGGTTTCGGGATTCAGAACAGGTTCAACTGCTATAATTTTCCCGTTAACCTTGTGATCAGGATAAACCGGACTTGATACTATAACTTCGGAACCCTTTCTAAGCTGAGAAATAAAACGTTCCGGAGCGGAAAATACAACACGTATTTGATCCAAATTTGCTAACTCGGTAATGGCCTGACCGGTTCTTAAAAACGTACCCACACTTACCTTTCGTGTTCCGACAATCCCATCGAAGGGGGCTACAATCCTTGTTTTAATAAAGCGGGATCTCGCGACTGAAAGATTGGCTTCGGCAACCTTTAAAGCTGCAGTAGCATCATCCAAATCCTGGGGTGTCCCGGCTTTCTGATCGACTACCGTTTTAATACGTTTATAGCTTGCTTGATTCTGCATGTACAGAGCTTCCGCCCTGTTTACTTCTGCCATAAGCTGGGAATCATCAAGCTTAGCAATCAGACCACCCTTTTTTATACTGCTTCCTTCAACAAAGGGGAGACTCACAACCGCAGCATCTATTTCTGAAACTACTGTAATAGATTCTACAGCTTCAATAGTTCCCACTGCGTCAAAATTTAGTGAAACACTTTGTTTGGTTACAAGCGCTGTCTCGACAGGCATTGGCGGCATAGAAAAACCTGCATTTGAAGCCTGATCTTTAGAGCATCCAAAAAACAAAAAGAGTATTGGAATAACAGAATACAAAATATGATTCCACGAAAAATTTATTTTATTTCTCATAACTTTTACCTCCAATTCAATTTCTAAGCAGAAGGATATTTTCCTGAAGTTAATTGTTTTAATGTTGCTGCAGATTTTGCTGTCTTTACTAATGCTTCCGAATAACGTCTCTGGGCTACAGCATAATCTTCACTAAGCCGTACCAGTTCAAAAGCCGTCAAACGTCCGTTTTGAAATTCAAGAACGCCGATCCTTACCTGCTCCTGAGCAGCCTGAACTCCTTCGAGTGCTGCTTTGAGACGTTCTTTACCATGACTTAATTCCCTGTAAGTGCTCCGTATCTGTTCTTCAAGGATCCTGGATAATTCTACATACCGCTGTTCGGCTACAATAACCTCTCCTTCCAAGCGGTCGCTTTCACCTAATCCCGAACGCAAACCAAGGGGAATATTAATTTGAACTCCCAGGCTCCAGCCGGGATATTCCCTCTTGAAAACCTGGCTCAAAGAATTACCGAAATCTCCACTTCTGACAGTCCGCAGAGTATCTCCACCGAATATTACATCTCTCGGAGTGCCCGACAAACCGCTGCCTGTTAAAGATCCAACCAAATCAACAGACGGCAATGCTTCCCATACAGCGGCATCCAGAAGTACCCGGGATGCTTCAAGATAATCTTGGACTGTGCGGAGATCGAGATTATTGTCTATGGCTTTTTCAATTAATTCATCGAGAGGTTCCTGCGGGAAATTTTCAGACGGCTCATCAATAACTATGAACCGGGTAAATTCATCAGCTGGTCTTCTCCCGATTAATGTAGCAAATTGATCGGATAGATTATCCAGCTGTTCCATTCTGTCTATCCATAATAATTCCTGTTCAGCCAGGAATGTTCTTGCATTTGCGACTTGATTCGGTCCGACGAGTCCTGCTTGTGCTCTAAGATCTGCTTCCTTTAAAAAAGCTTCTGCACGGTCGCGTACAAGTTTCTGCACTGCATAATCACGTTCGGCTGCATATAGATCCCAGTACATTCTCTCTACATCGGCACTAATATCCACTACTGCCTGATCATACTGAGCATTTGCAGCTTCGTATTCATGTTCAGCCCTGGAAAGCTGTTTACGCGAGGAAGCTGTAAATCCGGTTAATAATGATTGTCTGAAACTTAGGCTGCCGAAAGCATCATATTCGGGATTTAAGAAAGCAAATTGAGAATTGGTTTTTAATCTTACAGTATTTAAAGCAAATTCTAATTCAGTACCTATCGGCAGTTTGAGTCGCAGGCCGGTCTGTGCAGTGGTTTGCTGTGTACTTAAAACCGGAGCTCCCGAAAAAAATGAAGCCGTCGGTTCATCAAAATCCTGATGTTCCAGATTAAAAAATAATGAAGGGTCGAAGACACCTCTTTCACGGCGGAGAGTTCCGGCTGCAGATATTAAGGTTCCTTCAGCAATCCTTACCGATGTAGCATTTTTTAACGCATGCTGCACAGCTTGAGACAAAGATAATTTTTCACCTTCAAGCTGATTTAAAATTATCTGCAGAGCGCTGTCGGGATTTACATCCGCTTGAGGTTTCGATTCGCTCATAAAGCAAAAGCTTAGGAAAGAGATTAAAAAGATTAAGTAACTATTTTTTGAAAAAACACGACCGCCAAAAATATAATCCATAAAAAACTCTCATTGTTACAGAATTACTTAAGGATGCAACTCAAGAAGTCTAAGAAATAAAAAACAGAACTGAAATCCTGGTAAGATTTAATGCGGTAGCTAAATTTCTATAATGTCTTTACATTTTGTTAGTCAAATCTAAAATCGAATCGCAAAAAGATTCCAAGGTTTGTTTATTTAAAGAAACTAAAACAAACCTGCCATCCTTTTCCGAATTAAGCAGGTTAGCATCAAAAAGAACTTTCAAATGATGTGAAACTGCCGGCTGGGAAAGCTCTGCAATTTCTTCACAATCACCGCAGGATTGACACTTTTTATCAATAATTTCTTTTAGAATTCTAAACCTTGTTCTATCGGAAAGTGCTTTTGCGACTTTAACAATATTATCTTCAGTTATTTTCATATTTACGTATCGAAATATATAAATATGTTTATGAACGGGATGTGCCGGGGTTCACTAACAATGGTGGAGATTAATAAATTTAGTTTATAAATCAGGCTGCTTCATAAATTGAATATAATTCAATTTCCAGCTCTTTCCCCCTGAGCTTTATTTTACCCATTTTTTCTGCTTTCAAATGATCGAGCTTTATGTTATTTATGAGATCACCGGAAAGAAGAAGGTTCCTGCTTAAACGATTGCATTCCGATCTTATCCGCGAAGCGGTATTTACCGTATCCCCGTGAAAAACAATTTCCTTTTTAATATCTCCGATTTCACCCGTAATTACTTTCCCAAAATGAAAACCTGCTTTAAACTTTGGGACTACACCATACCTTTCAAGAAAAATTTCTTCATTTAAAATAATTAATTCAGAAATTCCGAAATAACAATTTATGCAGTTTGCATTTTTTAGACCGTTTTCTTTCCTCCATGTAATTACAACTTCATCGCCGACGTACTGGTATATTTCCCCTTTATGTTCTGCAATAGCAGGGGAAATAATGAAAAAGAAATCATTGAGAAACTCATGATATTTGATATTTCCAAGTTTCTCTGCAATTGCCGTAGACGACTGAAGATCAAGGAACATGAATATTCTTTCCTCTTCAACAGGTTTGTGATATTTTCCTGTTATATAATTTATTAACACATTGTGTCCCAGCAGACGGTTAATCTGTCTGAAAAAATTTACCAAGAGACTTAGTACAAAAGCGTAAATAAATATTCTTAAAAAATGCCCGCTTGAAAAAAATTCTTTCATTTCCTGCAATTCAAAAACCTTTTGAACAGGCATTGAAGACATTAAAGACTCATGAACAGCAATAACAATAATAATAGACAAACCAATCACTAAACTATAGAACAAAGTCCTTGTTAAAAGAAGAATTGAAAAGCTGAACCGTTTGCCGATCGATTGGAAAAAATATACTTCTGCTATTGAAATTGAGATTCCTATTAAAAAACCGATTGTTAAGCCATTAAGTACGGTGTGGAGATGAAAAGGCTCGAATACAAGAGTAAAGAATAAGCCGCTCAACATCATAACTGCCGTAACTATCAGAATAGTTCTTAAATTATGATTAACCAGGCTAAATGTTTTCATAGATAGTTTTTTAAATTAATTTTAGAATGAGTGTTTACTTAGAACGCACAGCAGCTTGGAAAAATAGTTTAACGGAAATCATTAAATCAAATGCGGGGAGCACATACTGAGGATTTTTAAAAATTAATTTGTATCCGGAGAGGGATCTGAAAATGTATGTAATTGTTCAACTATCCAATGAACAGAGGTTATCTTTAACGAAAGAATCTGGTTTTTTTAGTACCGGAGAGGAGGCTCGAACTCCTACGGCATCACTGCCACACGGCCCTGAACCGTGCGTGTCTACCAATTCCACCACTCCGGCTTAAACTAATATTAACCAACTTTTAAAATAAATATTATTAAAGATATAATCTTGGAGAAGTATAATCTTTCCAAAATAATCTTTCAATCTTCTAATCTTTCGTATAGTATTAAATTAACAATCGAATGACTACTGAATGACAACCAATGACTACTGAATCACTGAATGACCGAATGAATGATTTAGATGAAGATTAGGATTCAGATTAAGAAATTAACCTAACTGCAAGCCATCAATAACCTACAATTTACCAGCCCGCATCCCCCCTTTTATCTTCACGGATTATTATATCGCTCCCTTGGTGAATTTCACACTCCCTAGGCATATATTTAGAATTTATAATATCCCTGAAAATAGTCGGGCAATTCTGTGTTGCAATCCTTGGATCTCCCAGATTCATCGACTCAAGGCAGAAGGAAACCGTATCAACACCGGATGCCGGTGTAAAATACTTCAAAGGTAGATCCAGATTTTTATATGTTTCTTCCATAAACATTGCCCATATCGGGAGAGCTGCTCTTGCACCCTGGCCGTACCAATCTGTAAACTTCACCCTATGATCATCAAATCCCACCCAAACGCCTCCTACGAGCTGAGGTGTATAACCGACAAACCATGCATCGGCAAAATCCTGAGTTGTACCTGTTTTACCTGCTGCAGGGCGATGAAAATATCTTCCTACTCCTGCCCCGGTACCGTATAAAATAACATCCTGCATCATAGCCGTCATTATTGCGGCAGTCTGCGGCGAAACAGCTTCGCTGTATTCAGGAATAAACTGGTCAATTAAAATTCCGTTTTTATCTTCAATCCTGAGGATTGCATTCGGATTGACGTATACACCGTTATTTGCCAATGTTCCGAATGCTGCAGTCAGTTCTAACGGAGTAACTTCAGAAGTTCCAAGTGCGAGCGAAGGATAAGGAGAAAGCGGTGAATTAATTCCCATTCTCTTTGCATATTTAACGACTTTATTGGGAGGAGCCACCTCGCTTATAGTCATTCGCCCGGAAACAACATTTACGGAACGGGCAAGGGCTTCTCTTAAAGTTATATATCCGCCGTATTCTTCATCTGCATTGCTCGGTGCCCATCCGTTAAAATCGAACTTCTGATTCAGAATAGTATAAGCAGGATAATAACCGTTGTCGATTGCAGCAGTATATACAATTGTTTTGAAAGCTGATCCCGGCTGTCTTCTTATTCCTATAACATGATTTAGTCCCCTTCCAAGGCGCTGGTTTTCCCCGCCTACCATCGCTTTAATCTGTCCTGTTGAAGGTTCAATAATTACAAAACCAACCTGTACTTTTGTTTCAACAGTTTTCACGGAATCTACAAAAGATTTACGGTTCTTAAGAGTATTATAAATCTGTGCTTTCTCTTCTTTAGTGGAAGCATTCCTATATAAGGACGAATTCCTTATAGCTTTATCGATAAGGCTTATTAATAGACTTTTATTTTCGTCCCAATTCCAGTTTTTGTTAAACAATGCTTGATACTCGGTTAAATGCTTTGCAGCCGCATCATTAGCATATTTCTGCATCCTGTAATCTATGGTTGTGTAAATATTCAATCCGTCCCTGTAAAGATTATAGCCATATTTTTCAGAATGTGTTTCAAGCTGCTGCCTTACGTATTCCATAAAATGGAGAGCAATCGATCTGATTATCCCGGCTTTCTCAGAAACCGTAACTATGGGAACTGTTTTTAATTTTTGATATTTCTCTTCCGAAAGCATATCGTTAACAACCATATTGTGCATGACCAGGTTTCTTCTGCGGAGAGAATTTTCTTTTTTCTTGATCGGATCGTAATATTCGGGAGATTTAAGCAGGGCTATAAACACCGCAGCTTCTGGAAGAGTTAATTCGCTTGCCTTTTTGTCAAGGTAGACTTTTGCAGCCGATTCAATTCCGTATGCGCTTCTCCCGAAGTAAGAGACGTTCAGATACAATTCAAGTATTTCATCCTTAGTGTAGTTCTGTTCAATCTGAATAGCCGTCATCCATTCTCTTATCTTTCTAACGATAGTAGCGAATATGCTTTCATCTTTTCCCTTAAGCTTGTATAGATTTTTTGCCAGCTGCTGGGTTATTGTGCTGGCACCCTCCCTGGAAAAAGTAAAAACATTTTTGATCATTGCTTTTGCAAACCGGGTCAAATCAACTCCCCAGTGATCATAAAACTTTCTGTCTTCAGTTGCAATTAAAGCATTGATTAAATATCCGGGC
>Ga0105106_10001395_pt1 | contig 17407 bp, 15 predicted proteins | sample PPLLaktember2015_5_FD_79109 | JGI IMG/M metagenome (GOLD analysis project Ga0105106, IMG submission 79109) | Freshwater sediment microbial communities from Prairie Pothole Lake near Jamestown, North Dakota, USA - PPLs Lake P8 Core (1) Depth... | ecosystem: Environmental > Aquatic > Freshwater >...
ACCCGCTCGCTGTGCGCCGAGGCGAAGGCGAGGGCGCGCTCCTCGAGCTCGGGCTCACCCTTGCCCAGCAGGACGAACTGCCAATCCTGCCTCGGCATCCACTGCAGGGCGTCGAGGGCCAGATCCACCCCTTTTTGCTGGTCGAGCCGCGTGACCATGGCCAGCAGCGGCAGGTCGCCGCGAGAGTCCAATCCGAGGTCCGCAAGCAGCCCCGACTTGTTGCGCTTGCGTTTGGCGAGATCTGTTGCGTTGAACCGCTGATAGAGCGCCTTGTCGCGGGCCGGATCCCAACGATCCAGATCCAATCCGTTGAGAATGCCCGTAAGATGATCGGCCCGCGCCGCCAGCACACCCTCCAGGCCGGCGCCGTGCTCGGGGGATTGGATCTCGCGCGCGTAGGTCGGGCTGACGGTCGTCAGCCAGTCGGCTTCCACCAACGCTTGAGCCAGCGGGACGAGCCGCGCCCAATCCGGCAGCCGCTCGTCCGTGGTGGCGGTCAGGCCGAAATCTTCCAGGGCTTCACCGCCGCCCACACCCATGTAAGGAAGGTTGTGGATCGTCAGCAGGGCGGCCGAATCCCGCCAGGGTCCATCCGCACGCCGCGCACGGGCGACCGCCAGGATAGCCGCGGCGGAGTGCCAGTCGTTGCCATGCACCAAATCGGGGATCTCGGCCAGCGACTCAGCCGCCCGCAGTGCCGCCAGGCAGAAGAACGCGTATTTGAAGGAATCGCGAGGCGGATCGCCATAAACGGAAGGGCTGCTGCCGATCGGCTCGCCGGAGATCAGCCAGACCGGCAGGCCGGCCATCTCGGCCGCGTGCACTTGGGCTGGGATCCCGCCGTGCCGATACGGTACGACGACCTCAGCCACGCGGCGCGGTGAGAGCCCCTGGGTGCTCAGCGCCGCGTGCCAGGGCAAGACCAGCCGCACCTCCAGCCCGCGTGCGCGCAGCGCACGCGGCAGCTCTCCGGCCACGTCGGCCAAGCCGCCGATCTTGACCAGTGGAGCGGCCTCGGCCGCCAGGAAAAGGACTCTCACGCCTGAAACCAGCGGTAATCGATCTCGGGGAAGACCTTGTCGCGTTCCCACAGCCGTTCAGCCAGCGCCGCGTCCGGAGTGCCGGCTTCGACGCCTGCCAGCAGCTCGTTGAATCGATCGAGGTGGCTGCGAAAGCGCTCGACCGCATATTCGCGCGCCTGGCCTGTGGAGACCAAGAAGGGCCAATCGGAGGATTGCAGCAGCAGGAGTTCGCGGGCGGCCTGATCCAGCACCAGCCGTTCGGAGCCGGAAGCGTCCGGCCGCTTGCCCACCACCCTCAGCATGCGAGCCTCGGCACCGTGGATGATCGGCCACATCCAGTGCGTGTCGGCGTTGTCCCAAGTGAAGTGCGCCCCGCCGGCGCCCCAGGAACCCTCCGGCAGATGGATGACTGTCTGCGGCGGGTGCGCCTTCGTATACTCCCAGGCAGTCGTCAGGTCGACAGACTCCGAGCCGGCCAGGCGGCGCAGGACTTCTTCCAGCCAGCGAATGCCCTCGAACCACCAGTGCCCGAACAGCTCGGTGTCGTAGTTGGCCGAGATGATCCCGAACTCACCGGTTTCCCCGAAGTAGCCCTGCAGAATATCGCTGACCAGGCGGGCGAAGTGATCGGCATGCGCCCGCAATTTGGCCTCGGCCCAGTCCGGGTGATAGGCGTCCTTATCGGCCAGATCGACCCCTGCCCCGGTGACGCGCCAGTACTGCATCCCCGAGATCCCGTCCTTCTTATGGAACTCGCGGTAGTCGAATTCGCCCGGGTAGCCCCAATCAGCGCTCCACACCTGCAAGCCGGTACGGTTGTCGCGCCCGATCACCGCCACTTCGGGCTGGGTGACGTAGTAGGGTAGATGCGTCGTGGCCGGCTGCTGCGGGATGATCTCCGAGAAGGGGACGACGTAGCGGCGGGTGATCGCCCCGTAAGGCCCGATCGCCTCGCCCGCCGCGACGCCCACAGGCCGCCCGCCCTCGATCAGATGCGTCTCGGCGAAGAACAGCGTCAGCTGATGCCTGGCCAGGAAGTCCTCGATGCCCGGCCGCATCCGCCCATCCTCGCTTACATATGCCGGGCGGTAAGCGCACTCCGGGAGCCAGATGGCGCGTGGCGCTCGGCCGAAGTGCCGCTTGTACGATTCGACCGCCGTGCGCAGCTGGAGGACGATGGATTCGTCCCGGTCAAGGAGAGGCAGGTAGCCGTGCGTCGCACCGCAGGTGAGGATCTCCAGGATGCCCGCCTCCTGCAGCCGGCGGAAAGCGGCCACCAGATCGCCGCCGTAGCGCCCGCTGAAGCTCTGACGGGTCTGAGCATACCAATCGCGATAATAGCCGGCCAGGTAGGCCATGTGCTCGTTCCCGGCGGCCTCAAAACGCGGGATATCCCTCTCGGCGGCGGCGATCTTCTCGCTCAGGTAGGTCAGGAAATTGGCGCGCACGTCTTCGTCGGCCAGCTGTTCAAGCAGCACCGGCGTCAGTCCGAGGGTCAGGCGCGCCGGGACTCCGGCATCCATCAGGCGGTAGAGCGCGTCCAGCAGCGGGACGTAGGTCTCGGCAGCGGCCTCGTGCAGCCATTCCTCGCCGTGCGGCCAGCGGCCCGCCTGGCGGCAGTACGGCAGATGGGAATGGAGGACGAAGGTGAATGCACCGACACTGGGCATGGTGTCCTCGGTCGAGCGGAGTGACCGAATTGTAGCAGACCTGGCAGGGCCGCGGCCGACTCACCGGGCGGGTCGCCGCCGGACGAGACCGGTGGAGTCGGGGTAGCCGCGGGGCCTGATTCCGGCGTAGGATAGAGGCAACAAGACGCGAGCCCGGCCGGACGCCCGCGGGCGATACGGAGAGGGCCCGCCGACCATTCCGCCTGAGGTGAGCCCATGAACGCACAGGATGTGGTGGCCAACCTGGAGTACGTCGGCGAGGCGCAAGGACCGCGGCAGACCTACTCCATCTTCCGCGGCCGAGAGCACTACCTGGTCGTGTCCTTCAAGAAGGATGATCCGCAGGCCGGCAACTTCACCATCCTGCCGGCCGAAGCCGTCGAGTATGTCCAACACAAGTTCGGCGGCGTGAAAGGCATGACCGCCAAACGCCTGTACGAGGAGACCCAGCGAACGAAGCACTTTCGCGACCGGCTCGCCGCGCTGAACGGCCTGTATGTGTTGGTGGCCATGGGCCAAGCCTCGGTCGACCACCGCTTCCGGGCAGGCGGACTCGTGTTCAACCTGGCGTAGCGGATTTCCCCAGGGGGGCGCTCCGAAGTGGCGCCATGGGGTTGGAGGGAGAGAGTGCCGAAGCCGGAAGTCCTGGTCAACCGTGCGCCGGTGCTGACGTTGTGGGCGGCCGTGGTGGCCGAGCGGTTGGGTCACCCGCAAGGGACGGCACTGACCCTGGGCAAGGCGGTTGCTGGACTGAACGCGCAGGCGAAGGGCCGTCGGCTGGGGATCTTCGAAGCATCCAAGGAGCCCGGCGGCGCGCCAAAGCCGAAGGCGCCCTTGCCCGAGGAGGCGGAGGTGCTGCCTTTGCTCGGGCGCGCCGTCCCGGTGATCCACACGCCTCAGGGGATCCGGGCCACGCTCAAGGACAAGCCGATCGATCCGGAGAGCGTGCAGCGCTACCTCGAGCAGAAGTTCGGCGACGACCTGGCGCAGGTGCGGGCCGCCATGCAGGCGCTGGCGAAGGCGTACCCGCCGCAGGACCTGGCTGCACGCGCCTTCGCGCTGTACGAGCAGTTCCGCCCGCCCGTCCCTGAAGGTCAGAAGGGCTGGGGGGCGAAAGGGGTCCTGGATGTCAATCGGATCCACGCCCTCGCTAAACGCTAGGCTGCGCCCGAGCAGGTCCGGTCGACCGTGCGTGTCAGCGGCGAGCCCGACCGACGCCGGATCGCCTGCGGAGTAGATGTGTCCGACATCGGCGACCTGGGCGCCTTCTGGGCCGACATCCTTTCGAGTGATCCGGAGCGGATCCGTCGCGCGACGGCCGCGCTCGATCCCACAGAGCGCACCGCCGTCATCGCGCACTTGCGCTCGATGGCCACGCGCCAGGATTGGACGCCGACGCAGCGCGCCAATGCCTGGGCGGCGCTGGTCGCTTTGGGGGAAGCCTAGCCGCTGGGGAAAAAGGGCCGGGGCGGCCCTGCGGCCGCCCCGGTCTGCGTCCCACTTACATCCGGACTACTTGCCGAGCTTCTTCTTGAGCGCCTCTGTCAGCGCCGGCGCGAGCTCGAACAGGTCGCCGACGATCCCGAAGCGGGCGACCTTGAAGATCGGGGCCTCGGGATCCTTGTTGATGGCGATGATCGTCTTGGAGGTGCGCATCCCGGCCAAATGCTGGATAGCGCCCGAGATGCCCAGGGCGACGTACACGTCGGGTGAGACGACCTTGCCGGTCTGCCCGACCTGGTAAGCGTAGGGCACGTACCCGGCGTCGACCGCCGCGCGGCTGGCACCGACGGCGGCGCCCAGGGCGGCCGCCAGGCCGCGCACCAATTCGAAGCCTTGTTGTGCTTTCCACACCTCGATCTGCTTCTCGTCGGTCATGCCTGCCGGCGGCGTGAGCTTCGGGTTGTTGGAGACGCCGCGCCCGCCGGAGACGATGATGGCTGCGTCGCTCAGGCTGACGCCGCCTTCAGAGGCCTTGTACTCGACGACCTCGGTCTTGGCTTCCGCCGCGCCATCGACTTTCGTCAGTGTCCCCTTGCGTCCAGACTGCGCCGCCGGAGCCGGGAAGGCGCGCCCGCGCAGCGTCACGATCTGCGGGCGGGCCTTGGCACAAATCTCTTTGATCAGGAGCTTGCCGGCGTAGATCGGCCGGGTGGCGACAATCACGCCGTCCTTGACCTCAAAGGCAACGGCATCGGGCGTCACACCTGTCTCGAGATCGACGGCCACCATGCCGGCCAGCTCGCGGGTGCGGCTCGAGTTCGGCATCAGCAGTGCCGCGGCGTCCTTGGCCAGCCTGGATACAACCGTGGCATACGCCTCGGCCCGGTAGTCTTTCAGCCCGGGCGCGTCGGCCAGCAGGACCTCGTCTGCGCCGAACTCGAATGCCTGCTGGGCCAGGCTCTCCACCCCGCTGCCGAGCACCAGGGCGGTAACACCCCCGCCGAGCGCCTCGGCCACTTTGCGCGCTGCTCCCAGAGTCTCCCAAGAGGCGCCGGAGGCGACGCCGTTGAAGTGGTCGATGTAGACCTGCACTGTGTTGGGCATCACAGCACCTTCTCTGCAACGAGGCGGTCGGCCAGCTTGGCGGCGGCCTCCGCCGGTGTGGCGCCTTCGATCAGTTCGACCTTGATCTCGACCTTGGGCGGGGCGATGATCTCCGGCCAGGCCAGTACGGCGGCCGGGACCGAAGCCAGGCCGGCATCGGCCGCCGACCACACCGGGATGGTCGCCTTGGAGGCCTTGCGAATACCCATGAACGAAGGGTAGCGCGGCTCATTCAGCTCTTTGACCGCGCTCAGCACGGCCGGCATCGGGCTGCGCACCACCTGGCGGCCTTCGTCGATCATGCGCTCGACCGTGATGGTCTTGGCGCCCGGATCGAGGGCCGGGATGGCGGCGACCAGGCTCAAGGCCGGCCAGCCGAGGCGGCGGGCCAACTGCGGTCCCGTCACCCCGGTGTCAGTATCCACCGCCTGACGGCCGACGAAGACCATGTCCACGTCGCCGATCTTCTGAATGGCGGCTGCCAGCGCCTTCGAGACGACGAGTGAGTCGACCCCCTCCAGCGCCGGATCGCTGACCAGGATGGCTTCGTCGCACCCCATGGCCAGCGCGTGCTTGAGGGCCTCGCGGGCGGCCTCCGGGCCGAGGCTCAAAGCGGTGACCTTCCCGCCATGCGCCTCCTTCGTGCGCAGCGCCTGCTCGACCGCGTATTCGTCCCACGGGTTGATAACCAGGGGGGCATCCCCCCAGGAGACCTTGCCGTCCTGGACGGTGATCGTCGCCGCGGTGTCGGGCGTCTGCTTGACACAGACCACGATGTTCAAAGCGACCTCCTTCGTAGCGCGATATCGATGGTGACCCAGCGGGGCGTGCCCCGCAAGCGTCTTCTTGGGCTGTGATCAGACTTCCGCCTGCCAGATCTCGGCATCGTATGCCGGGAGCTCGCAGCGCAGCGGGGCATCCTGCCGCAGCCCGAGCGCGTAGCCGGCCTGCATCAGCTGATGGATCTCGCTGGTGCCCTCGTAGATCATCGCCCCGCGCGCGTTGCGCAGGTAGCGTTCGACGACGTACTCATCGCTGTAGCCGTAGGCGCCGTGGACCTGGATCGCCTCGCTGGCGGCCTGGAAAGAGGCCTCGGTGGCGTACCACTTCGCCAGTGAAGTCTCGCGCGTGTTGCGCAGCCCGCGGTTCTTCATCCAGCCGGCCCGCAGGTAGAGCAGGCGCGCCGCTTCGTAGTCGCGCACCATGACGGCGATCTTCTGTTGGATCAACTGGTAGCGGTCGATGGTGTGACCGAATGCCTGGCGCTCTCGGGCGTAGCGGACACTGGCCTCCAGGCTGGCGCGGATCAGCCCGGCTGCCCCGGCGGCGACGGTATAGCGGCCGTTGTCCAGGCAGGCCATGGCGATCCTGAAACCCTCGCCCTCCTCACCCAGGCGGTTGGCAGTCGGCAGTCTGACGTCCTGGCAGGCGATCCACCCGGTCGACCCGGCGCGCACCCCGAGCTTGCCGTGGAGGTCGCCCTTCGTGACCCCGGGTCGGTCGGTCTCCAGGATGAAGGCGCTGATCGCATCATGTGCGTCGACGCCTTGGCCCCCGGTCTTGGCGAACCACAGGACGTGATGGGCTTTGGTGGCCAGCGAGATCCACATCTTCTCGCCGTTGATGACGTACTCGTCACCCTCCCGGCGGGCGGTCGAAAGCATGCGGGCGACGTCCGAACCGACGCCGGGTTCTGTCAGCGCGAAGCCGGCGTAGCGTTGGCCGCGTGCCTGTGGGGTCAGGTAGCGCTGCTTCTGCTCCTCCGTCCCCCACTGCAGCAGCCCCAGGCTGTTGAGCCCCATGTGCACCGACATGACCACGCGCAGCGTGGTATCGACGGCTTCGAGCTCTTCGCAGACCAAGCCCAGGGCGATGTAGTCCATCCCCTGTCCGCCGTAGCGGACCGGGATACAAACGCCCAGGAGGCCAAGTTCAGCCATCCTGGGCAGCGTCTCCGGCGCCATTTCCTGTTTCCGATCCCAGTCCCGGATCGTCGGCGCCACCTCGCTCCGGGCGAAGTCCCGGACCAGCTTCTGAACCATCTCGTGTTCGCTTGAGAGGGAGAAGTCCATCCGCTGATCCACCCGGGTTCGATTATAGCAACTCCCCCTCGCGTCGACAACACAGAACGTCACGTCGCGAGCGCGCCGGATGTATGGTAGGATGGAATGTGGATATGAGTAGTCCGTAAATCCCTCCCCCGCTTTCGGGGCCAGGAGTGTGGGATGGTCGCCGGCTTTCTGCTCGCGCTTCGCGAAGGGCTGGAGGCGGCGCTGATCGTCAGCGTCGCGCTGGGAGTCCTGCAGCGCGCCCGGCTTCAGTCGCTGCGTTGGCTCGTCTGGCTGGGCGCCGCCTCGGCCGCCGTCGTCAGCCTGCTTGTCGGAGGCGGACTGGCCGCCGCCGGCGCGGCGCTGGAAGGGACCGCCGAGCAGGTCTTCGAGGGGATTACGATGCTACTGGCGGCGGCCGTCCTGACCTGGATGGTGTTCTGGCTGCGGGCGCAGGGGCGAGGCTTGCAGTCGGGGATCGAGGCCGACGTGAGCCGCGTCGCGGGCACCGGGCAGCGCTGGGCGCTCTTCTCGCTGGCTTTCCTTGCCGTCCTGCGGGAGGGGATCGAACTCTCGCTCTTCCTGGTCGTGATCGCCATGCAGTCCGGCGCCGAATCGACGCTCTTGGGGGGCCTGGCGGGCCTGGCGGCTGCGGTGGCCATCGGCTGGGGTCTCTACACCGCCACCTTGCGCCTGAACCTGCGCCGCTTCTTTGCGGTTACCGGTACGCTGCTGGTCTTGTTCGCCGCCGGCCTGATCGGGCACGCCACGCACGAGTTCGTCGAAGCCGGGCTGCTCCCCGCCCTCTCCTCCCCGATTTGGGACACTGGCCGCGTGTTGGCCGACGATTCCCCGGTCGGCCTGATACTCAGGGCGCTCTTCGGCTACAACGCCGATCCAACCCTGAGCGAGACCCTCGCGTACCTGGCCTACCTGGTCACCATGGCCATCGCCCTTCTCCGCCCGACCCCGCTGCGCAGCGCCGCTTCCCAGGGCTGAGCGCGCAGCCGGGCGAACTGCCCCCGGGCTATAATCGTTACGGGGCATGTGTGGATTCCCGATTGCAGGAAGCTCTTCGCGCCCGCTGGTGGTCGGTGGTGCTGGCATTGGCCATCGTTCTCGCCCTCGGCCCGACCCCTGTCCTAAGGCCGCTGGAAGAGACCTTGGCCCGGGCCACCCGCGCGCTGGCTGGCGGGAGTCCCGCGGCCGCCTCGGACTGGTTGGAGGCGGCACTCCTGCTCGATCCACAGCTTGTGGGGCTGCATACGCAGATCGCCGCCATCGCCCTCTCGGCCGGCGACCCTCAGACCAGCCTGGATCACCTCGACTTGGCCGACCGGCTGCTTCCCGAGGACCCCGCGCGCATTTGCCTGCGAGGGATAGCCCTCCAGGATTCGGGCGACCATTCCGCCGCCCTGGCTACCTGGGACGCGCCGTCAGGGGCATGCCTGGAGCGACCCGACCTTCTGGCCCGGGCGGCTCGCTCGGCCCTGGCGCTGGATGACGCCGAGTTTCACCGCCGTCTCCTGACCTCCCTGGCGGCGCTCCTCCCGGCCGACGCGGCCGTCCAGTTGGAGCTTGGCGCGGCTATCGCCACAGCGGACCCGCAGGCTGGGCTCCCGATCCTGCGCCGGGCTCGGAGCCTTGCTCAGCGCAGCGATCCATTGGCCGATGACCTGGTCCAAGCGATCCTCGAGGCCGAGGCGCAGGGTGTGCCGGCCTTCGCACTGGCAAGCGTCGGCCAGGCCCTGGCGCGCCACGAGCGTTGGCAGCTGGCGGCCTGGGCCCTGCAACGAGCCGTCGACCTGGATCCGGCCTACACCGAAGCCCAGGCATATCTTGGGCTGGCGTTGGACCGCTCAGGTCGGGACGGCCTGGACTGGCTGAACGCAGCAGTGGCCTCCGTCCCCACCGCCGCGCTCCCGCGCACCTTCCTTGGATACCATTGGCAGGCCCGCGGCCGCCCTGACCTGGCGCTCGAAGCCTTTCTGCTGGCTGCCCGATTCGAGCCGCACAACCCCGCCATCGCCGCCGAGCTGGGCGGAATCTATGAGGCGCTCGGTGACCTGGTATCGGCCAAGGCGGCCTACCACGCGGCCGCCAGCCTGGCGCCGCAAGATGCATCTTTTTGGGGCCTGCTGGCGGCGTTCGCCTTGCGCAACGAGGTCGAGGTCGAAGTGCTCGGCTTGCCGGCCGCCCGCAATGCGGCCGCGCTGGCGGCCGACGATCCGGCTGCCCTGGATGCCCTGGGTCACGCCTACTACCTGGTGGGCAGCTTTCGGATGGCGGAGCGCTTCCTAAGCCGATCCCTGGGGATCGAACCGCTCTCGCCGCAGGCCCAACTCCACTTCGGCCTGGTCCGTCGAGCTCAGGGAGACACCGCCGGCGCCCGAGCGGCGCTGTCGCTGGCCAGGGACCTGGACGCCGACGGACCGATCGGCGAGACAGCCTCCCGGCTCTTGCGGGCGATCGACCCGGGCGCGTGAGCGGCGTGTGCTAGAATGCGGCCTGCCTTCTCACCGGTGGCCTCCGCGATGCTCACCGTCAACCACCTCCGCCCTGTCCGACTCCTTCTCCTGTCCGGGCTGCTCGTTGCCACGAGCGGCTGTGCGCTGCTGGAGATCCCGACCGCATCCGGCTCCGTGCTGTTTCAGGACGACTTCTCCCTCGATTCGAGCGGCTGGGATCGCTACGTGGACTCCACCTACGAGGCGAACTACGCCGACGGCGGCTACCGCATCAGCGTCCAGACGCCGAATACCTGGGCCTGGACCACGCCGCGCGTCTCCCTGGGTGATGTTCGGATCGAGGTCGACGCATCCAAGGCAGCCGGCCCCGACAACAACATCTTCGGCATCGTCTGCCGCTATCAGGACTGGCGCAACTACCTCTTCTTCCTCGTCTCGAGCGACGGTTACGTCGGGATCGGCGTCCGCCGCGACGGCGCCAACATCCTCTTGAGCGGGGAGTCGCTCCAGCTGCGCGATGTGGTCATGCAGGGCGCCTCGACCAATCACCTGCGCGCCGACTGCATCGGCGAGGCCCTGCGGCTGTTCGTCAACGGCTTCCCGGTGGCCGAGGCGAGCAGCAGCGACTGGCCCCAGGGCGATGTCGGGCTGCTGGCGGGCACTTACAATGAAGGCGGGGCCATGATCGAGTTCGACAACTTCTCCGTCCTGCAGCCGTAGCCCGGCCGTTTCCCCGGCAAGACGACCTCCCCCGGCCGCCAGGCTGTATAATGAAGACGATGCCTACCAAGACCGAGTTCGAGAACGCACTCAAGGACGCCATGCGCGCGGGGGACGACACCCGCAAGCGCACGCTGCGCATGATCCTGTCGGCGGTCAAGCTGGCCGAGGTCGAGCGCCGCGGCCCGCTGGACGAGGCCGGCCTGCTGGCAGTTCTGCAGAAGGAGGCCAAGATCCGCAACGAGGCCATCGCCGACGCGCAGAAGGCCGGCCGAGCCGACCTGGTCGCAGGCGCCCAGGCGGAGTTGGCCCTGCTCGAGTCCTACCTCCCCAAAGCCCTCTCCGACGAGGAGCTGGAGGCGCTGGCGCGCCAGGCGATTGCCGAGGCCGGCGCGAGCGCGCCGGGAGATATGGGCCGCGTCATGAAGCTGCTCATGCCCCAGATCCAGGGTCGGGCGGACGGCAAGACCGCCAGCGACCTGGTACGTCGGCTGCTCACCTGACCTGCCACCCGGATGGACGAGGCCCCGCGCCCGCAGCCTTCCCCGCGCGAGCGGATTAAGAGCGCCTGGCACGCCGCCCGGCTCTGGCTGCTATTCTCCGGCACCCTCATTGCCATCATCGTCATCCTGTCGCTGCCCGTCGATGGGAGTGATTCAACGGTCGGGCTGGCCCTCGATCAGGCTGCCCCGCAGGATATCCAGGCGCCGCGCGCGCTCTCGTACACGAGCGAGGTGCTGACGCAACAGGCGCGCGAGATCGCCGCCCAGTCGATTCCGGACGTCTACGATCCGCCCAACGCCCGCATCGCCCGCCAACAGCTGGAGCGCTTGCAGGGCAGCCTGGATTTCATCGACACGGTGCGGGCCGACTCCTACGCCACGCGCGAGCAGGCCCTGGCCGACCTGGCCTCGATGGAGAACCTCCCTCTCCAGGAAGCGACCGCCGAAGCTGTGCTTGATCTACCCGAGGCCCGCTGGGAGGCGATCCGCGCCGAGGCGGCGGCCGTTCTCGAGCAGGTCATGCGCTCGGAGATCCGCGAAGACCGGCTGGAGGAGGCACGACGCGCCACACCGGCGCTGGTGTCAATCAGCCTGCCCGAAGCCCAGGCCGCCCTGGTCCTGGAACTGACGGCCCCCTTCATCGTACCGAACGCGCTGCGCAACGATGCCGCGACGGAGACGGCCCGTCAGGCCGCCTACGACGCGGTACCTCCGGTTCTGAAGTCGTACGCCGCCGGCGAGATCATCGTCAGCCGGGGCCAGGTGGTCACTCCGTTGGTGCTGGAATCGTTGCAGGCCTACGGGCTCCTGCGATCCGCCAACCCGTGGCCCGATGTGGCCGCCCGTTCGCTGCTGGTCATTCTGCTTGGTTGCACGTTTGCGATGTACATGGTCGTCGCACACCCGGAAGCAGCCCGCTCGACGCGCATGGCGGCCATCCTGTGCTCGCTGTTCGTGCTGCTCAGCCTGGGCATGCGCCTGATGGTCCCCGAGCGGACGGTTCTTCCGTACGTATTCCCCGCCGCAGCCCTCCCCATCATGGCCGCCGTCCTGGTGGCACCCGGAATGGGCCTGGCCACCGCAATGGTCACCAGTGTCCTGGTCGGCTTCCTGGCGCCGCGCGGTCTGGAGCTGGCGGCCTACGTCATGCTCAGCGGGACCCTCGGCTGTCTGGTCATCGGCCGGGCGGAACGCCTGAGCACGTTCTTCTGGTCGGGAGTGGCCGCGGCCCTGGCGGCCGTGGCCGTCGTGGTTGTGTTCCGCTTTCCCGACCCGGGTACGGATATCCTTGGCAAGGCCACGCTGGTCGGTGCCGCATTGCTCAGCGGTGTGCTGTCGAGCACCCTGGGGCTCGGTCTCCTGCTGGTGGCCAGCAACATCATGGGCGTCACCACCGCGCTGCAGCTGGTGGAGCTGTCGCGCCCCGACCACCCATTGCTCCAGCTGCTCCTGCGACAGGCGCCGGGGACGTATCAGCACAGCCTGCAGGTCGCCAACCTGGCTGAGCAGGCGGCCCGGGCGATCGGCGCCAACGCACTGCTGACACGCGTCGGTGCCCTGTATCATGACGTCGGCAAGGCCGTCCGCCCGCAGTTCTTCATTGAGAACCAGATCCCCGGCCAGAACATCCATGAGCAACTCGATCCGACCACCAGCGCCGGGGTGATCCTCTCCCACGTCCGCGATGGGATGGAGCTGGCGCGCAAACACCGCCTGCCGGCCCGCATCCGGGCCTTTATCCCCGAGCATCACGGCACGCTGGACGCGACCTACCAGCTCCACGCGGCGGTCGATGCCGCCGGCGGCGACGCCGCCCGGATCGATCCGCAGGACTTCACCTATCCCGGGCCGCGGCCGCGCTCGCGCGAGACGGCCATTCTGATGCTGGCCGACGGCGTCGAGGCCAAGGCCCGCGCCGAGGCGCCCGAAGACGAGGAGGCGGTCGACGGCCTGGTCCGCTGGGTGATCGACGATCGCATGTCCCGCGGTCAGCTGGCGCGCACCGACCTGACCCTCAAGGACATCGACACCATCCGCCGCTCGTTCGTCAACACCCTCAAGGGCATCTACCACCCGCGCCTGCGCTACCCGCAGCGGAATGAGGACGGGCGGACGTCGGCCGCGGCCCAGCCCGGCCCGACGGCCGAAGATTCGATCCCATGACCGTCAAGGTGCACGTCCGCTACACACGGCCGAACGCCCGGCTGGCGGCGCCGATTCGGCGCGCCGCGGCGGCCACCGTCGAGCTGGCCGGGCCGCCCCAGGCCGAACTCACCGTCGTCCTGACGGACGAGACGGGCATGCGCCGCCTGAACGAGCGCTACGCCGGCCAGGCCAGCGCCACGGACGTCCTGGCCTTCCCGGCCCAACAGCAGGACCCGGACTCGGACCTGCCCTACCTGGGGGATGTGGTCATTTCGCTGCCCGCGGCCGAGTCCCAGGCCGTTGAAGGCGGCCACCCTTTAGCCGACGAGCTGATGCTGTTGTGTACGCACGGCGTCCTGCATCTGCTGGGGCACGACCACGGTGGACAAGGCGAACGCAGCCGGATGTGGTCGGTACAGGCCGACGTGCTGCAACGGCTGGGATCGCGGGCCATCCACCCCTCGCAGGGGCACCCATGAACAATCGCTCACCAAGCCGGGCCGCCGCCTTTCGCTATGCGTTGCGCGGCTGGTGGCATGTCCTGCGCACTCAACGCAACGCCTGGATCCATGCCTCCGCCAGTGTGGCAGTGATCCTGACGGCCGTCTGGCTGCGGCTCGATCGCCTGTCGTGGGCGGTCCTGTTCCTGGCCATCGGGGCGGTCTGGATGGCCGAGTTCTTGAACACCGCGCTCGAAGCAGTGGTCGATCTGGCCAGCCCGGAGCATCACCCGCTGGCGCGCGTAGGCAAGGATGTCGGCGCGGCAGCGGTGCTGATCGCGGCGGCTACCTCGGCTGCCGTTGGTCTGTTGGTGATGGGCCCACCTCTTTGGGAGCGGATAGCCGGACCGTGACCTCCGGTCATTGCCCGCCCCTGGTTTCTGTGCAATAATCGCTTCGCCGACGACGGATCCATTACTCAGAAGACGGGGGGGTATACCCCGAATGAGCTCCGAGAGGACACAGGCGACCGACCCGCTCTATCGCGCCGGCACGGCTGCCTTCGACTTCTACAACCCTCCCCAGGCCCTGGGGAGCCTGCTGCATCTGGCGGCTGAGCTACTTAGTTCGGAGCGCGCCGCTCTGTATGAGCTGGAAGAGTCGGCCGCCAGCTTCGCCCCCCGCTTCGTGCACGGCCTGCCCCTGAGCGATCTGGGTCGCCTGGCTGGGACCGGTGAGCACCCGGTCTTGCGGGTGGCCCTGACCAGCCATCGCGCCTCGGCCAGCGGCGATGCGCGCGGCTCGCTCGGGCTGCCGCTCGCCCCCGGGCGCGTCGCCTGCGCCCCCTGCTTCACCGGAGGGCAGACGATCGGGCTGCTCTTTGTCGCCTCCGATCGGCACCCCACGTACACGCCCGCCGAACTCCAGGTGCTGGAAGTGATGGCCAACCGGGCGGCGGAGATCCTGGCCTTCGCGCGGCAGACGGCCAGCCAGAGCTACCTCTTCCACAAGCTGTCGCTCCTCTACCAGGCCAGCCACGCCATCACCAGCACGCGCGAACGTCAGGAGACCGTCCGCCAGACCGCGGCGCATCTACTGCGCGCCACCTCGGCCGACATCTGCGAGGTGCTGGTCTTCGAGGACGGCAACAGTCAAACCACGCGCTTCCGGCAGCAATTGGGGAAATCCTCACAGCATAACGTCGTCTCGCTGGTTTCCGACCGGATGCCGGACTACCCGGTACACAAAGAGGTCCTGACCTCGCTGCGCCCATCGACGCTCAGCCTGGCGCCGCCGGTCGGCTCGGCCAAGGACCTGAGCATGCTCCAAGCGGAGGGCATCGCCTCGGCGGCCATCCTGCCGCTGGCGACGCGCAACGAGCCGCTCGGCCTGGTGCGCATCCTCTACAGCCAACCCGGTCGCCAGATCAACGAGCAGGAGATGGAGCTGGCCCAGGCGATCATCAACATCGGCGCCGTCGGGCTAGAAGATGCACTGCATCTGGAGACCGCGCAGAATCGCGCCGAACAGCTGCAGGCCCTGGCCGACATCGGCCGCGAGATGACCTCCACGCTCGACCTGGAGGTCGCCCTCGAGAACGCCATGCGTCATGCCCAGCAGCTGCTCCAGGTCGAGGCGTGTGTCCTGTTCCTGCTCGACGAAGCGGGCGAGAAGCTGGTGTTGAAGGCCACCGGTGGTTCGCGGCTGCGCATACGCGATGTGGCCATTCGCCTGGAGGAGGGCATCGCCGGCTGGGTGACGCGCAACCGCCGCCCGATGATCGTCAACGACGTCCGCACGAATCCACTGTACCAGAGCGGCATCGACGGCCAGACCGGGCTGCTGACCACCTCGGTCGTGTGCGTCCCGCTTGAAACGCGCGGCGAGATCCTGGGGGTGATCGAGGCGATCAATCACCCGCGTGGGGCGTTCACCGCCGCCGACCAGCAGCTTCTCAGCTCGGTCGCCTCCTGGGCCGGCATCGCCGTCGACAACGCCAACCTCTTCCAGCGCGTGGCCGAGGAACGCCAACGGCTGGAGGCCACGCTGGTCGAGACAGCCGACGCGGTCGTGCTGACCGATCGCTCCGGTCACGTCATCCTGGTCAACAAGGCCGCCGCCCAGTTCTTCCGCATCAACCCGGATATGGCCAAGGGCCGCCCGGCCGCCGAGATCTTTGTAGAGCACCCGCTCGGAGATCTGCTGACCGATCCCGACACGAAGCTCCCCACCAACCTGGATATCAAGACGCCGATGGATCGGGTGCTGTACTGCACGGTCAGCGAGGTGCCCGATGTCGGGCGCGTGGCCGTCATGCAGGACATCACCGCGCTCAAGCAGATCGACCGCATGCGCTCGCAGCTGCTCGGCACGGCCGCACACGATTTGAAGAACCCGCTCAACGCCATCCGCCTGGGCGCCGACCTGCTCACCGAAGCCCCGCTCACCGACATCCAGCGCAAGGCCCTGAGCATGATGCACCGGGCCACCGATAGCATGACCAACCTGATCACCGCGCTGCTGGAGACAATCCGGATCGAGTCGACCACAAGCCTGACGTTCGAGCCGGTGCAGATCCAGGATCTGATCCGCCGTTCGATCGAGGACCTGCGCCCGCTGGCCGACGCCCGCCGCCAGACGATCGAATACGCTCCCCCGCCCGAGCCGCTCCTGATCCTGGGCGATCCCAACCGGTTGAATTCGGTGATGACCAACCTGCTCAGCAACGCCATCAAGTTCACCGATCCGGGCGGCATGATCCGAGTCACCGTCGAGTGGGATCCCGAGCAGGTCCAGATCAACGTCGCCGACAACGGGCCGGGTATCTCCGAAGACGAGATGCCGCGCATCTTCGAGCACCTGTTCCGCGGTCGGGCGGCCGTGCGCGATCCCAACAACCCGGTCGAGGGTACGGGGTTGGGGCTGGCGCTGGCCAAGACCGTCGTCGAACAGCACGGCGGCCGCATCTGGGTTACCAGCAAAGAACAGCAGGGCAGCACGTTCTCAGTCAGCCTGCCCCGGGAGCCGATCCCCAAGACTGGTTCGCTGCGCAAGGGGGCGTGAGTCCCGCCACGGCAACCAGGATCTGCCACCCGCGAGCTTGAAGCTCGCGGGATGTTTGATCGGGAGGATTCATCCGTGCTCAAACGCACGATGCACTTCGGCACCGTCGGCGCGCCGCGGTCGACCCCGGCCAAACCGGGAGGCTCGGTCGGCGCCGTGCAGCGCCTGGCCGAACTCGGACTGACGGCCTTCGAACTTGGCTGGGTCCAGTCGGTGCGCGTGCGGGAGGATACCTGCCTGGCGATACGGGAGGCGGCGGCCGAGGCCGGGGTGCACATCAGCGTCCACGCCCCTTACTACATCAACCTCAACGCCGGTGAAGACGAGTGGCCCAAGAGCCGCAAGCGGCTGATGGACGCCGCACTCTACGGGAACCTGGCCGGCGCGACCGACATCGTCTTTCACCCGGGCTCGTATTTCGGACAGCCGCCGGAAGCGGTGCTCGTCCTGGCCGTGCAGCGCTTACGCGAGTGCGTGGGCGAGCTGCGTTCCGCCGGCAACCCGGTCACCCTGCGCCCGGAAACGATGGGCAAGAGCGCCATGATCGGGTCGCTGGACGACGTGATCGTGATGGCACGCGAGATCGAGGGCGTCGCACCCTGCCTCGATTTCGCCCATCTTCACGCACGCACCGGTGACGGGTCGCTCAACACCTACGCGGAATGGACGGCCGTGCTTCGGCGGCTTCGCAAGGACCTCGGGACGGCCGCCCTCAAGGACCTGCATGGCCACCTTTCGGGAATCGAGTACGGACCGAAGGGAGAACGCAATCACCTGGAAC
>Ga0105106_10001396_pt1 | contig 17407 bp, 21 predicted proteins | sample PPLLaktember2015_5_FD_79109 | JGI IMG/M metagenome (GOLD analysis project Ga0105106, IMG submission 79109) | Freshwater sediment microbial communities from Prairie Pothole Lake near Jamestown, North Dakota, USA - PPLs Lake P8 Core (1) Depth... | ecosystem: Environmental > Aquatic > Freshwater >...
GAGCGCAAGCCCGACATACTGCTGCTCGACCTCATGATGCCGGTCATGAGCGGCTTCGAGATCCTCGCGCAGATGGAGGCGCGGAACATCCTCAAGGACGTGCCGACGATCGTGCTCACGTCGGCGACCGAATCAGAGACGCGGCTGAAGGCGCTCGAGCTCGGCGTGACGGAATTCCTGGTGAAGCCCGTGGAAGCGATCGAGCTCGTGATGCGCGTGAGCAACACGCTCGCGGCGAAGGCGTACTGGCAGGGATGCTGGGAGGCGCGATGAAAATGGAATCTCCGGCGGGCAAGGAAGGCGACGCGCTCGAGAAGCTGACGGGCGCGCTCGTCATGATGGTCGACGACGAGCCGATCAATATCGAGGTCACGCAGATCCACCTCGAGGACGCGGGCTACGAGCACTTCGTCTCGACTTCCGATTCGACCGCGGCGCTCGCGATGCTCGCCGACACGCGCCCCGACGTGCTGCTGCTGGATCTCATGATGCCGGGCATGAGCGGCTTTGACATCCTCACCGAAATGGCAGCGCTGAACGTGCTGAAGGACGTGCCGACGATCGTGCTCACCTCGTCGGTCGACGCGGAGACGAAGCTGAAGGCGCTCGAGCTCGGCGCGACCGATTTCCTGGCGAAGCCGGTGGACGCGAGCGAGCTCGTGCTGCGGCTCCGGAACACGCTCGCCGCCAAGGCCTATCGCGACCGGCTGGCGAACTACGACACGCTCACGGGGCTGCCGAACCGCAACACCTTCATGGACCGCCTGGACTGGGCGTTGAAGCACAGCGAGAGGAGCGGCGCGCGCGGCGCCGTGCTGCATCTCGGCATCGACGAGTTCAGGAAAGTGAACGAAGCGCTCGGTCCCGCCGCCGGCGACGCCGTCCTGCGCGACATCGCGCAGCGGCTCGAGGTCTCGCTGCGCAGCACCGACACCGTCAGCAGGGTCGCGGGCGAGCCGCAGCCGAGCCTCTCGCGCATGTCGGGCGACGAGTTCATGCTGCTGCTGCCGGTCATCGGCACGAGCGACGATGCGGCGCGCATCGGCGAGCGCATACGCGATGCGATCTCGCAGCCGGTGCACTCGGCCGGCCACGAGCTCGCGATCACCTGCAGCATCGGCATCGCGCTTTTTCCCGCGGACGGGGTCACGCCCGACAACGTCGTGAAGAACGCGGGCACTGCGATGGCCTACGCGAAAGAGTGCGGCAAGAACACGATGCGCTTCTACTCGAGCGAGTTGAACGCGCGCGCGCTGCAAAAGCTCTCTCTCACGAACGAGCTCCGGCGCGCGCTCGAGCGCGACGAGCTCAGGCTTTTCTACCAGCCGAAAGTCGATCTGCAAAGCGGTGTCGTGCTCGGCGCCGAAGCGCTCGTGCGCTGGCAGCACCCCGAGCGCGGCCTCGTGCCGCCGGGCGAGTTCATCCCGCTCGCGGAAGAGAACGGCCTCGTCGTGCCGCTCGGCAACTGGGTCATGCGCGAAGCGTGCCGGCAGAGCCGCGAGTGGCAACTCGCCGGCCGCCGCGTGCCGCGCATCTCGGTGAACGTCTCCAGCCACCAGTTCAGGCAGGGGGACCTGCGGGAAATCCTCGCCGGCATTCTCACTGAGACCGGCGCCGACCCGCAGAACCTCACGCTCGAGCTGACCGAAGGCGTGATCATGGACAACGCGGCGGGGAACCTCGAGACGCTGCGCCGGCTGAAAGAGATGGGGATGAAGCTCTCCATCGACGACTTCGGCACCGGCTACTCGTCGCTCTCCTACCTCAACAAGTTCCCGCTCGACGAGCTCAAGATCGACCGCTCGTTCGTGATGGAGATCAAGGGGCCGGACGAGCGCTGCGCGATCATCACCGCGATCATCGCGATGGCGCACAGCCTGGCCTTGCGCGTGGTCGCCGAAGGCGTCGAAACCGAGCCGCAGCGCGCGTACCTCGCCGCGGAAGGCTGCGACGAATACCAGGGCTACTTCAAGTCGAAGCCCGTCCCCGCCGGGGAGTTCGAAACGAAATTCCTTTAAGGACGCTCTGCAAAACGCCCCCGGGTGTCATTGCGAGAAGCGAGGCGACGAAGCAATCCCGGGGATCCCCGCGCATGTTCGTTTACCGGCCGAGGTGGCTGCCGAATGGCAGCCACGGCACTACTCGTGCCTCGCGATGACAATACTGCAGAGCATCCTTAACGCGTTAGTCGCGGTGGCGCAGCTTCGAGCTCACGGGCCGGAGCTCGCGAAACTCTTTCTTGCCGTGGTATTGCGCGTAATCGCGGTGGCCATCGGGAAGCAGGTGATACGGCCGGGAGACCCAGTGATACCCGGGAGGCGCAGGCTCTTCCTCCACCCGATGGAGGTCGACGACGATTTTCTCGCTGCCGCCGACCTTGGACGACGCCATCCATTTGCCCGATACGACGACGGCCATGGTCGCCATCAGGGGTGCGCCGGTGTGCAGCCAGTGCGCCTGCGCGTCGATCCAGGGGAGTAGCACGGGGTCGGTGACGAGCATCTCTCCCGCCACCCAGCCGAGGAGCCCGCCGCCTGCCGTCACGATGAACGGGAAGCGGTTCATGAGCTTCAGCACCAGCGTGCTTCCGTAAATGATGAGCGGGATGCTGATTGCGAGTCCGATGATGAGCAGAGCCACGTTGCCCTTCGCCGCCGCGGCGACGCCGAGCACGTTGTCGAGGCTCATCACCAGATCCGCGACGATGATCGTCTTGATGGCGCCCCAGATGTTCGGATGAGCGTCGAGCTCGGCTTCGGCATCGTCCGGTATGAGGAGCTGAATGCCGATCCACGCCAGCAGCAGCGCGCCTACGATTTTCAGATACGGCAGGCCGAGCAGCGCGATCGCGAAGAAGGTGAGCACGATGCGCAGCGCGATCGCGCCGAAGCTGCCGAAGAGGATCGCCTGCTTCTGCTGCTGCGGCGGCAGCGAGCGGCTCGCCATCGCGATCACGACCGCGTTGTCGCCCGAGAGCACGATGTTGATCATCATGATCTGGGCGAGCGTCACCCAGAACAGCGAGGTAGCGAGCATCTCCATATCGATTGCCTCCAATGGTGTGGCGATCGCACGATCGCCGAAGGGAGGTTTTCCCGGAGACGTGCAACGCACGCCAAGATTACGGAGGGAAGATGGCTGCAGGCTGTCGCCTGCATGACAGCCAGTACACCGCAAGATGAACGCAGCCTTACTGGGGGTCGGAGGCGCCGAAACAGACGCTGAAGGTGTTGCCCACGCCGTCGACGTCGTCGGAGAGCGTGATCCGCGCCCCGTGCAGGCGCGCGATCTCCTGCGCGATCGCCAGTCCCAGGCCGCTGCCGAGCTGCGAGCTGCCGAGGATGCGATGGAAGCGCTCGAAGATGCGCGCCCGTTCGTGCGCGGGAACGGTCGGGCCGTCGTCGCTCACGGCAACCACCGGCGCCGGCGAGGTCGTCACCTGCACGGTTACACGGCCGCCGGGCTGCGTGTAGCGCACTGCGTTGTCGAGAAGATTGTCGAGGAGCTCGCGCAGCCGCACCGCGTCCCCGTGGACCACGAGGCCTTCCCTCGCGCCTTCGAACCCGAGGTCTATGCCTTTCCTCAGCGCTTCGCCGACCCACGCGGCTGCCCCTTCGAACGCGAGCGCGGCGAAGTCCACGGGCGCGACGGTCATGGTGCGCGCGGCCTCGGGCTCGTTGCGGGCGAGCGCGAGGAGCTGCGACACGAGCCGCGAGAGGCGTTCCAGGCCGGCCAGGATTTTTGCGAGGGACTCGCGCGTGCGCGCGGGGTCGGGATCGTCGAGCGCGATCTCGAGCTGGGCCTGGAGCGCCGCGACCGGCGTCTTCAACTGGTGGGCCGCGTCCGCGATGAAACGGTTCTGCATCGTGAGCACGTTGTCGAGGTGCTCGAGGAGCTTGTTGATCGCGTCCATGAGCGGGCGTACCTCGCCCGGGACCTCGGCCACGACAACGGGGCTGCGGTCGCGGTACGATCGCGACGCCACCGCCTCCTGCAGATGCACGAGCGGAGACAGGCCGCGCACGACGCCGACCCACACGAGCACGCCCGCGAGCACGATGAGAAGCACCTGCGGCACGACCACCGAGAGCACGATCTCGCGCGCGAGCTCGGTTCTCTTCACCTTGGTTTCCGCGACTCTCACGTAGCCTGCGCGCGCGCCCGCCGGTCCGGGCACGCGAAGCTCGACGATGCGCACGGGCCGGCCTTCGATCTCGCCGTCGGAAAGCCGCGCTTGCCGTGACTCCGGCGCCCGGGAGGTGGCGATCCGCCGGCCGGCGACGAGCGCGCCGGAAGCGTCTCCGATCTCGTAGAAAAGCGTGTCGCGCGGGTCGTTGAAGATGACGTTGCGCGCGGCCTCCGGCATCTCGAAGCGCAGCCCGCCGTTGGCCGTGTCGACGTACAGAGTCACTTCGCGCGCGATCTCCATCAGCGCATGGTCGTAAGCGCGCTCGGCAAAGCGCAGCGAGATCCAGTAGCTGATGAAAGTATCCGCGGTCAGCAGCAGTGCGAGAGGCACGAGCAGCCACCTGAGGAGCTTCGTGCGCAGCAGCTGCCGATCAGCCGGCACGCGCTTTCTCGATCAGGTAACCCATGCCGCGGATGGTGCGGATGGTGACGCCGGATGCTTCGAGCTTCCTGCGCAGCCGGTAGACGAATACTTCGACCGTGTTGCTCGAGGAGACCTCTTCCCAGCCGTAGAGCTTGTCCACGATCTGCTGCTTGGTCACCACCTTGCCCGCGCGCAGCAGCAGGAGCTCGACCACGGCGAACTCGCGCACGGACAGGTCGATCGGCTCGTCGTCGGAGTACAGGCGGCGACCGGCGATGTCGAGGCGCAGCCGCCCGTGGACGAGGTCGGAGGTCGATCCGGCGTGCGTTCGCCGGACCACCGCCCGCACGCGCGCTTCGAGCTCGGAAAGATGGAACGGCTTGGTGACGTAGTCGTCGGCGCCGTAATCGAGACCGACCACCCGGTCTTCGAGGCTGTCGCGCACGGTGAGGAGGATGACCGGCACGCTGGTACGGCGCGCGCGCAGGCGCTTCAGCACTTCCAGGCCGTCCATGCCCGGCAGCGCGATGTCCAGCAGCACGAGGTCGTAAGTGGACGAGACGAGCGCCTCGTCGGCGGCTTCTCCGCTGTTCACGAGGTCGACGGCGTGCGCGGACTGCGTGAACGCGCGCGAGACCGCGTCCGCGAGCATGGCGTCGTCTTCTACCAGGAGGATGCGCATGTCGCGGCGACTCCGTGGCGCAGGATCGGGGTGCTCATGGGGACCGTAGTGTAGCCGCTCGCGCCGGTGCGATTGCGCCGTTAGCGTCGGAGTTTTCCGGACATCTTCGCGGCGCGCACGCGCGTAATATCGAATCGTAGCGTGTCGCGGGGAGAAGGCGATGTCTTTCGTCGAAGGTCTGGGCGCCATCGGCGCCGCCGCAGCCGATCCGGCATTCGTGGTCTGTGTCGGCGGGGTCCTGCTGCTCCTCAGCATGCTGGCGGGGGTCCCGGTGCTCGCCACCGCGCTGCGCCTGCTGCGCCCCGACCGCGGGCTCGGCAAATTCCTCGTGCGACTCCTCCACCGCAGGCGGGTAAAGGAGTAAAGGGGCCAAGCCGGCCAGGCTCGAATTTAGAATTCTGCTGACAGACCACGAATAACAAAACTGCAATGCCGCCACCGACGCCCAGCCTTCGCGCCGGGCGTCGTGTTTGTAGCGGCTACTTCTCTTTGGGCGTGACGAAGCCGATGGGTCGCCGCTTCGGTTCGGGCGGCGTCATCAATTCGCGAATCGCTTCGAACACCACCTTGAACTTCGCATCGGTCTTGGCCTCGAGCTGATCGAGCCGGCGCGCGAGCTCCTTGTTCGAGGAAAGGATCAAACGCAGCCGCACGAAGGCGCGCATGATCTCGATGTTGACGGCGATCGCACGCGGGCTCTTGAGTACCGTGGAGAGCATAGCGACGCCTTGCTCAGTGAAAGCATAGGGCGGATAGCGCCGGCCGCCCCAACTTGAGGTCACAGATTGTGACCTCAAGATTGCAAGCTCCTGTTTCTCCAACTGAAACATGAAGTCCTGCGGGAAGCGTTCGAGGTTGCGCTTCACCGCCTGTACTAACACCTTTGTCGGCACGTCATAGAGCGTCGCGAGGTCGGCGTCGAGCATGACCTTGTGGCCGCGGAGCACGAGGATCGAGCGCTCGATGCGCTCGGTGGCGACGGGGGAGGCCTTCATGGTGAGCGCGTGAGCGACTCCGAATAATGAACTCGGGTCCAGAAATGGGGGTCGGGTCCGATTAAAACAGAGCAGGGACCGTAGATCAAAAGCCGAATGCCGCGGCCGACGCCCGGGCCTTTGCGCTGGGCGTTGCAGTTTGATGGTGCCGGGGTTAGGTCACCGTCTCGATGATCTCGATCTTTTTCTTGAGCAGCTCGTGACGAACTCGGAGAGCTCCACGCCTTTCGACTCCGCCTTGGCGGCGAGGTAGGATTGCTCGTCCTCGTCGAGGTAGACGGGGAGTTTGAAGACGGCGCCGGGCTGATAGAACTCGCCGCGTTGTCCCTTGCTGAAATCGTATTCGTCCTTCATCGCTTCACCTTGAGCCGCTTAGCGCGGCGTTTCCTCGTAATCTTCAATCTCGCGCTGGGTTGCCGCGCGCGCCGAGAACCAGGCGCATCAAGTAGCGCCGCGCTGGCGCCGCTCGGCGCGGAATGCGCGCACCTCAGCTACGATCTCTTGTTCGATCTCGTCGGTGAGTTCCTCCTGCGGCATGCGCGCCCACATCGCACGCAGTTCCTCACCCGGCTGACGGCGCTGCTCCTGCGTGGCGAGGAACTCAACGAAATCGGCGACCTGTCCCAGGCGTTCAGGCGGCAGCATCTTTAATTTGGCGAGCAACGCTTCGACGGTAATAGGGGCGTTCATGGGCTGACCTCCTTTTAGCGGCTGGTCTTCACCACCAGATACTGCCCGTTTTCGGCCGAGCCCGGGCGTGCAAAGCATCGCGCGTTAATGCCAGCGCGAGCTATGCCTCGCTGTCGACGAATGCTGCCTCCCGCTGTCGCATCAGGGCTCGTCGTGAACACTATCGTGATCCGTGGACGGGCGCCTGGGCTCTCCATCCCAGATCGCCACGGGGCCTCCGCCCTGAGGTTTCAAGACCACTTTGCGGATCGCTTCTCGCACCAGCTCCGCGACACTGCGCCCGGACTGGGCCGCGGCTTCACGCAATGCAGCAAGCTCTTCCTTGCGTAGATATACCTGAGTCTTTTCCATGTGTGTCACCCTATTACTGCGGATGACACATGTAAAGAGCGGTAACGCGCGGCTCGCGTCGCTGACGCTCGATTACACGAAGAATTGCGCGGCGTCGAACGGCAGCTTGTCTTTCGCGAGAGCGCGCCTGATGCGGTAAGGCTCGCCGTCGGCAGTCTTCGGTTCGCGCACGAGATCGAGCATCTTGAGAGGGCGTGTCAGCGTGCCGTCGGCGTCGAAGACGACCATGACGCGCGGCTGCAGGCGCCGCACGAGATTCTGCGCGACGACGATCCCTGCCTCTCCGGAGTTGAGCTCCACCGCGCTGCCCACCGGGTAAATGCCTATGCACTGGATGAACTGCTCGACCAGCGCTGGGTGATAGTGCGTGCCGCGCAGCCGGTGCAGGTGGCCGAGCGCATTCGAAGGCGAGGCCGGCTCCCGGCCCGGGCGTGCCGACGTGAGCTCCACGAAGGCGTCCACCACCGCCGCAATCGCCCCGTCCATCGAGATCGCGTCGGCGGTGAGACCCGACGGGTAGCCGGTGCCGTCCTGGCGCTCGTGATGCTGGGCCACGATGTCCTCGACTCCGTGCGGCAGACTGCGCGCCTCGCGCAGGAGCTCGACCGAGAGCATGACGTGCGCTTGCACGCTCTCGTCCGGCCGGTCGTTCGGCGCCGCATCGCGCGTCGAATATCGGCCGGGCAGCCTGGACATGCCGATGTCGAGCAGCATGCCCGCGAGGCCGAGCACTTCCAGCCTCCCGGTCGGCAGCCGCAGGAAGCGCCCGAAAGTGATCATCAGTATCGACGTGTCCATCGCGCGCATGAGCTGGTAGCCGCCCTTCCGGTGCAGCAGGCTGAGCAGCAACAGCATCGCATCGGGGTTGCGCTGGATGCTGGCGGTCATACTCGCAACCGCGATTTTGAGCGCTTCGGGCTGGATCGCCCCTTGCCCTTGCAGGCTTTTCTGCAGCTCCGAGAGAGCGGCTTCGCACTTCTGGAAGATCTCGCGCGCGAGCGGCATTTCCTTCTCGACCGTGTGCACTTCGGCGTAGGCCGTCGTGCCGGCCGTGGCATAGCCGGTGCGCGGTGCCGGCTTCCACTCCTCGCGCTCGGGGTCGACGTACACGCTCTTGCAGCACGACCTGATGTGCTCGATCTGCTCGGGAGAGGTGAGGGGAAAACCCTGAAACGGGAAAGGCGTGCCCAACCACGGACGATCGAGCTCGACCACGTACATCCCGAGGCGCAGGTCCTCGATCGCGACTTCTTGCTTGGCCATGCCGCTATTTTGCGGCATTGCGCCGGCAATCTTTAGCAAAGATTGCGGGGCGAGGTTCAGGCCGAGGCGAGGGAGCGGGACGAAAGGGGGCTGAGCGTGCGGCCGCTCGCGCCGTAGGTGCCGGTGGCGGCAGCGGCGGAAGTGAGAACCGAGAGGGCCTGCTGGTTCGCGCGCATCCCGGCGTCGACGAAAGCGCCGTTTTCCTGGTTGAGGCGGTGCGCCTTCTGGGTGATTTCGATGAGTGCGCGCCATTCGGTGATGAGCACGTCGGTTGCGGCGAGCGTCGCGAGCAGCCGCTCCATGCCTTTGCGGTCGGTGGACACGCCGCAGCGCTCGAGCATGCGGTTGCGGGCTTCGCCCATGTGCGCGATGTGCAGGAGCAGCTCGCGCTTGCGCGGGGCCATGTCGGCCACGCGGTCGGTTTCGCCGGCGGCGAGCGCCTGGCGCTCCGCGCCCAGCTCCTCGGCCAGCGCCGCGACACCTGCGCGCTCGGACTTTATCGCGGCGGCGAGCTCGGCGTGGGAGGGCTGGCTTGCGCTCATTGCTTGTGGGCGCGCAGGAACTCGCGGGTCGCGACGATCAGACGGTCGGCGACTTTCTCGGAATCGACGGCGAAAGTGCCGTCGGCGATCGCGCGCTTCACTTCGGCGACGCGGGCGCTGTCGACGGCCTGCTCGGATTCGAGGCTCGCCTCGATTTGTTTCAACTGCGCCGCGAGCGGGCTCAGCTGTACGTCTTCACGCGCCTTGGGACCTGCTTGCGGCTGCTTTGTCGTACGGGTGCGGTCGTCGCCTATGGCGTTGGTCGGGGTGATTTTTGCGGTCGGATCGATTTTCATGGTTTTGCCTGCCCTTTGAGGGTCGTATGCGAATAACGGCATGCGCCCGGGGAAGCTTTAGGACACGCTCCCGAGGCTGCTCGGTATTATCGGCCAGGCTTGCCCAGTCTTGAGCATTGCGATACCAACCCATTGATTCAGAGCATTAAAAACTGACTTCCACAGTGCCGTCGGGGCGCGCCACGCCGCTCACGGTCTGTCCCGATGCGGTGCGCACCTGGGCGAGCTGGCCCACGCCGACGTTCGCGAGCGCCTTGCCTTCGGCGCTCACCCGGAAGCCGGGACCCTTCGAGATCAGCCTCACGGTCTGGCCCTGCACGATGGCCGGGAGCACGCGAAGTGCGTCCGCCCGCAGCGGCTGCCCCGGCGAAAGCGGCCCGCCCAGGGTCTTGCCCAGCGCCTGCGAGAGGTCTGTTACGACCGAAGGCGGCAGTTGCGTGAGATCGCCGTTGACGACCGTGAGATCGCCGTGGGCGAGCGGCTGGCCCGCCGGGATGGCGCGCGCGGCGACCAGGTAGGGCCCCTGCACCCGCACCGTTACCGACACGTAGATCATCCACGGCGTGGGCGCGCCGCAGCGCACCCCGACCGAGCTGTTACCCCACAGGCGTGCGCCCGGGGGCAGAAAAACGTCGAGAGCGTTGCAGGCGGGGAGGGCGAGCCTGGGGTCGACCCTGCCGGTAGTGAAAGACGCGTGGCCGGCGATGCCGCTCGTTTGCATACGCAGGAAGTTCTCGACCGCACTCTGGATTGCCGCCGGCGATTGCGCCGCCTGGGTCTGGGGCTGGGGCTGGTCGCCGCGGGCGCTGAAAGGCGCGACCAGGGCGAGGCACGCGGCGATGGCGATCAGCAGTCGTTTCATGGGGTCTCCTTTTCGAGTGTTACGTAAGTGGATGACATTCACTTACGTCACGAATCTCCCCTCTCCCCTCGGGAGAGGGGTCGGGGGTGAGGGGTTGAGCGTCATGCGGTTATGAGAGAGCTCACTAGGCGCTGTAGAGCCGGGCTGGCGGTTCACGATGGGACGCATTCTGGACGAGTAAGAGCCCCGACCGCGGCCGAAATTGACCCCTTTTTCTGCCCCTTATCCGCTGATCGACTGCGGGCTCCCGCTCCTAAGATTCGCCTCAAGCCATCGAGGAGCACCACCATGACCAAGCTGGACGAGCTGTTCCGGTTCTCGCAAAGCGCGCTCAACCTGCACGCGTACCGCCAGCAGCTCATCGCGTCGAACATCGCGAACGCCGATACCCCCGGGTACAAGGCCCGCGACATCGATTTCGCAAGCGCGCTCGCGAACGCCGAAGCCGCTCAGGGCAAGCCGCAGCTGCCGCAGCCGGCGGGCGAGAGCGCGCCGCTGGGCGCGGAGATCCTGTACCGCAGCGCCGTTCAGAGGAGCCTCGACGGCAACAGCGTCGATCTCGACATCGAGCGCGCGCAGTTCGCCGACAACGCCGTGCGCTACGAAGCGCAGCTCATGTTCATCAACAGCCGCATCAAGTCGATGCTCGCGGCCATACAAGGCTAGAAGCCATGTCGTCCCTATTCAGTGTTTTCGACGTCGCAGGCAGCGCGCTCACCGCGCAGTCGCAGAGGCTCAACGCAACCGCGAGCAATCTCGCCAATGCCGACAGCGCGACGAGCTCGACCGGGCAGCCTTATCGCGCGAAGCAGGTGGTCTTCACCGCGCAGCCGCTGCCGCAGGGCGACGCGGTCGGCGTGCGCGTCACCGACGTCGTGCAGGACCAGAGCCCGCCGCGCCGCGTGCACGACCCGCGCCACCCGCTCGCAGACGCGACCGGCTACGTGAACATGCCCAACGTCAACGTGATCGAGGAGATGGTCAACATGATCTCCGCCTCGCGCTCGTACCAGACCAACGCGGAAATGATGAACACCGCCAAGACGCTGCTCCTCAAGACCCTCCAGATAGGCCAATAGGAAAACTCATGCTTCCAGTATTGCAGGCGATAGGGGCGGGACTCTCGGCGCTCTCCGCGCTGAAGAACCTCACGAGCTCTTCGACCGACACCAAGCTGACGCCGGTGGCGCCGCCGACCGCGGCCAGCATCGCGCAGTCGCAGGCGGCCGCGAAGAGCTCGGCGAGCGGCGCGAACGGCATTGCGCCCACGAGCAACGAGCTCCAGGACCGGTTCCTGAAGCTCCTCGTCACGCAGATGAAGAACCAGGACCCCCTGAATCCGCTCGACAACGCGCAGGTGACGAGCCAGCTCGCCCAGATCAGCACGGTGGGCGGCATCGACAAGCTGAACGGCACGCTGCAGTCGCTCTCGTCCTCGATGCTCGCCTCGCAGTCGATGCAGTCGGCCTCGATCATCGGCCACCAGGTTTACGCGGCGGGCTCGTATGTCACGCTCGCGGACGGCAAGGCGGGCGGCGCGGTCAACCTGACGCAGGACGCGGACAAGGTTTTCGTGCAGATCACCGACGGCGCAGGCGCGCTCGTGCGCACGCTGCAGCTCGGCTCGGCGAAAGCCGGCCTGTCGTCGTTCCAGTGGGACGGGAAGACCGACGCCGGGGGCACCGCGCCTCCCGGCACTTACGTATTCCAGGCGACGGCCGCGAAAGGCAACACCGCGATCGGCGCCGAGACGCTGATGATGGGCAAGGTGGGCGGCATCTCGTTCAACAACGGCATGAGACTGAATTTGGAAGGCGGCGGCGATATCGGTATGGCCGACGTCAAACGCATACTTTAATCGGAGCAGACGACCATGGGTTTCCAAGCGGGACTGAGCGGCCTCAACGCCGCAGCCAAGAACATCGACGTGATCGGCAACAACGTCGCGAACTCCAACACCGTCGGATTCAAGGCGTCGAAGGCGCTGTTCGCCGACGTTTACGCAAGCTCGCTCCAGGGCACGGGCGCGACCAACATCGGAATCGGCGTGCAGGTCTCGGAAGTCGCGCAGGAGTTCACGCAAGGCAATATCTCGGTCACCAATAACCCGCTCGATCTCGCGATCAACGGCGGCGGCTTTTTCCGCTTCGAGAACAACGGCAACGTCACCTATTCGCGCAACGGCCAGCTCCACCTCGATGCGGACGGCTACTTCGTGAACAGCGACAACCTGCAGTTGACCGGCTACGCGCTGGATGCGGCGCAAAACGTGGTCGCATCCGCGCCCGTTCCGCTGCGAGTCTCCACGAGCGACATCCAGCCGCGCGCCACGACCGAAGTCGAGACCACGCTCAATCTCGATTCGCGGGCGAGCGCCATCGCCGCGGCGTTCACGCCGACCGATGCCGCAACCTATACCAACGCCACGTCGACCGCGGTCTACGATTCGCTCGGCAACACGCACGCGGTGACGCTGTACTTCGTCAAGGCCGCGATTCCCGGTGAGTGGAACGTTCACGGGACCGTGGACGGCGGGCCGGTCGCAGACGTCGATCTCGGCGCGGGCGCAGGACAGCCGGTCACGGTCAACTTCAGCAACAACGGCACTCTGATCACCGGCATGCCGCTCACGGGCGTCGCAATCACGCTCACGAACGGGGCGGTGACCCCGCTCACCACCGCGATCGATTTCTCGGGCAGCACGCAGTACGGGTCCGACTTCGCCGTCACCTCGCTCAGCCAGAACGGCTATACGTCCGGCCGGCTGACCGGCTTCGACATCTCGGAAGCCGGCATGGTGCTGGGCCGCTACTCGAACGGCGAAGCGAACCCGCTCGGGCAGATCGTGCTCGCCAATTTCGCCAATGCCAACGGGCTGCGCCCCATGGGCAGCAACCAGTGGCAGGAAACGAGCGACTCGGGCCAGCCCGTGGTGGGCACCCCGGTCACCGGCAGCCTCGGCACGCTGAAATCGGCGGCGGTGGAAGATTCGAACGTCGACCTGACGCAGGAGCTCGTCAGCATGATCACCGCGCAGCGCGTCTACCAGGCGAACGCGCAGACGATCAAAACGCAGGACCAGACGCTGCAGACACTCGTCAACCTGCGGTAACGCGAGTGACGAGTGACGAAGTGACGGGTAACGAGGGCTGATACATGGACCGCATGATTTACGTCGCGATGAGCGGCGCGAAGCAGATGCTCGAGCAGCAGAGCGTGGTCGCGAACAACATCGCGAACGCGTCCACGACCGGGTTTCGCGCGCAGATGAGCGCGTTCCGGTCGGCGGAAGTGCTGGGCGAAGGCGCGGCGACCCGCGCTTTCGTCGTCGAGTCGACGCCCGGCGCCGACTTCACGCCCGGGGCGATCCAGCAGACCGGCCGCGACCTGGACGTCGCGATCGAAGGCGCCGGCTGGATCGCGGTGCAGATGCCCGACGGCTCCGAAGGCTATACGCGCAACGGCAGTCTCCAGGTCAACGTGAACGGCGTGCTGCAGACGCGGAGCGGCCTGAGCGTGCTCGGCGACGGCGGCCCGATCGCGGTTCCCGGCGACACGCGGGTGACCGTGGGCGGCGACGGCACGGTCTCGACGGTGCCGACGAACGCCGCCCAGGCGACGCAGGTGACTCCGCTCGGCCGCATCAAGCTCGTGAATCCCCCCGAAGCGCAGCTCGTGCGCGGCGACGACGGCTACTTCAGGATGCGCGGCAACGCCACCGCGGAAGTCGACCCCAAAGTGAAGGTGCACGGCGGCGCGCTCGAAGGCAGCAACGTGAACGTCGTCGAAGCGATGGTCAGCATGATCTCGATCTCGCGCCAGTTCGAAATGCAGATGAAGATCCTGCAGAACGCCGACGGTAACGACCGCCAGGCGAGCCAGATCCTCTCAATGCGCTAACGGAATCGAACAAGGGGGCGACACCCCCTTGTAGATCCCCCAAGTTACAGGAAGCGAAAAAGCCGCTTCCAATTTGGACTTACGGAGAACCTCATGATCCGATCGTTATGGATATCGAAGACGGGCCTGGACGCACAGCAGACCCAGATGGACGTGATCGCGAACAACCTCGCGAACGTCAGCACCCACGGTTTCAAGCGCAGCCGCGCGGTATTCGAAGACCTGCTCTATCAGACGATCCGCCAGCCCGGCGCGCAGTCGTCCGGACAGACGCAGCTTCCTTCGGGCCTGCAGCTCGGCACGGGCGTGCGCCCGGTCGCGACGGAGAAGCTCTTCACGCAGGGCAACCTCCAGCAGACGTCGAACCCGATGGACGTCGCGATCAACGGCAACGGCTTTTTCCAGGTCCAGATGCCCGACGGCACGTCGTCTTACACGCGGGACGGCTCGTTCCAGGTGAACGCGCAGGGGCAGCTCGTGACCTCGAGCGGGTTCCCGGTACAGCCGGCGATCACGATCCCGCCGAACACGCTGTCGGTCACCGTGAGCCGCGACGGCATCGTGTCGGTGCAGCGCGCGGGCACGACCGGCACGACGCAGGTCGGCACGCTCCAGCTGACCGGATTCATGAACGCCGCCGGCCTGCAAAGCATGGGCGAGAACCTCTACATCGAGACGGCCGCGTCCGGCACGCCCAGCCCCAACACCCCCGGCACCAACGGCATGGGCCTGCTCAACCAGGGCTTCGTGGAGACGTCGAACGTCAACGTGGTCGAGGAGCTCGTCGGGATGATCCAGACGCAGCGCGCCTACGAAATCAACTCGAAAGCGATCCAGAGCTCCGACCAGATGCTGCAGAAACTATCGCAACTGTAACGATTACGAAGGATTCGTAAATGAACACGAAAACCATACTCGGCGCAGCGCTCCTCGCCCTCGCAAGCGCCGGCTGCGTCACCGTCACGCCGCCCACGAGCGTGCACCAGCCGATCAGCGTGCGTCCCGCGACGCCTGCGGCGCCTGCGCCCACCGACGGCGCGATCTATTCCGTCGGGCTTTCGAACGGCTTGCTGTTCGAAGACCGCCGCGCGCGCCGCGTCGGCGACACGCTGACGATCGCGATCCTCGAGAACACGAACGCGAGCAAGAAGTCCGCGACCAACACCGGCCGCGCGAGCAACAACAACTTCGGCGTGACCGGCCTCCAGGGGCTGCCCGGCAAGTCTTTCCTCGGCTCGACGCTCGGCGCCACGTCCGACTTCTCGTTCGACGGCAAAGGCGAGAGCACCAACAACAACGTTTTCACCGGCACGATCACGGTGACCGTGACCGAAGTGCTGCCTAACGGCAACCTCCTCGTGAGCGGCGAGAAACAGGTCGGCATCAACCAGGGCTCGGAGTACATCCGGCTCTCCGGGATCGTTAACCCCATCCACCTGAACGCGGCGAACACCGTCTTCTCGACGCAGGTCGCCGACGCGCGCATCGAATACCGCGGCAGCGGCGCCGTGGCCGAGAATCAGCAGACCGGCTGGCTTACCCGCTTTTTCCTGAACGTGCTGCCGTTCTGACCGGATAAACACACATGCAAACCCTCTTCGCCAGGCTCGCACGCGCGCTGCGTTTCGAATGCACGCTGCGCTTCGCCTCGGCTGCGGTGATCGCAGTCGCATCGCTCGCATCCGCGCTGCCCGCGCACGCCGAGCGCATCAAGGATCTCGCATCGATCCAGGGCGTGCGCTCGAACGCGCTGCTGGGCTACGGTCTCGTCGTCGGCCTCGACGGCACGGGCGACCAGACGACACAGACACCGTTTACCGTGCAGAGCCTGACGACGATGCTCTCGCAGCTCGGCATCACGCTCCCGCCCGGAACCAACCTCCAGCTGAAAAACGTCGCGGCCGTGATGGTGACGGCGGTCCTCCCCGCGTTCGCGCGGCCCGGGCAGCAGCTCGACGTCACGGTCTCCTCGCTCGGCAACGCGAAATCGCTGCGCGGCGGCACGCTGCTGATGACGCCGCTCAAAGGCGCCGACGGGCAGGTCTACGCGCTGTCGCAGGGGAACATCATCGTCGGCGGCGTGGGCGCTTCGACCGCGGGAGGCACGAGCGTCACCGTGAATCACCTCTCGGTCGGGCGCATTGTCGCTGGCGCGACGGTGGAGCGCCTGGTGCCGACTGCGCTCGCGCACGACGGCAACGTCACCCTGTCGGTCAACTCGACCGACTTCACCACCACCGAGCGCATCGTGAACGCGATCAACGGCGCTTTGGGCGACGGCATGGCGGTCGCCATCGACGGGCGCACGGTGCAGGTTTCCGCGCCGGCCGATCCGGCCCAGCGCGTCTCCTTTCTGGCGCGCGTCGAAAGCCTCGATGTCACGCGCGGCATCGCATCCGCGAAAGTGATCGTCAACGCGCGCACCGGATCGGTCGTGATGAATCGCGCCGTAACGGTCGAGACCTGCGCGATCGCGCACGGCAACCTTTCGGTTTCGATCACGAGCGAGCCCGTCGTGAGCCAGGCGCGGCCGTTCGCGCCCGGCGGCGCGACCGTCGTCGGCGAGCGCGCGCAGATCGAGATCAAGCAGGACAAGGGCGGGCTCACGATGATGAGCGGCGCCAACCTGAACGACGTCGTCAAGGCGCTGAACGCGATCGGCGCGACGCCCCAGGACCTGCTCTCGATCCTGCAGGCGATGAAATCCGCGGGCGCGTTGCGCGCGGAGCTCGAGATCATCTGATGGCGACCACTGCCGCATCGCTCGCGCTCGACCCGCGCGGACTGGAAAAGCTCCGCTCGCAGGCCGGCAGCTCGCCCGAGAAGGCGATCCGCGACGTTTCGAAGCAGTTCGAGACGCTGTTCGTGAACATGCTCCTGAAGAGCATGCGCGAAGCGACACCCAAGGACGGCATGTTCGACAGCGAGCAGACGCGCATGTACACCGGGATGCTCGACCAGCAGCTCGCGCAGTCGATGTCCGCGCGCGGGATCGGGCTCGCGGAAGTCATGGCGCGCCAGCTTTCGAAAGGCGGCGAAAAGGCCGAAAATGGGGTCAGAGCCGATTTACACACCGGCCTGCCCTCGACGCGAAAAATCGGCTCTGACCCCAATTTCACGGGCGGACCGGTGAGCCTCACCGAGGCGCTCGCCGCGGCGCGCGTGCGCGCGAGATCGACCGTCGAGCCCACCCCGCCGGAAGCGCCCAAAGGGGCGAGCGCGCGGGTGCGCGGCTTCATCGACAAGATGTGGCCGCACGCGGTGCAGGCTTCGC
>Ga0105106_10001397_pt1 | contig 17401 bp, 13 predicted proteins | sample PPLLaktember2015_5_FD_79109 | JGI IMG/M metagenome (GOLD analysis project Ga0105106, IMG submission 79109) | Freshwater sediment microbial communities from Prairie Pothole Lake near Jamestown, North Dakota, USA - PPLs Lake P8 Core (1) Depth... | ecosystem: Environmental > Aquatic > Freshwater >...
CGCCCTGCTCGGGGCGATCAGCTCGGACGACCAGGGCGAGCGGTGGAGCGACGAACGCACCATCGTTCCATTCGTACGACTCACCGACGACAAGACAACTACCATCAAGTTCGGCGGCAAGCACGCGATCACCACGGCGCAGGACATCATCCAGGGGGCGGTCGATCCGGTGTCCGGCCGGGTATTCGTGGCCTTCGCCGATGGCCGGCATACGCAGGGACGGTTCTTAAGCGTGTCGCTCACGTCGTCGGCCGACGGCGTGAGCTGGACCGATCCCATCCAGGTCAATCCGCCGATGGACGCCCATGCCTGGCTTCCCTCTGTGGCCATCGATGGCGAGGGCCGGCTCGGGGTGAGCTACCTCGACGTCCGGGGTTGGCGACCCGACAGTACGCCGACGATCCCGACCACCCACACGCTGGGCGTTTATCCGCTCGGGCCGGATGGGATTCCGGGAACGCGATTCGATTACCAGTTCGACGTGTTTAATTTATTGGGCCCGAAAGGTGGCCGGGGAGGCACCGGCGACTACCAGGCGCTGTTGGGCCGGAGCCGGGGATTCGTGTCGATCTACGTCAAACACCAACCCCCGGGTTCAACCGGGGTGACTGATGTCATGGCGAGTCGCTGAGGAGACAGAGCTGGGCTTCCCCCGCTGCTCACGAGTGATTATGATGGATCTCGAAAGAGAAATTCGATCCTGGCCCGGTCGATGAGGTGTCAATGTACAAACTTCTTTTCAATAAGGCTTACACTATATTCCGATATATTGCGGAATTGTGAACTCAGAATATGGGCCCGAACAAAGAGGAGGAAGGATCATGAACACGAAATTCAAGTACCAATGGTACCAGGAGATTTTTAGCAATACTCCAAAAATCCTGGAAGAGGCAAGGAAGGCAGGGAAGGAACTCGGCCTCGACAAACTCAGGGACAAGATCGGGCTTTATCCTGGCAGCTCTTCCTGTCCCGGAGCTCTTCCCAATTACGTCGTTGATGCGATCATAAAAGCCAACAAAATCCCTATCCTCCCCATGAGAAAAGTCGAAGACGAACTCAGAGAGGTCATCAAAGATGTCTATGGCGATGATTACGACGGCGCCGCCGTAAACACCTGTGAATCCGCGCTTCGCGTGACGCTGGAAACCCTGTTCGCCCCACCCACGATGCGAAAAGGAGACGCCTATCGAGGCCGCTATATTTTCCCATATCATGAGGATTTTGAATTCATGGCCAGTTACGGCCGGCCTTTTCCGCCGAGATACAAGAACGTCTGCGTCGATCGAAGCGCCTCGGCCGGAGAGCTGGGCGTTGAAGGCAAGAGCCTGACGAATATGGATACGATTTTTGTCAAAATGGCAGGGGCGAAATACGAGGCCCATGGCATAAAATTCAATATTGTGCCGTTGATGACAAAAACCGATGCGGCGCGATCGATCAAGAAAATCCAGGAAGTGGCCGAGCGTCATGTTGAGAACCTGGTCGGTTTTGTTACGGTCGGCTATGATACACCCGGCTATGGATATGGGGACAAGGACAAGAAGGGCGTCCCCGTTCTCAAGAGAATGATCGGCGAGCTGGCCGCGAATTATGACCTTCCCTTCCTCGTCGATTACGCCAGCGGACTTCCAGTGGTGGGACAGTCGCCCGCGGACCTTTGCGCCGATGTGGGAGTCTGGAGCATGGACAAGGCCGCTCGCGCCCCGATCAGCGGCCTCATTGTGGGAAAAGAAGAGGCAATGGTCTATATCCGCAAAGGTCTCGGCCTGGGCGGTCAACGGTATGGTGAACTCTCCTCGCACAGCAAGGCCCTCTTCTCGCTCTGCGACCCGGGAAGGGACGCCGTCGTCGGTCTCACGGCCGTCCTTAAAATGCTCCGTGACAACCCGGAAAAAATTCTCAAACCGGTCGACAAGTTCCATGAGATCGTGGTCGAGGAGTTTAATAAGATGAAGCCGGCCCGGTTCAGGGATAAGCTCATCATCACAAAGTCCCACAATATGGGCGGGACCGAGCTCAATTACGAACAGACCTGGGATAACGGGGATTTCGGGATTCCCATTTTCAACATTGAAGACGCTTTCGCCAACACCAACCCCATAGCCTCCGCCCAGGAGGAGATGGGGGTTTATCCGGCCACTATTTACAGCGGAAATATGTTTCTCGGTCCTGGGCTCGGGACTTTCGACGAAAACGCCGACCTGAACGAAGAATATGCGCGATTGGGCGTCCAGTCCCTGGTCAAGTCGGTTGAGATCGTCTGCAAGTACGCCGGTTTGAAAGATTGAGATTACGAAAAACTAAAACCCGTCGGATCATGAACCAAGACTCGGCGCTCCAAAAACAAGAAGTCGGTTTGGTCCGAAAGCTCGGCCTTTTCGACTCGACGATGCTCGTGATCGGGATCATCATCGGCTCCGGCATATTCCTGACGACCGGCCTAATGGCCAAGTCAATCCCTTCTCCGCTGCTCATCCTGTTGGCCTGGTTTGTCGGAGGGCTTATTGCGCTGGCCGGGGCTCTGGCCTACGCGGAGCTCGGGGCGGCCATGCCCCAAGCCGGAGGCCAGTATGTCTATCTCCGGGAAGCCTATGGGCCGCTGACCGGCTTCCTTTTCGGCTGGATGATGTTCCTCGTCTACCAGACCGGTTCGATCGCCGCTCTGGCGACCGGGTTCGCCGAATATTTCGGCTATTTCTTTCCGGGCCTGGCAACCACGAAATTCATTTTTTCGGCCTCCGTCACGGTTTTCCATCATACGGTTCCCTATTCGATCTCAATGGGACAATTGGTGGCCATAGCCATCATCCTCCTTCTCTCCCTGTTCAATTTCGTCGGGCTCGTTTGGGGAAGCCTCATCCAAAATATCACCACCATTCTCAAGATCGGAGCCCTCATCGCCATCGTAGCTCTCGGATTCATCCTGGGTAAGGGCGGTCAGATCGAATATTCTCTGGCAGCGACCGGTTTTAGCCTGTCCAAACTGCTGATGGGCTTTGGAGTCGCGATGATCGCCGTGATCTGGACCTATGACGGCTGGAACAACGTCAATTTTGCCGCCGGGGAAATCAAAAATCCCGGCCGCAACCTGCCCCTCTGTCTCATACTCGGGACAGCGGGAGTGACCATCCTTTATGTCGCCGTCAACTATATTTATCTCTACACACTTCCCATGAATGAGCTTTCGGGAGTCGTCCGGGTCGCCGAAAAAGCGACCACCGTCCTGTTCGGAGGAATGGCCGGGGCTCTGATTTCCGCGGTTGTGGTGGTTTCCACCTTTGGGGCTTTAAACGGAGTCATCCTGACGGGCCCCAGAGTCTATTACGCTATGGCCAAGGATAATCTCTTCTTTAAGCGGGTCGCCAGAGTCCATCCCCGCTTCAGGACGCCCGGAGTATCCATCTTTATCCAGGCTATCTGGGCCTGCCTCCTGACGTTGAGCGGAACCTATGAACAGCTCTTTACTTATGTGACCTTCGCCACCATCGTCTTTTACCTATTTGCCGTGACAGCAGTTTTCACCCTCAGAAAAAAGTATCCTGAACTGCCGCGGCCTTATAAAACCTGGGGTTATCCTTGGTTGCCCATCATTTTTATCATCGCCATGGTCATACTTCTTATCAACACTCTTTTCAGCAAACCGGTGGAATCTATCGCCGGCATTGCCATTATCGGACTGGGTCTCCCGGCGTACCTCTATTGGAAAAAGAAGGACCTGAGCGCTTAATCCAATACAGAAGGGGGAGAAGATGGCACGAAATAATTGGGCTCGCGTCACGTTGGCTGCGGTTGCCATTTTTGCGGTTTGTTGTGGACCTCAGGCGATTAGATACAGTCCGGATTCATTTGACTTGATTATTAATCACGGCCGGATTGTCGATGGAACAGGGAATCCCTGGTATCGAGGAGACATCGGCATTCGCGGAGAGCGCATCGTCGCCATAGGGGATCTCGGCAAGGCTAACGCCAATCAGAAAATCGACGCTAGCGATAAGATCGTCTCACCCGGCTTCATTGACATGATGGGGACGAGCGACGCGGAGGTTCTGTTGGATCCCCGGTGCGCCAGCAAGGTGACTCAGGGGATCACCTTGATGGTTTCTGGAGAAGGCTATTCGGCGGCTCCGGTTAATGACCGGATGCTCGCAGAAAATAGACCGTTTTTTGACCGCTTTGGATTAAAAGCCGATTGGCGCACATTGGAAGACTTCTTTGTTCGCATCGAAACAAATCCTCCGGCCATTAACTTCGCAACTTTTGTGGGCTCAGGCGGCGTTCGGGATTATGTTATCGGGACAGAAAATCAACCCGCGACAAGAGAAGAATTGGCTGAGATGGAAAAGCTCATCGCCCAAGCCATGGAGCAGGGTGCTTTCGGCCTGTCTTCCGCTCTGATGTATGTTCCCGACCGTTTCAATAGGACGGAAGAACTCATCGCCATGGCAAAAGCGGCTGCCCGCTATCACGGAATTTACATCACCCACCAGCGAAGCGAGGCAAACGCCATTGACGAGTCCCTGGATGAAGTGTTCCGCATTTCTCGTGAAGCGGGAATACGCACCCAGATCTACCATCTAAAAACGATGTATATCCAGAATTGGTGCAAGATGCCGGGGGTCGTCAAACGAATATCTGCGGCCCGCGAACAGGGGCTTGACATCACAGCCTGCGTTTATCCTTATGTCGCCGCTGCGGCCGGCCTTGTGGACTTGTTGCCTCCATGGGCCCGTGAAGGAGGGCTCACAAACGTTTTTGAGCGCTTAAAAAACCCGGCGGTTCGCGAACGAATAAAAGCGGAACTCGCAGTCGATACTTCGGAATGGGAAAATGAGTATTTTGGAGCGGGGGGAGCCGAAGGGTTCATCATCGCCGATGTCAGAAATCCAGCCCTCAAAACGATCGCGGGAAAAAGGTTGTCGGCGATTGCTCAACAAAGAGGAAAAGACCCAAGAGATGTCCTCATGGATATCATCCTGGAAGATCAGAGTTCGCCTTCTTTCATATCTTTCATCATGGATGAGGCCGATGTCCGGCTCGCGTTGCGGCAAAATTGGGCAGACTTCTGCACAGATTCCGGTATCGCGGCCGCGGATGGACCCCTCTCTGATTTTCTCGTCCATCCCAGGGCCTATGGCTCGTTCACCAGAATCCTCGGACATTATGTCAGGGGAGAGAAAATCATGTCCCTTGAAGAAGCCATCCGAAAAGCCTCGTCGCTTCCCGCTCAGACTCTCGGGATTAGAGATCGGGGACTGCTGAGAGAAGGATTTTTCGCAGATATCGTGATTTTCGATCCTGAAACGGTAATCGACAGGGCGACTTTCGAAAGGCCTCACCAGTACTCAACTGGAATCGACTATGTCTTTGTCAACGGAAAGATTGTCGTGGATCAAGGCACAATCACAGAAGCACGGCCGGGCAAGGTTCTCAGAGGCCCGGGCTATTCGGGTTCTTGATGAGAGGCGAATCAAAATTATTCTTTTGCTTGTTGCAGGAGATAATAACGTCCTCATTTAAAAACGATATCCATGGGCTTGCGGTCGAATGCTTCGCTCCGTTTTCTTGGCATCGGTTCGGATTCTCCATAGTTGGACCTTCCGTAGACGGTATGGAACTCACGTCCAATCGCTAAAAGAACGAGGTAATCGCCCGGCCAGCCATAGTTAAATCGGTCTATGACCTTCTCGGTTCTGAACACAAGCTTTCCGTCTTGGACGGCGAACGTTCTGAGCTTCACGGATACGGGAACCGTCTTGCGCTCTCCAGGATTGAAATCGGAGCTCATATAGACGACGCCAACCGTACCTTCGTCATTCACGGCGATGCCGGGAAGCCATGCCGTTTGTTCTTCCGGAGAAGAGACGGGAATAGGCGTCATCCAGGTCCTTCCTTTGTCACCCGAACAGGTCAGAGAGATTCCGAGCCTTTTGCCGTCAAAAAAACGGCCGTCGGCGAAAGCGACAAAAATCGTTCCGCTCTTAGGGTCAATCGAAGCCTGGAGGATGTCTTCGGCCTGCACGACGGTCTCACCGCTCAGTGGATGCTTATTCTCGGGCACTCTCACGAAACGAGCGATATCTTTTTGTTCGCTCCATGTTTCTCCTTTATCTCCCGACTCAACAAATGAAATGGCCGCTCCCTTTGAGTCCGCACGCTTCTTGATTTCTCCTCCATAATTTGCCACCTCGTCATCGTTATAGTAAATAGTATAAAAATGGCTGTCTCGCGGATCGATGACCATTTGCGGAGCCGAAACCCGACCGCCTTCGATGAGAGGAGTTATGATTTTCACTTTGCTCCAGGTACGGCCACCATCGCTGGTTTTTGAAAAGGCAGCAGGTCCAAAGCCTATGAGCGGGCCATCCTCCTTGCGACGTTTAGGAATTTCTCCCTGCTTAATATCTTTAAGAGCGGGATACTCATAGCGGGTCGTTAGAACATAGGCGGTCCCCGGGAGCCCCGGATGGGCGATGATGGCTTCATTGTCATGCCAGCGATAGGGAGTGAGAGAAAGCGCGGCCGCGGCCGGCCTTTCCCAAGTTCGTCCTCCGTCAGGAGAGGTCGTGATAATGATCGCGTTCGCAAGATCGGGCCCCAATTCACTTGGCGTAAAACCGATCGCCCCCGCATAAACTCGGCCATCTGGGCCAAAAGAAACCCAGGGATCGCTGGCAGATTGCAGCTCAGGGTATGGTCCCCCAGCACAGGCGTTAACCGGAAGCGTCCTTGGGGCGCTCCAAGTTCGCCCTCCGTCAAACGAGACGCTGACCTGGGCGGCTCCGCCCTTATATCCCCGGGTTTGCCATGCCGCCACGATATTTTTTGCGTCTTTCGGATTCACAGCCGCATAAGGTTCGCTTTCAACAAGAGCCCTGAAATCCCCCGGCTTCTCTCCTAAACAGCGCCAGAAAGCTTCATCCGCCAGTGCCTGCCGGCTGATCGTCATAGGAGTTTTCTGCACATTGTCCGTATTCCCCTTTTGCTCGCCTCCAAAGGAAGGATAAATGACTGAAAAAGCAATCCAAAATAGCACATAAGAAGGCTTCGCGAGTTTTTTCTTAAGCTTCATGGCGGCTCCATTTCTCATCCTTTGAATCAATCCCTTTTCAAAGGATCTTGACCATCCCAAATCCATTTGATGAACCATTCTTCATTATGGGTCATGACGGCCAGATTGCCCTTTGGCCTGTTGATCGAGTGTCCAAATCCCTTGTAGAGAACAAACCGGACCGGGACATTGTTGTCTTTTAAAGCCCGATACAATTCGAAGCTATTTGCCGTGACCCCCACGGGGTCTTTTTCGCCGTGCTGGATCAAGGTCGGGGTCTTGGCGCCCTTTACGTAGCTTATGGGCGCGGTCTTTTTAAAGACCTCCGGATCATCCCAGGGAGTCGTTGAACCATGGTACTGGCCTTCATACCAGTACATATCCGCTATGGCGTACTGGGTCGCCCAATCGGATATGCCGGCTCCAACGGAGGCGGCTTTAAACCGCTTGCTGTGAGTAGCCAAGAATGCGGAGATAAACCCTCCCTGGCTCCAGCCCATTGTGCCGACCCTCTCCGGATCCACATAACCGAGCTTGACGAGATGGTCGATCGCGGATTCGAAGTCCCATTCGTCATGGATTCCCAGGTTGCAAACATTGAGCGCCCGAAATTTCTCTCCGTAGCCGGCGCTTCCGCGATAATTGACCATAAATACCAGAGCTCCTCTGGCAGCGAAACGTTCGATGGGATAATAACGGACATCCCTCCGGCTGAGCTTCAATTGAGGATCGACTCCCTGAGGACCGCCATGGATGACAAAGAGCAACGGATGTTTTTTGGAAGGATCAAAATCAGACGGTTTGACTAGGATTCCGTCAAGATCGAGCCCATCCTGGGATTTCCAGCGAATGACCTCTCTCTGGCTCAGCCGAAATGCGCTCAATTGACTATCGAAATTGGTCAGCTTTTCTGGGATAAAACTGAACAGGGAGGAGATATAGACTTCGGCAATAACATGGAAGTTCTCCCCGATGAAAGCAACTTTGTCCGCTCCCTTGGCGATTGAGAATTCCGAACAAACCCAACCCTTCTGCCCGGCCACGCCCTCCAGCTTGGTGCCGTCTGGTTGAATCCGGAACAGGCTGCTCTCGGTTTTTTGGAGCGCGCTGAAGTAAAGGCCGTCCTTACGCCAGGCGAGGAGCGCCGGATTCTCATCGAAATCCCGGGTCACGAATTTGACCTCGCCTCCTGTCGCGGGGACAATGGCGATCGGCTGGTTAAGGGTCACTTTCCCCTTCCCCGCCGAGCTCTCAAAAGCGATGGCCTTTCCGTCAGGAGACCAGACAGGGTTTCTATCGCTCCCATATAAGTCGACGATCTTCTTGACTTTCCGCGTCTCCACATCCGCAACGTAGATATCCGAGTCGTTGCCTGAGATTACGCTCGGCGCCCATCTGGCGTCAAAAGCGATTTTCTTCCCATCGGGAGAAATGGAAAACCCGTCGACGGAAAAGTCCTTTCCTCCGGTGATGCGGGTGAGCTCTTTTGTCTGCGGGTCCAGCCTCCAGAGATGGGTCATCAAGAAATCTTCATGGACCCATTCAAAATCGCCGTAGGTCTCTCTCCTTTTTTTGAAGGCGTCGTCCTCGGGATCCTGCATGGCGAGAGCAAGCCAGCTGCCGGCCGGAGATACGTCAAAAGAACTGATTCCTTGCTCGACGTTTGTCAGGGCCTGAGCCTCCCCGCCATCCAAGGATACTCTGTAAACCTGAGGCTTTTCCGTCCGATCCGAAAGGAAAAAAAGGGCTCGCCCGTCAGGCGACCATTTCAGGCCGAAGTTCGAGCTCTGATCCTTAACAAAGGCAACAGGTTCGCGGCCCTCTATGGAAACCCAGATCTCCCGGTCATACCGATTCTTCTCCCAGTTCGCGACCTCGACACCAAAAGCTAAGGTTTTTCCGTCCGGCGATAGAGCGACTTCAACCGGCCACCTCAGGTCTATCAGTTCTTTGACCTTGGGGACTTCGGCCGCGCTCAAGAGGACCGAAACAAAAGGACCAAAGATAAGCATTAAGAACGAGAAAGGAGCTTTCATAGGGACCTCCCCGCCGGGCTCAATTAATCCTATTTTTCAGGCTTAGAGAAACAACGTAAAAAGAAACGCCAGTAAAAAATACGGGATTCACTTTTTCGCCGCGACCACCTTCCAGACGGCCTTGCTGATCTGGATGTCCTGGACGGCAACGCCCGTTAAATCGACTACCGTAATTTCCTCGTCGGATTGACGCTGGAATTTCCTGTCCGAGATGGCCGTGCCCAGCTCGACGAGATTCTCTTTCTTGATCGCTCCCGCCTCGAGCGCCTTGAAAACCTCCCCGCGCAACAGGGATTGGGGAATACTGTCAACGATCACCCTGTCCGCCTTTTTGAGGATGGCGGAATCAAGTTCCTGTTTTTCGGAAGTGTCCGAACCCATGGCCGTGATGTGCGTGCCCTTTCTGATCTGATCAACCTTCAGGAGCGGCTTGTATGAAGGAGTGGCCGTGATAATAACATTGCAGGTCGAGGCGATCTCTCCGGGCTCAAAGGTGGTTTGGATTTTGAATCCATGAGGCGCCATGTCCGCTTTGTATTTATCCAGCTCTTCTTGATTGACTCCCCAAACAATCACATCGTGGAAATCTCTTACGTAGCGCAAATATTCAAGTTGCATTCTTCCCTGGACGCCGGCACCGAAGATCCCGACCCGTTTGACCCTTTGGGGAGCGAAATATTTCCCCACGACGGCCCCCGCGGCCGCGGTCCGGACCTGGGTCAGATATCCGTCATCGAGCAAAGCGGCGATCAATTCGCCCGTCTTCTGGCTGAAAAGCAGCATCAGACCGGAACTCGCGGGAAGCCCGACTTTGGGATTGTCGTAGAAACCAGAGGCGATTTTGATGACATAATAATCATCGTGCTTGATATACCCGTACTTAATATGCGTGTCGCCTCGAGGTTCGTCGAAAATGAGTTCTCCGACCGGCGGGACAACTACCTTCCCCTGAGAATAGGCCACAAAGCCTTCTTCGATCCCCTTGATGATCCCCTGGACAGGATCGATTTTCTTCAAGGCTTCCTTGATCTGTCCGAGATTGAGAATGGCGGGCATTTTGTCTCCTTTCTTTCTCTCCGGATATGTCGCTTTCCTGGCTTTTCGCAAATCCCCCAGGCTATGACGCCAAAGCGGCTCTGGTTTCAGCGCAGGATATCATGCACGGTTTCCTTGATTCGCTCCAATCCGGCAAGGAGGCAGCTTTTCTCCGCTCCATAGCCAATGCGGATAAAAGAGTCCATCCCGAAACAATCACCGGGCACGATGAGAACGCTCTTTTCCCGGATCAGCCGGAGGGCAAGTTCGGTGGAATTGACCGGTAAGTCATAACGGAGGTAGGCCATGGCTCCAGCCTTGGGAAGAACCATCTTGAAAACTCGACTGTTCTCCGCAATCCAGGTGTTGAGCAGTTTCAGCTGTTCTCTCAAGACTCCTTTGTTTCGATCCAACAGCCAATCCCTGCGCTTCGGTTCTAAAGCCTTGCGGGCCATATAATCGCTGACCGTCCCCACGGTGATCGTGGAGTAATCATGGTACGCCCAGGCCGATTCGATGAAGTCCTTAGGACCGGCGATCCAGCCGATCCGCAGGCCCGGTATTCCATAGGCCTTGGAGAGCCCCGCAGTTACCAGGACTTTTTCATATCGGCCCCAGAAAGTCTGCGTCCGAGGTCCTTCGAGCTCGGCCCCTTGATAAATTTCATCGGCGAGGATCCAGGAACCGACTTTCCCGGCCAGGCGAACAATTTCCTCTATTGTTTTTTCACTCAGGACTGAGCCGGTCGGATTATTGGGGTTGCAGACGGCGATTATCTTTGTTCGAGGCGTAACCAGACGTTTCAGTTCGTCGAGATCGGGAGACCAGGCGAGTTCTTCCCGGAGAGAGAAAGTTTTCAAGGCGGCGCCGAAGGCTTTAGCTATTCCATAGATCTGCATATAATTGGGAAGCATATAGACGAGCTCATCCCCCGGCTCGATCAAGCTCCAGATAGAGACGAAATTGGCCTCTGCTGTTCCGTTGGTGACAAGAATATTTTCCTGGTCTGCGCCCCCATAGAGAAGGCTGATCATATGCCTGAGCTCTTCGGTGCCGTTGGTCTGAGAATAACCAAGGGAAAACTCAGGCAAAGCGCGGATCTCTTCCTGGTCCAGCAAGTCCTTGATCGACACGGCATGAACGCCGCTTTCTGAGAGATTATACTTCACTATGTGTTCCCAGGTGGACTGGATTCTTTCGAGCAAAAAGGGACTTATTTTCATAGCCGATATACTCCTTTTGAGTTCAGGAAGGAGATTTGCGACATTTTCTTTAAACCTCATAAAAAAGTATACATATTAATACAAATTGTCAAGAAAATCTAAAAGATGTTGACCTTCTTCCCTATTATTAATTATATTGTATGGGCAAGAAAGAATGGATGTTCTGGCAGGATAAGGGTTTTGCGAATAATCAGAAATAGGCTGTGCTTTTTGTGTGATTGAAAAGATCCCATGTCTTTTTCGACTATCTAGAAGGAGATGAGCTCATGCCGGTTTTTTCGGTCGATCAATTAACAAAGGTCTTCAACGCTTTGGCCGACCATTTCGGGATGAACGAAGCCGAGAAATCAGCCTGGGTGGAGGCCAGCCTTCTTGCCGAACTCTTCGGAAACCTGATGCAGAGTCTGGCCTATTTCGAGCATCATAATCTACTGAGAATTACCAATGGAGTTACCAACCTCGGAGCAACGCCCCGGATCGTCAAGGAACTGCCGGGCATGGCCATCCTTGATGCGGAAGGGGCGCTTGGCCCTCTTGTAGCCCGCACGGCGATGGAACTCGCCTGCCGGAAGGCCAAAACGTCCGGCGCCTTCATGGTGGCGGTTCGCAACTCCACCGATTGGAACATGATTTCATATTCAACGCTTCAAGCCGTTAAATATGACTGCGTGGGCATCGTCATCTGCAATTCCCGGCCTGAAGTCGCTCCATGGGGCGGGACAACTCCGGTTTACGGGATGAATCCATTCTCGGTAGCCATCCCGACAGGCAGGCATTTTCCTATTTTTGTGGATATGGCCTCATCCAACTCCGGCGGCCTCGAGGCCATGCGCCACCTGATCCTCAGGGACAGGCTCCCCGACACCATCCAGTTTTTTGACAAGACAGGCCGGATTATCGAAGATCCCAAGGCCTGGGGCGTGACGGCAGGATGGGGGCTGGATAAGGGAGCGCAACGGATGGCCGGCTACCGCGACATGGCCCTGACGGTCATCACAGACTCCATCGGCGGCGCCTTGACCGGCATGAAATGCGCCCTGGACCTGGGTGTGCCGGAACTCCTGCAGAATTCTCCCCGGACTCCACGTGGTCAGATGGTGATGGCCATGCATATTGACCATTTCACACCGGTTGGAGAATTCAAAGCCAAGATCGACCGGGCCATCGACCACGCTAAGGCGTCCCCGCTCGAGCCGGGCTTCTCAGAAATCCTGATGCCGGGAGAGCGGGAGTTCCGCGAAGAGGAACGACGCCGCAGGGACGGTGTTCCGATCCTTGATAAAGTCTGGGACAGGGTGGGCAAATTGATGAGAGCCCGGGGCGTTGATATTGACAAGATCGCCGGACCGCCGATACGTCCAGAAGCCGTCGAATAGGTAGGAGGTCGGGATGCGTATCGTCACTGAAAAGCAGCTTCGTCATGCCTTGGCCAGACTTTGTGACCAGTTTCCCATGTCCGAAGAGGAGCGGACGGCCTTTATTGAGCACCATATTATGGCCGGCCTGAGGGGAAACATCATGCAGGGCCTGGGAAACATCGAGTACCTCTGGGTGCGTCGTTTTCAGGAGGGACGGGTAAGATTCGGCGCCCGATTCATGACCATCGTTGAGACCTCGGCCGGAATTGTGGTTGACGCCGGAGGGATGCTGGGCATGCTGGCAGGGAAGCGGGCCATGGATCTGGCGGTCGCGAAGGCTAAGGCTGCCGGGATCGGCGTCGTCTGGCTGCGCAGCACAACAGATTGGGGAGCCGGCGGCTACTGCGTGATTCAGGCGCTGCCTCATGCCTGCCTGGGCTATGCTTTGGCCAACTCCCGTCCAGAGGTCGCTCCCTATGGCGGCATCGATATGATCTTTGGCCACGGGAACTATTGTGTCGCCGTTCCGACGAAACGGCATTATCCCCTGCTCATCGATATGGCTGCTGTCGACTGCGGCGGCGTCAAAGGCCAGGAGGACATCCTCACGGGCCGCGGGCTCCCGGCCGGTGTCTTTATCGACGAGAACGGGAATCCGATCACCGATGCTTCACAGTGGGGTTCTATCGGCGGCTATGCTCTGCCCCAAGGCGGGCAGAAGATGAAATCCTGGAAAGAACTTTGCCTCGTCATGTCGATCGAAGCAATGGCCGGAGCCATGAGCGGCATGTCCTGCGCTCTCGATCTCAACACTCCGGAAGACCCGGCCAACGATATCCGGACTCCAAAAGGTCAGATGGTAATGGCCATTAACATCGCCGCGTTTACTCCTGTCGAGGAATTTCGCACGAAGATCGACCGGATGATTGATCAAACCAAAGGAGGCCGCCCTGCGCCGGGCTTTGATGAGATCTTAGTCCCCGGAGAGCGAGGCTTCCGTCTCGCCGAGAGGCAGGCTCGCGAGGGAATCGCCTATCATGAGCGGATTTGGGAGCGCGCTCAGAGCGCCTGGGGGCGGGCCGGCCTCGATCTCGAGGCGATCATCAACGAGACGACTTAGCGCCGCCCAGCGGCAAGGATCTTTCTTATTTCCCCAGTCGCCTTTATCGGTTCGTGTTTATTCCTTAAAAATATTCCGCATCAGCCGTCGGGCCAGCCCTCGAGTTGTCTCTTCATGCTCCCGGCACTCCCTTATGACTTACTCGGCGGTTTTCTTCAAAATATGAAGCTCGTCCTGATGGGTTTCCGCCCATTGGGCGGCATCCTGGGTCATAACTCCGGCTCACAATTCTGGATGACCAGGATCTTTTTCATACTGGGCATCGTAAGACCTGTTTGCTTTAATTGATATGTTATCGTTTAATTTGGCTATTATCTCGAGAATTTGGATTTGCCTGGAGGAAGTATGTTGGAACGGAAAAATCAAACCCCGATTCACAGACCCGGAGTCCTTTTCTACCAGAGAACCGCCATCGAAAAAGAGTCGCCCGAGCAATACGGCTACGACAAGATCAAGTATAACTTATCCGAAAGCTCGGTGACGGACCTCAAACTCGAGAACCTGAGTTGGGACGAAAAGGACCTGAATCTCTGCTATGGGGACCATCTCGGCAATCCTGAACTTCGAAAGCATATCGCCCGGCAAGCCAGCGGAATTTCGCCAGACCAAGTCCTTGTCACCACCGGGGCCGCTGCGGCACTTTACATCGCCGCTACGTCTCTCCTCAAGCCCGGAGACCATTTGGTCGTTCTCCACCCAAACTATGTGACAAACATTGAAACACCCAGGGCCATCGGCTGCCGGACGGATTATTTGCGGCTTACCTTCGAAAGCGGATTTCGTCTGGATCTCGATAAACTCGAATCGCTGATCAAGCCTGAAACCCGGATCGTCAGCCTCACCTACCCGCACAATCCGACGGGAATGCATATCCATGAAGCCGGACTTAAACGCATCATTTCGCTCGTGGAGGGAGCAGGCTGCTTTCTTTTGTTGGATGAAACCTATCGTGAAATGACCGCCGGCAAGCCCCTGCCTACGGCCGCTTCTGTGAGTCGACAGGCCATTAGTGTCTCTTCCTGTTCAAAATCATTCGGACTGCCAGGTCTCCGGATCGGCTGGCTGATGACTCAGGACGAATCCCTCTTTGAAACCTTTCTCGCCGCGAAGGAGCAGATTTTCATTTCCAACTCCGTGGTCGACGAAAAAATTGCCGTGCGCTTTTTTGCCCAAAAGGGCCGAATTTTCCAGAAAATCAAATCTCACATCAGCCGGAATTTCCAGACAACCAAAGCCTGGATGGAGGCCAGCGAATTCATGGAGTGGGTCGAACCCAGCGCGGGATGTGTGTGTTTCCCAAGGATCAAAGAAAGTATACCCCTTGATCTGGACAGGTTCTATGCCCTGCTCCTTGATAAATACAAGACCTTTGTTGGTCCCGGCCACTGGTTCGAAATGGACAGGCGATATATGAGGATCGGCTATGGCTGGCCGACAAATGAAGGACTCCGGGACGGACTTGAATCGATCAACCGGGCGATCCGGGAGGCTCTCAGCAAAAAATGACGGCCGTTAAATATGCAGCCACATATGAAGAGGCCTCTAAGCATGAAAGTTAAGACGAGCTCAGGTCCCAGGGCCCGCTTTTAAAAGACTTTTTAAGATTTATGCCACAATTTGAGTCGCGATCGATTGACGACGAGCGGGAAGTGGGGCAAACCAAAGCAAGATTCTAAAGAATGCCAAAAATAGTTTACATTCATTCCTGATTCTTCTATGATAATGACAACGTGAGCACAAAACCGATCAGCAAACTGGACAAAAAGATCCTTTATGTCTTGAATAAAAACGGGCGAAAAAGCTTGCGAACAGTCGCCAAAGAGGTCGGGACCTCGGCCGCCTCAATCTATAACAACGTCAAAAAGCTCGAAAAAATGGGCGTCATCAAGGGATATATTCCCCTCTACGACGAAAAAGCCATAGGAAATAGTATTATTGCTCTCATCTCCCTCCGCACGCAGCAGGGGAAATGGAAGGAAGTGACCAAGGAGATCTCCAAGTATCCCCAGATACGGGCGATTTACGACATCACAGGGGATATGGATTTTGTTTGCGTCTGTTACTTCAAGAACGCAGAGGAGTTGGACAGGTTCATAAAGAACCAGCTCCAGCTGCCCTTTGTGGAAAGGGTTCTGACCAATATCGTCCTTAATGTATATAAAGACGAAAGGCGGAGCATTCCCCCCGAATAAGATCATCGCCCTTCAGGCTATCGCCGCTCAAGCTCTGTGTTATTCAATGCCTTGAAATAATACCAGTGCGTCTGATTACTAATGAAAGATACAAACAAGTGGCGCAGGAGATTTTGAGGGGGTTTTTCGAGGAATAGGGGATCGCCTGCCGTTTCCATTTCCCGCGATCGGACGGTAATTCCGGTTGACGTTTTTCCAGTCTGAGCCGGCCCTCCGACCCGGAGCGCCTCCCCTTCGTCCAGAGAGACGTGGCCAATTCCGGGGCACTGGCTCGTTTCTTGAGGCCATTCTCCCGCTATGGCGAGAGTGTATCGTCCCAGGCATCCCGAGCGGACCGTCCTCTACCGGGTGCTTTTTCATTACTTCGACAGGTTCCCGGCGGAGTATGAGGGCCGCTTTGAGAAGGAGTACGCGTTCTTCCGCCCCATTATCAAGGAGGTGGTCGAGCGTTACCTCGACAGCGGCAACCCGCGCTGCGGCTTTGCCCGCATCCGCTGTCCGGACTGCCATGCGGAACACCTCCTGATGTTCTCCTGCCGCACCTGCGGATTCTGTCCCTCGTGCCACGCCAAGAGGCTCGAGGAATGGGGCGAGTGGATGAGGGAGGAGCTTCTCCTGGATGTCCCTCACCGCCAGGTGGTTTTGTCATCCCTAAGATGCTACGGATATTCTTCAAGTACAATCGCCAACTGCTGGGCGAGCTTTGCCGCTGCGCCCTTCACTCGTTGACTCGTTATTTCGAATTCGTGATCGGGAGAGACGTTAGGCCCGGGGTCATCGCGGCCATCCAGACCTTCGGAGACCGGATCAATGTCCACCCGCACCTCCATTTCCTGGTGACCGAAGGCAGAGTGGATGAGGGGGGTGTTTTCCAAAAGGTCTCCCGGATATATGATTCGCGCCTGGCTGAGCTTTTTGCCCGGGAGGTTCTCGGGTTTCTTGTCCACAAGAAGCTCCTCAGCCCCGAATGGGCGGAGCGCCTCCTCTCCTGGCGGCATACGGGATTCAATGTCCACAGCCGGGTGCGTGCGAAGACCAAGAGCAAAGCCGAGCGGGTGGGAAAATACATGATCCGGCCGCTTCTCTCCCTGGAGCGCCTCTCCCTCGATGAACGGGAAGGTAAGGTCGGCTACCGTTATGGCAAAGAGGCCAGCGAGGTGGAGAGGATGGACTACCTCGAGTTCATTGCCCGGACGACTTCCCATATTCCCGACAAGGGACAAGTCACCGTCCGTTACTTCGGCCTCTACGCCAACGCTCATCGAGACTCCTTCCTGCTGGTTTCCAACTCAAGTTGACATCCGACGACCCCCCGATTTATCATTCCCTACGATGGGATGAGGCAAAATGAACGCTTGGACACTCAGTCAGCCGACGCAACAGAAAAAC
>Ga0105106_10001398_pt1 | contig 17395 bp, 14 predicted proteins | sample PPLLaktember2015_5_FD_79109 | JGI IMG/M metagenome (GOLD analysis project Ga0105106, IMG submission 79109) | Freshwater sediment microbial communities from Prairie Pothole Lake near Jamestown, North Dakota, USA - PPLs Lake P8 Core (1) Depth... | ecosystem: Environmental > Aquatic > Freshwater >...
CTACCGCCTTTACGAAGAGGTCGTTGAAACCAGTCTCCCTCCAGAAAGAACTGTCCTGTTATATCATAAAAATGCAAATCGATTAGCGGGTATTCGTAGACCTTTTTTCTCGCATACCTGGTCGTTTGCCTCTATCTCGCCCGCTCGTTGACTCTCAGACTCTCCTCCTAGGCCAAGCGGGTATAATCACCATATGCGCGAGTTCGCACAAGCCGCCAGGAGCACCCTGGGCCTGCAATTGACTGCCTCTCAGCTCGCCGCGTTGAACCTGTACGAGCGTGAGCTGCTGGATTGGAATCTGCGCTTTAACCTGACCGCCATCGACGAGCCTGATAAGATCCGCATCAAGCACTTCCTCGATTCACTGACCTGCTTGCTGGTTCTGCGTGAAAAACCAGCCGGCCGCGTGATCGATGTGGGCACTGGCGCTGGCTTTCCCGGAATTCCCCTCAAGATCGTCTGCCCAGATATCCGTCTGACCCTGGTCGAGTCGGTCGGCAAAAAGGCGGATTTTTGCCGACATGTGGTGCGCGCCCTGGAACTGGATGGAGTGGAGGTCCTGCAAAACCGCGCCGAAGAGGTCGGTCAAATGGCTGCGCACCGCGAGCAGTACGACTGGGCGCTGGCGCGCGCCGTCGCCTTGCTGCCTGTCCTGGCCGAATACCTGCTGCCCCTGGTGCGCGTGGGCGGCGCGATGCTGGCCATGAAAGGCGCCAGCGTCCCCGCCGAAGCCAACAGCGCCGAGCCCGCCATGTGCATCCTGGGTGGGCAGTTGCGCCGCCTGGTCCCGGTGGCGCTCCCCGGGGTTGCCGACGAGCGCTATCTGGTAGTCGTCGATAAGATCTCCGCCACACCGCGCGCGTATCCACGCCGGGTGGGTGTGCCAGCCCGCAAGCCGTTGTGATTCGGGTTTGAGGTCGCGCCCAGGGGCTTTCTAATCTGTTACAACCTCGACCGGGTCACCCACCCGGATCGAGCCTGGTTGCAACACGCGCACGTACACCCGCGACCATCCTGGGTGGGCTTTCTGAGACACCCGGCTGAAATCCCCATCTATGAAATAATCGGTCAGATTGCTGCACGGCGCTGTGTAACGCGTGATCTCCACCAACACTTCCTTCCCCAGTCGCAGGCGCACTCCCAGAACCATCACTGACCAATCCAAACCCACCAGGGTCAGGTTTTCTCCAATAGCCCCGGGGTAAATGGGATGGCCCTCTGCCTGCAACGCCAAAATTCGCTCCAGCGCAAACAAACAAAGCGCCCGCTCCACGCCGCCATGGTGTTCTGTATCGCGGTGTTCATCGCCCAGAATACCCAAGGCATTGATTTCGCCTTGCGGCTGAGGCAATTTGGGGACGCCTCCGCTGGACGTGTTAATCTGAAAGATGCGCCCTGAAGGGGCTCCATTGCTACTGAGCATCATGTTTTGTAACCTCCAGGCGGCCCGCCTGCACCTGCCACAGGGCTGAGCCGGCGACGAACTCCGGGGAGAATAAATCCAGGTCGGTTGTGGTCAGCATTGTCTGCTCGCATTCCGCGAAGCGTTCCAAAAGATCTGCTCGGCGCTGCTGGTCTAGCTCAGCCAGCACCTCATCCAGCAGCAGCACCGGCCAGTGACCTGTTTTTTCTTTCATCCAGGCCACTTCCGCCAGTTTCAGCGCCAGGATAGCTGTGCGCGCCTGGCCGCGCGAGCCGTAGATGCCCAGGTCCAGGCCATTGCCCAGAAAGCGCAGGTCATCCCGGTGCGGTCCGGTGGTTGTCACACCGCGGTTGATCTCTTCAGCGCGCAGTTTTCCCAGGCTGTCGAAAAAACCTTGCTGGATTTTTTCCACTGAAATCCCGCTACGATCCAACGGCGCATCCAGCGGCAAGGTGTATTGGCGCTCCGGTTGCGGCAGCGGGTCGTAGGATGGATCGTAGCCCAGGCGCAACACCTCGTTTCCGCGCGTGAGCTGGCTGTGGATCACGCCAGCCAGGCGTTCCAGCCCCTGCAAGGCATGGATGCGAGCGTAGATCAACTGCGCTCCGGCGCTCGCCAGGAGCTCATCCCAATAGGCTAATTGTTGCGTATCTCCATTACGCTCGAAGAGCAGTTTGAGCAGTGCATTGCGCTGGGACAGGGCTTGCGTATAATTCGCCAACGCTTCCGCGTAGTGCGGCCAAACCTGCGCCAGGGTCAGATTGAGATAGCGCCGGCGTTCTTCGGGTGCCCCCTCGATCACCCTTAAGGTTTGCGGCAGGAAAAGGACGGCATTCAACGCCCCGACTGCCTCGCTCACCTTGCGCTTGACCCCATCTACCAGCACCTCTTTGCGCACGCGTGTAGATCCGTTGACCCCATTGCTCTCCTGGATGATGCGTACCTCGATGCGGTGCTTTCCCCCGCCTCCCGCAGTCCCATGCCGGCAAAATTCCGCCACGATGCGCGCCACCGCCAGCGGCTCGCGCATCGCCAGGAAATTGATCAGTTGCCGGTCGCTCTCCGCGTGGAACGAGACAAAAGTCGCCAGGTAATAAATCGCCTCCAGCAGGCTGGTTTTACCCTGCGCGTTTGCCCCTACCAGCAAAATCGCCCCCTGGGGGATATCCAAATCCAGGCGGGCGTAATTGCGGAAATTGGTGAGCGAGAGATGGGTCAGGTACATCAATCAGCTGGGATCGCCTGGTTCGGCGCCGCCTGGTAAGGAGCCTCATCTACTTTCCAAACTTTCTCAGCATGGTCGATGAACAAAACGCCCTCCAGGTGATCCAATTCATGCTGGAAGATGCGCGCCAACCAGCCCTGGGCATTGATCTTGATTGGCCTTCCGCGCCGGTTATACCCTTTGACCGTGATCTCCAACGAGCGCTCCACATCCCCGACGAAACCCGGTATCGACAGGCACCCTTCGGTGCTTACCTCTTTCTCCTCCGATTTGCGGGTGATTTCTGGGTTAACCAGCACGTAAAGGCGCGGCGGGGTCTCTTCGTCTTCATCTTCTCCATATTCCACCACTGCCAGCTTCAGGGGGATATCCACCTGAGGCGCTGCCAGGCCTACGCCCGGCGCGGAGCGCATGGTCTCGATCATATCGTCAATGATCGTCTGCAGCTCGGGACCGAAGCTGGTCACTTTGCGCGCTTTGCGCCGCAGAATCGGCGCCGGATGAGTAACAATTTCTCGTACTGTCATTCCTACCTCGTATAAATAGGGGTATGAGAGATCACGTGCGGGCTTCGCCCCAATGTGATCCCAACTCCCTCAATCTGGAGTAACTTTCTTATATTTTACCCTGGAAATATGTCCCAGTCGGATTCTTTTTTCTGTTCTTCCAATATTTGTGACTGCCGGTTGTAGGTGGAAAACCACTCCATCAAGCGCTGGCGGTCGCGCAATGCAGTCGCCTCTTCCTTTTTCCTGCGCAGCGTCTCGATGGCGTCGGCGATGTCTTTATGCACATCATCCGGGTAAGTCACACCCCTGAAGATAAACTGCGTCTGCCCCACGTTCATGATCACATTGCCAAAGTTGAAGATCAGCTGGATAATCCCCTGCCGGCTGTGCTCCAGGCTCAGGATCGAATCCAGCGGAGCAGATTTTTTGATCTCCTCGCCTAAAGGTTTGCGCTCGATATCCAGAATTTGGTCTGGCGTGAGCTGGTAGATATCGTTGCTCCAATCCAGGTAGTTATACCCCCACCACAGGAAAGCTGCCAGGTAGAATAATCCCAGGATGACCAACACCGGGACCCCAATCGCACCCGGCGCGCCTTCCAGCAACCTGCTCCTGATCAAGTAGATCGTCCCGAGCACCAGCAGAAGACCCACCAGCAAGGGCTGCCAGGTCTTCCACAACAAAACCAGCAGGTGTTTGCGATATGTGATGATCCCGTTGCGCTCGTAGCGTGTCTGCAGGAAAGTCTCCAGCTTCTCGCGCCATCCTCCCGGCTTGGGTTTGCGCTTTTCCGGTTGGATGGGTTGGGTTGGTTCCTCAGCAGGCTCGACTGCCGGCGCTGGCTCGGGTTGTTCCAGGCCCAATTGCTTGCGCAGCTCGCGCTCGATCAAAGCTGATTCAGCTCTCTTCTGCTGCTCTTTAGCACGTGATTGGAAACTTTCGACGTAATAGGCAAAACGATGGGGATCTGCCATATTTTTCATGCGGATGCCCCCGGTGAAAGTGCGCACCTCTACGTTCCCGTAGCCTACAATCTGCCCGATGAAGCTGCTGTTCACATTCACAGCCAGCACCTGGGTCATGGGGGCCTCGCGCCGGCTGTAGTAAAAGATGACCACCCGTTCCAGCCACACCACGCGTTGGCTGGTGACAATGTAGTAATCATTGCCCCAGTCCACCCAGTTCCAGATGCCCAACAAAGCAGCGATCACCAGCAGCACGCCCCCAATCTCGATCCCACTCCAGGAAAAGGTCGTAGTCACCGCGCCGAAACCCAGGCCTAAAAAGACCACCCCCGCCACGCCTAATGAGATCGGAAGGATCAGCGCCAGGATCAGGAAAAACACATGCTTGCGCGCTACCAGGTAGATAACTTCGTCATCTCCCAGCCATTTGAAGTGCACCCGCTGCGCCAGGTAGCGGCTCTCCGCGGTGGCAGAAAGGTTCAGACGCATATCTGGGTACTGCTCGAGCAGCTCGTCGAATTCCTCACGCTCCAACCGCAGAGTTACCAGGTCTTCCAGAGCGGTGACTGTTGCTGAACGCGGGCGGTCGAACAGCAGGGCTTCTTCCCCAAAATAATCTCCTGGACCCAGGTCATCCAAATGTCGTTCAGAGGCGCCCTCCTGGCGCGTGACGCGCACCCGCCCCTCGAAGATCACATAAAAACTCTCCTCGATGTGGCCTTCGCTGATCACTACCTCGCCAGCTTGCCATTCTTTGCGCGTGAAGCGCGTTACCACGTGGGCAATATCCGCCTCACTCAAGCCCCGGAACAAGTACTGCTGGCGTAACAGCGCCGCATATTTGGGTATTTCGTTGTCCACCATGTCCCTATTCTAGCACGAACTTTAATAGAAATCGGATCTACACAGCTCGAGGGGATTGGGGTGTGTGCGGCGGCTTTGCCGCCGCACACACCCCAAATTTCCATTATTGAGATGAGTTCTAAGAAATCTGGATAAGCCCCAGGTTATTGGTGGGCTGCCCATCATTCGTTGCAAGATATCGACCAAATCTCCCGGAACGGTCTGTCGGTGATAGAATCGGTAAACCTTAATCTATTTACCAGGAGTCACTTTATGCCCATTCATTTCGGCACGGATGGCTGGCGTGCAGTCATCTCCGATACCTTCACTTTTCACAACCTGCGCATGGTAACCCAGGCCATTGCTGATGCGGTCAATTCAGCCGCCTGGACAGAAGGCAATGGATTGAGCGGCAATCCGGATGCACGCGAGATGGTGGTGGGCTTCGATACGCGCTTTCTCTCCGACCGCTACGCGGTGGATGTCGCCCGCGTGCTGGCTGCCAACGGTTATACTGTGCACCTCTCGCAATCGGATGCCCCCACCCCTGCGATTTCCTACAATGTCCGCAGCCTGGGTGCGGTGGCAGGCATCATGATCACCGCTTCCCACAATGCCCCGCGTTATAACGGCGTCAAGCTCAAGGCCTCCTACGGCGGTTCCGCTCTCAGCGAGCAATGCCGGCGCGTGGAGGTCTACCTGAACGACAACGAGGAGCGCGCTCGCGGGCCTAACCTGATGGATTATGAGCAGGCGCGCCAGTTGGGTCTCATCCGGCGCTTTAACCCACTGCAGGCTTACTTCGAGCATCTACGCAAGCTGATCGATTTTGACGCCATTGCCGATAACCCCCCGCGCCTGGTGGTGGACTCGATGTACGGTTCCGGCCGCGGCGCCATCAAAAGCGTGCTGCAAGGCACCGGCTGTGAAATCCAAGAGATTCGCGGCGAGATGAACCCCGGATTTGGCGGCATTCATCCCGAGCCCATCAGCCAATACCTGGGAGCGCTGGCGGGCGCCATCAGCACCCACATGGGTAATTTTGGCCTGGCGACCGACGGCGATGCCGACCGCATCGGCGCCATGGATGAGCGCGGCAATTTCGTCGATCCGCATAAGATCATGGCCCTGGCGCTGCGCCACCTGGTGGAAAAGCGCGGCTGGAGCGGCCCGGTCGTGCGCACGGTATCCACCACGCGCATGATCGACCGGCTGGCAAACAAATATGGCCTGCCGGTCTATGAAACCCCGGTGGGCTTTAACCATATCGCCGATTATATGTTGAAGGGTGATATCCTCATCGGGGGAGAGGAATCGGGAGGCATCTCTTTCAAGGGTCATATCCCTGAAGGGGATGGCATTCTCATGGGCCTGCTGATCATCGAGATCGTCGCAGCCACCCGCGCCACCCTGCACGAGCTGGTGGAAGACCTCTTGCAAGACGTCGGACCCGCGTTTTATAAACGCAACGATTTACGCCTGAGCCGGCCGGTATCCAAAGAGGCGATGAAGAACCTGCTGGTCGATAGCGCCCCCGCCAGCATCGCTGCCGAGAGCGTCGTCGAAGTATCCACCCGAGACGGGGTTAAATATATCCTGGCGGATGATTCGTGGCTGCTGATTCGCCCGTCGGGCACAGAGCCGGTATTGCGCGTGTATGCCGAAGGACGGACGCAAGAAATGGTCAAAGCCATGATCGGTTTTGGCGAGCAGGTAGCTGCCAGCGTGACCTGAATCCTATAGGAAGCCACTATTCATAAACCTTTAAATAAAGATTGTCCGGGGTTTTGCCGCCGGACAATCTTTTTTTCGTTTTTCAGCCCCTCCCGCAGCCGCAGGCGGAAGAAAGGGGGATTTAGAGGGTGGGAATGAGACACTCTGTTTGCCCGCAGTTGCGCCGCGGGCTTATGAGAACCGTTCCCAGCTCCCCCGGATGTTTCCTTAACTCACGCCGTTCTCAGGCGCCGTGCCAGAAAGATCACCACCACCAGTAACACCGCCATGCCCAGCAGCCCGGGTATGCCCACATCCTCGACGAAGCCTGTTGTGGGTAACGCGGTCGTGGTGGGTACCACCGTTTGAGTTAAGATGGCTGCCTGGGTGAGCAAGGCTGCCACAGTAGCCGTGCTGGGATTCTCGGTTGGAGGCGAGGTATTTGTGGGTACCGCCACCACCGGAGTGGGCGATTGCGTCGGCGCCGTTGTGGGGAGAGGCGTGACCGTAGATGTCGGCGTGATCGCCTCTGCAACCGAGGTTTGGGTGAGCGCCATGGCTACCTGGGTATTTTGGGCGTTGAGCTGGGCAAGCTGCTCGGCCCGTTGATTGCGCTGGCGTGGTAATACTACAAATGCATAGAGGGCGATGCACACCAGGGCTAAAACGGTGACGCCGCCCAAAATACCTGCCACAATCAAGAACGTGCGGTTATTCGATTCTTCGGGCGGAGGATTGTCATCCATCCCCAAATTTTCTCGGTCCAGCTCATCAGTCATGGCACTCTCCTCCTGGTATGGCCCTGCTACGGCGCAGGGCAGGTTTCACGCTTATTTCAATATTTCCAGATTGACCAATGGTATCACAACTTGCTCGTTGCTCTCCAATTGAATTTCGGCTGCGGCAGCTTTCAGGCCATTGGGCAAATTGACCAGCCCAGGGCTTAACCTGGCAATCCGGCCAATCTTCCCGGCATATGGAGCGCGGATCGCTCGCACCGCCTGCCCGGGGGCGAAATGATCGGTCTCTTGCGGTATGGGTAATTCTCCAGGGGCGGGAAGCTCAATCAAGATCTCTGGACGCACGCCCTTGAAACGATCCCATGCTTCGGCATTCACCGCCACCTCCCGCCGGTCGTTGGTGGTCAATAGCTTGAAGGCGGTTGCATCCATCGGAATGTGCCCAAACCCCTCGATAATCACAATCGGGTAGTGCATGCGAGAGGCATAGGGGATCAGGCTGGCATCCATGCTCCCTAAAATGAGCCCGCGCACCGGTAAATTGGCCGCGCTCTTTAACACCTCTAAATCGTTGCAGTGACCTCCCAGGATCACCGACCCGCGCATGCTCACGTCCAGGCGGTCTGCGTTCAACAAATCCTCTGGCGAGCTGATCAACACCGACATCAACCCGTAGTCAATCCGCCCATTCCCCCACACGCCCTGAATCAACGCCCCGGTGGTCTCGATCACCACCCCGCGCTCCCCCAGCAGATCGACCACGATACCGGGCATTCCAGCCCTGATCTCCTGCGGAGAGCTGTCTGTTTCCATTAATACTTGCCCCCCGCCTGCCAGCACCACACGCCCGCCGCGCGGGGCGCGCACCACCCGCTTGGTCAGCCCCACTGGACCTGCCAATAAATCCCCTTCCGCCACCTGCATCCCAGTCTTGCACTGCAGGTGTTTATCGGCTTCCTCCTCGGGCAATCCCAGGCCGCGCCTAATATCGAGCAGCAGGTGGTCGGGGTTAAGGCGCGCTTCGGCAATCACGTCGGTGGCGCTCACCTTTTGCCCTTTCCGCACAACCACTCGGCCCGGCGCGGGGAGCAGTCGCTCTCGGCGGATCGTGGTCAGGGGCAGGATATGGGTTATCGAAGCTAACATCCAGTATGTCCTTCGCTCGTCATGTTGCAAGGTCAATGCCAGATCGGCGCAATCAGCATCCCAGCATCCAGCGCCATTTTCCGATTAACTCCTGGCGCCGGCTCGGATCCTCCGCAAAGGGGAGTGGTCGCCCGCGCGCATCAATAATCACACCCAGGGCGCCGCCTACCACGCGCAAACGCCCACCGCGCCCGGGTCCCCCCATGCCCACGTCGTAGCGGTGCAATGGCTGCAGGTGGAGCTGCGCTACCTGGCCCATCGGGAGTTGTAGGACCTCAATGGTGCCTTGTTTTACATCCACCGTGCTTTCACTTCCGCCATCATACTTCACACGGATGCGCAGCACTGGTGTTCCAGAGCGCGCCTCTCCAATCGGAGAAATGACCGTGCCCAGGTTCAACAAAGTGTTGGCTTCCAGCACCTGCACTGCCAGGATAGGGTTGATGGAAGCCGCCGCCCCCAGGGATGCTGCCAGGTGATTCTGATCCAACCCCAGCGTGGTTACACCGGTGGGCTGCAGCCCATCCAGGAGCATCAGGGTGCTTTGCGACAGGTTTGGAGCGCGGGTTAATACGCTCCCGCAAGCTACGATGGGTTCGAACCAGGGGAGCAAATCCGTGTTATGGTGCAAGACCTTAGCCGGGAAGCTGACAGTTGTTTTCTTCAAGGCGAGCCGCATCATCTGGCGCGCCAGCGCCTGCTCGATGGCCAGCTCTTCCTGGGTTGCAGGCAGGCTGGCGGGGTAGAGCGCTTTATTCTGCAGGTAATGGCGCACATCATCCTCGTGAATATTCAAATGCAGCCAACGCGTGATATCGCTGATCGCACAAAAATCTAACAGGTTAGCCAGGCCCGGGCCCAAGCCGAACTGCGGGTACACACCCTGGGTGAGATCACCGGAGAAGGCCGCAGAAAGCACGGTCGCCGAAGCTCCAATATCCACCCCCAAAACACCCTTGGTGGAGTCGTAAACCTGGCTGAGGTACTGGATCACGCGCCCAAAAGCCGTGGCGGTTGGCAGCATGCCTCCACCTGACCACGAATCCAGATCCTTGACGCCCCCAATGCGGCGTATACGCACGTTGCGGGCCAGCTCTGCCAGCCGGTATTTGGCATCTTCTATCTGCTCGGTTTCCAAATCCGGGCGGATATTGGCTGCCAGATGCAGCGGCCCTAATTTTTCCAGCGAATTTTTCACTTCCTCGTGAAGCGCCTGGTTGCCCGCATATAGGACTTCAGGGCGTAAATCTTGCGGCAGCAGGTAGCTTGCCAATCCCACAGCATCCAGCAGTTTGATCACTGAGCGCGAAGCGCCGCCATTGGTTCCGCCTGCTACCAGGATCACATCTGGGCGCAATCGCAGGATCGTATCGATCCGTTCTTCAGTCTTGCGCCTGTCGTTCAAACTGATCGATTCGATCACCCGGGCATAAGTCGTGGTAACCAGGCGTTTCGCGCTTTCCAGGGAGACGTCTTCCAACAATCCCACTGCCACAACTTTAAGCGGCGCGCCTACCGAAAGTGTAGCCGCCACCGTGTCCACGCCAGATCCGTCGGTCATGCTGGGGATGATCAATCGCTCATCGGGTCCCACCAGCCTCCGGCCTGTTACAGCCTGCAGGTGATCCAGCGCCTGGCGCACCCCTTCACTGATGTCGCCAAAGGGTGCATATGCGGTGGTCGGCGCGCTGCCCGAGGCCAGGTAGCGGTATCGGCCATCGACCACGTCAAACAACGCCGCGCGCGTCGTCACGCTGCCGACGTCGATTGCCAGTAAAGAATCAGCATCAATCAATGAAGTAGACATGGATATTACTGGAAAATCCCCAAAATAATGCTGCTCATGAAGTGCAGACGCTCCACAAAAGCGGTGAGCGCCGCGCTGTAAACCCCGGCAAAAATCGTGCCCAATGTGATCGCAATGAACACCTGCCCGATCCAGGCCAACCATGTGATCCACGCCGGCCTTTGAGCAGGCTGGTTTAATTTCGGGCGGGCGCCATAATGGAAATAGATCAGGGTCGTAACAGTTCCCACCAATATGATACTGCCTTTCAAGATCGCCCATATCCAGTCCTCGCCCGGCTGGATTGTGCTCAGATCCAGTAAGTTGGCGGATGCCGCCACCTGCGGGAAGATCGTGCCCATCACCGCTCCGCCCACACCCGCCGCCACGCCCACACCCACCAGGTATGCTACAGCCGGATTGCCCAGGCGAGCAAGCGTTGGGGAGATCTTTAATAACAGGGACACACTTAAGACCAGCGGCACCAGCGCAAACAACCTGTCTGTTGTAGTACCCGTAATCAGCGGGAGCAATAACTGCGGCCAGATAACACTGTTGATAGCGGTCACCGCCGCATATCCGGCGGCCGCGCCGATGAAAATATGGATGCTCAACCGGAACAGGGCATTATCCCCGAGGATGTAGGTGAATACCGCCAGGGTCAGAATAAAACCCACGAAGGTCCGGATCAAATCCGGTAGTGCCAGGCTGGCAACGCTCATAGCTAAGCTTCCCCTTTGACTTTCTTGCCCCGGCTTAGAATTAAGGGCAAGGCGTTTAGTGCACTTGCGATCACGATAATCAAGATCGCCGCGGCCAGGGTGAAACTGTAGGAATCCCAATACTGTCGCGCCAGCGAGCTGCGCTGCATGCTGTTCTCGTAAGCTGCGCCTCCCGCCAAACCTACCAGCATGCCTTGCACCTGTTGGGGGTAGCCTTCAAAATAAGGTCGTACCAGCGGTTCGGCTTGTGCGCTGACCACCAGGAGGAGGGGTTTACCACCCAGGGCAGGCTGTGCTTGTTCTATCCAGGCGCGGGCGGTATCTGGGTTTTCTGTAATCACGATAGCCAGAGAGAAATCGGAGAGGTTGGTTATACCGGCGAGTAGCCCGTCGTTCCATGCATCACTGCCGTCCAGGGTGTAAGGGAGCACCCGTTGTGGCGATTGGGCGAAACCCAGTAACCCGGCCGCCCCACCCGGTACAAATCCCAGGTTCACGTATTGGTTTGAGCGCGAGTATTGGTGATTGGAGTGTTGATTCACGATGCTCACCAGGCGCTCTGCCAGGGCAGGCCCGCTGGGCGTTGTGGAAACCAGGGCCAGGTGTGTGCCTTTAATCATCAGGTGGTCGAGAAGCGCAGCAGAAGCTGCATCCATCTCGCCAGCGAACCCGGGTTCGTAATCGACAGCCAGGAGAACGGCCCCCTGATTGGAGGTCTCATCAACCAGCAGTCCATCGATTACCGCCCGGGCAGAAAAGACTTCGTTTGGCAGTTGCGGCAGGGCTACCCCTTGGCTGCCCGAATACAAGGGCCAGGCGGCTGCCAGGAGCAGGATGACAAGAATCGCCGCACGCCACAGCATTTGCCGGGATACGACGGCGCGCGCCGGCACCGGGGTCACCACGCCCTCAGAGTTGATTAATTTTTCCAGGATTGCCGCATGCGCCTGGTGGCTTTCTGAAACCTGCAGCTTGATGGTGTAGGCTGGCGGCTTCTTCTGCCGGGCAATATCTGGCTCTGCTCGCAGGATGCCGCGCAAGCCCGCCAGCGGACCGCTGCTCTCGATACTGCGCTCGCTTTCATCCACACGCGGGACTCCCGGGGCTGCTGCTTCCACCGGGCGCATGGCTTCCAGCCAGGCTGGCAGAGCTGCCGGCGTCAGGGAGGCATCTTCTTCACTGGCATTCACACTCTCGAGCTGGGCCTCTTGCGCGCCAGCCTCTTTTAACCAATCTGGCAGCTCATCCGTGTCTAACCCGGCAGTCTCTTCCTCCATGGTAAATGGAGCTACCACCTTGGGTTGCGAGTCGGCAGGCTTTTTCTCTGGAGCGATCAATCCCTGCGCTTCCAGCCATTCGAATTCAGCCCCGGTCACTTCACCCTCAGGCTCCGCTGGTCCCTGCTTCTGCACTGCAAGCTTTTCTTTGCCTGTCAGCCAGCCTGGGATTTCCTCTTCTAGTGGCAGCTCATCGGTCGCCGCCTGAGTCTGGCTGTTCATGATTCCGCTAAGCCAATCAGGGATTTGCATTTCTGCTTCGCTGGGCAGGGAAGTCAAACCCTCTTCAGACGGTTCTTCGATCAAAGCCGGCGTGGCGCTCTCGGTTGGGGGCGGCGAGCCGCTCACCAGCCAATCTGGTAGATCATCAGGATGGTCATCTGAAGGTGAATCGACCAATCCGGAAAGCCAATCTGGAATTTCTTCTTCCTCAGCCTGCTCTGCCGGTTCTTCAGAAAACGCTTCGGACCCTGTATCTATCTCAGAGCTGAGCTCGGCTAAATCCGGCTGCGCTTCTTCATCCTGCGCCGGTTCGGTCTCACCCATCTGCCGCTCACGCAATTGGCGCAGCCAATCTGGGTTCTCCAGTGAGCTTAATGGCGCCGTTTCAGCCGCGGGGATTTCTAAGGATGTCTCTTCGCTGGTGGAACGCAAATCGGAGAGCCAGCCAGGCGCTTCTTCACCCTCCGGCTCCGGGGTCGACCAATCGATCGAAGTATCTTCCAGGCGCGCCTCGGGAACTGCCTCCGATTCATCGTCTGCGCGCAGGCTGCTCAACCAATCCCGGTAATCGGACTCGGCATCGGCCGGCTTTTGCTTTAAGCTGCCAGTGTCTGGGTGTGGAGTCCAGGCCGGCGGTTCCTCTTCTGCGCTCGGAGGTATCGCATACTCCTCTTCATCTCTATCCGGGCGTAGAGACTGCAGCCAATCCGGTATGGCTGATTCCGGTTCTGCTTCCTTTTCCGATTCGCGCGGGTCCGCCGGATACATGGCTGAAGAAAGCTCTCGGGTGGTGGCCTCGTCGTCAGGAGGGGCAATCAATGGTTTAAGCCTGGCCTGGCAATATTGGCACACTTCCAGATCATCCGAGTTCAGCTTCCCGCACATCGGGCAACGCACATCAGTCATGGCTAGCCCCCATAAGGACGATCTGAACCGATCAAGACGCGCACACCAGTAGCAATCACACCCAAAGCCACTCCCAGGAGGATGCCGCGTGCTCCTGCCACTGCTGGGATCTGGGCCAATAACGATCGCAGGCCTTCTGGCCCGTACAATCCTGGAATCTCAATCCCCATCAATGGGGCAGACCCCAGGAGCATCAGCACCCCGGTGGCGATAAAAACCACCGAAAAAAGATTGGGGCGCTGCCGCGCCATGCGGACGACTGCCACCACCAGGATCACAGCCAATACCGCCATCAGGCTGGTTTCCACCGGGACCTGGATATAGTTATAGATCCATAAAGACCACGTGCTCAATGGCCCAAAATAAAGCGCGATGATCAAGGTAATTACCAGCGAAAAAATAAGTACGATGCTGTAAATGGAGCCTTTAGCCCCGCTGGATGCCTTTCCCCAATGGACGGTGAATAGATTCACCACACCTACCAGTAATGCCACAGCAGCCAATAAGACTGCCCACTTCAGGAGTAGATCGCGCAAGGAAACCAGCACAGGCAAGGGCCAAAAATATCCCGCCAGCACCACAAAACCCAGGACGATCACAATAATGGCTGAAATGAGGGTCTTTCCACGCATCATAGTTCAAATCCAAGCAGCTTCAAAATCGCTCCGATCAGGATGGCAGCCACCAATACCCAGCGAAAGACATCCTGGGCCCTCAGGCTGGCTGTTTGCCAGGAGTTAGGCCGGGTGTAAGCCCCTGCCGCAAACAAATCCTCGCCAATCAGCGGCTCCTGGGCTGTAGCATACAATACCGCCTGCGCGGTGAGATTGTCACTGCCAGCCAGTGTCATGCCTCCATTCCGTTCAGCGGCATCTGCGATCAATGCTACCTCGCTGCCGAAATTACCGGTTAGCACACTCGCAGTAATATGACCATCGTGAATCAAAGGGATTGTGCCCGCTGCGTAGGAGAAGGGAGTCACACCTGTCAATTGTCCAAACTCGGGAGAATACTGCCCGGCGGCGCCGATGGAACGATACGTGCTGCGCAAAGTATCCTGGGAGAGCACAGCCAGGGCGCCCTCACCGCTGGTAGCGACTGGTGGACTATCACTCACCAAAGCTGCCCGGGCAATCCTTTCCAGTAAACCAAGACCAACCAGCGCCGGGGCAATCTGCGCTCCGGTCGTACCGCCCCTGCCCAGGGAGACGTGCAAGCGGCTGCCTGCTTCTACCGCCATACCGATGGCGCGTCCCAGGCGTGCAAAAGCCGGAATGTCTCGAAACAGCCTGGCGGGCCGCTTACGACCCCAGATACCCAACCCCAGGACCAATAAAATGAATGCCAGGACGAACACCGTTCCAAGGATGGTAGATAGATTCACTGGTGATCGCCCTCCCGTAAGAAATCAGTAAAAGAGCGCACTCGTTCTGGCTCCTCCAGGAGACCAGCCAGGTCGCTCAAGTGGTTGTCGGGGATTGCCCGGTTGAGAAGGGGTTGGCTCATATAAATTGCCTGTGCGCCCAGGATACTCAACGATCCAGCCGCGTCGAGTAGAGTGGCCACCCAGGTCTCCAGCCTCAGACGGTGCAATTCGCGTGCCCAAACACGCCAGGTTTGTGGGATTGAATTAAAAAGCGGGCTGGTTTGTGATTCGAAGCCAGCGCCGGATGGCTTTTGCGCCTCATCACGAACAATACCGGGCTCTTTTAACATAGATCCCATGGACAAAGTATAGCATAAAACACCCTAAATCCCCTATGATTGGTTGGGTTCTTAGCATGATTTTATTACCGTCTGCCAGCTTGGTCAAGTGGTTTTGCAGAATCGAGTAGGAGAGGATTGGAATAAAACTTGTTTTGTCCAAAATATGACAGGTCACTTAAATAAACATGCCTAAAATAACTATATATTTCTCGTGTGGAAGACTACACTTGTAAATTGAATAGACACGTCTTACCCCATACATTACCACAATCTAACACATCCCACTCTTTGGGATCTACCAACAAATGGAGTACAAACGATGAAAAGACCCATGGTAACGATTGACGGCAACGAGGCTACCGCCTTCGTGGCCCACAAACTGAGCGAGGTCATCGCCATCTACCCGATCACGCCCTCCTCAGCGATGGGAGAGTTCGCTGACCAGTGGTCTGCTACCCAGCGCCCCAATATCTGGGGCACCATTCCCCTGGTGATGGAAATGCAATCCGAGGGCGGTGCCGCGGGTTCGGTACATGGCGCATTGCAGACAGGCGCACTCACCACCACTTTTACCGCTTCCCAGGGGCTGCTCTTGATGATCCCCAACATGTTTAAGATCGCCGGCGAATTGACGCCCGCGGTTTTCCATGTCTCTGCCCGTGCCCTGGCGGCTCACGCGCTATCAATCTTTGGCGATCACTCCGATGTTATGGCTACCCGCGGCACTGGCTTTGCCCTGCTGTCATCGAATTCAGTTCAAGAAGCTCACGATATGGCCTTGATAGCCCACGCTGCAACCCTCGAGTGCCGCGTGCCATTCGTGCACTTCTTTGATGGTTTCCGCACATCGCATGAAATCAACAAAATCGAGCAGCTCACCGAAGAAGACATGCGCATGATGATCGACGAGAAACTGGTGCACGCTCACCGCAAGCGCGGCCTGACACCCGACCGGCCTATGCTGCGCGGCTCCGCTCAAAATCCCGATGTCTTCTTTCAGGCCCGAGAAACAGTCAATCCTTTCTACCAGGTCTGCCCGGATATCGTGCAAAAGACTATGGATCGTTTTGCGGGCCTGGTGGGACGCCAGTACCACCTGTTCGATTATATCGGCGCCCCTGACGCCGATCGCGTCGTCGTGCTCATGGGCTCTGGCGCCGAGACCGCCGGTGAAACCGCCATGTATCTGGCGGAACGCGGCGAAAAGGTGGGTGTGCTCAAGGTGCATCTCTACCGCCCATTCTCTGTAAAACACTTCCTGGAAGCCCTGCCCGCCACCGTGCGCGCCATCGCCGTGCTCGACCGCACCAAGGAACCCGGCTCCGCTGGCGAGCCCCTCTACCAGGATGTGGTCACAGCTATTAATGAGGGTCTGGCAGAAGGCAGCGTGCCCTATACCCAATTCGCCAACCGCCCTTACCCGCGCGTCATTGGCGGTCGCTATGGTCTTTCATCGAAAGAATTCACCCCTGCGATGGTGAAGGGGGTCTTTGATGAGCTGCGTAAGGCAGAGCCTAAAAATCATTTCACGGTCGGCATCCTGGATGATGTCTCCCACAACAGCATCGATTACGATGCATCCTTCTCCATTGAAATGCCCGAAACCGTGCGCTGCTTGTTCTGGGGCCTGGGAGCGGATGGCACCGTAGGCGCAAACCACAACTCCATCCGGATCATCGGTGAAGAGACCGATAATTTCGCCCAGGGATATTTTGTCTACGACTCAAAGAAATCGGGGTCGGTGACCATCTCTCACCTGCGCTTTGGATCCAAACCCATCCACGCCCCCTACCTGATCACTCAGGCCAACTTTGTTGCCTGTCACCAGTTCACCTTTCTCGAGCGCTATGATGTGCTGAAAACCGCAGCCCCAGGCGCGGTCTTCTTGCTGAACAGCATTTATCCGCAAGACCAGGTTTGGGATAACCTGCCGCGCGAAACTCAGAAGACCATCATAGAGAAGAAGCTGCGTTTCTACGTCATCGATGCCTACGAGGTAGCCCACCAGACCGGCATGGGCGCTCGCATCAACACCATCATGCAAACTTGCTTCTTCGCCATCAGCGGCGTGCTGCCGCGTGACCGCGCCATCGCCGAGATCAAGCGCGCCATCGAGCACACCTATGGTCGGCGCGGCGAGGTGGTTGTACGCCAAAACTTTGAAGCGGTAGACCAGGCCCTGGCCCATCTCTTTGAAGTTCAGGTTCCCGA
>Ga0105106_10001399_pt1 | contig 17391 bp, 14 predicted proteins | sample PPLLaktember2015_5_FD_79109 | JGI IMG/M metagenome (GOLD analysis project Ga0105106, IMG submission 79109) | Freshwater sediment microbial communities from Prairie Pothole Lake near Jamestown, North Dakota, USA - PPLs Lake P8 Core (1) Depth... | ecosystem: Environmental > Aquatic > Freshwater >...
CCGCACCAGGAGGACCTCGAGAACGGCCCGCGCTGGAAGGTCGGCGACTTCCAGCTCCAGGCCCTCGCCCGCTTCGACCTCGAGGCGCGCGTCCTCGGCACCGAGCGCTACCGGTTCGATCGCGAGTCGGCGCTCTCGCCGATCGACTTCGCGCTCGGCTGGGGCCCGATGTCGGCGAACGCGCTGCTCGACACGCTCGACGTCTCCCAGTACGGCCGCTTCTTCTTCTACGAGACCGACGAGGCGCCGTTGATCGAGTTCTCCGAGATGGGGAAGAATGCCTCCAACGTGCACATGATCCCGGCGGACGACACGATCCGGAGCCGGCTCTTCGCCGTGCGGACCGGACAGGTCGTGGCGCTTCGCGGCTGGCTCGTCGAAGCGCGCGGGCCCGACGGCTTCCGCTGGCGCAGCTCGCTCACCCGCAACGACACGGGCGGCGGCGCCTGCGAGCTCATGCTCGTGGAGTCGGTCGGCGCCCGCTGACGCGGCCTGTCGTGCTTCGCTGATCGCGTCCGACGCCCGATCTGGAGCAGACGACTAGATGGACCAGGTCTCGGGCTCGCCTTCCGCGTCCTCCGCCGGGCGCAGCGGCGCGGCGTCTGCGGCGATCGCGAGCTCGCGGCGCACCTGCTCGAGCGCGCGCGTGAGCGCGTGGAAGGGCGTGTCGTCGGAGGCGAAGAGCGCGTCGCCGCCGAGGGCAGCGCCGAGCCCGGACTCGACGAAGCGCTCCGCGAGCTCGCCTCGCAGGCCGCAGACCGCGAGCGCTCCGCCCCGCGCGCGGTGGCGGACCGAGAAGCGCGCGAGCGCCTCCGCCGCCGCGGCGTCGAGCGCATGGGTCCGGCGCACGCGCAGCACGATGCCCCGGGCCCCGCGCGATGCGATCTCGTCGAGCATCCGCTCGAGCTCGTCGGCGACGCCGAAGAAGAGATCGCCCTCGAGGGCGAGCACGGTGACCGTGCTGCGGCCGGTCTCCGCGTCGACCGGGCGCTCGACCAGACGCCCACCCGGCGTCATGCGGTACTCCGCCACGTGGAGCAGGCTCGCGCGGTGGATCACGAGGCCGAGCGAGAGCGCGACGCCCGAGAGCACCGCCACGGGAAGCGGGAGCAGCAGGGTCGCCGCGGCGGTCACGGCCAGCACCGCGCCATCGGCGCGGTCGCGACGCACGAGCGGGTTGCCGGCGCCCGCGCGGATCATGCCGAGCGCGATCGAGATCACGACGCCCGCCACCGCCGCGAGCGGCACGTGCTGCACGAGGGAGCCGCCGATCAGCGCCGCCGCGGCGACCGTGAGCGACGCGAAGAGCACCGAGGCCGAGGTCGACGCGCCCGACTCGAGCGACACCGCGCTGCGCGACCACGAGACCGAGCTCGGAAGGCACGCGAAGAAGGCGCTCGCGAGGTTCGCGAGGCCCTGGGCCCGGAGCTCGCGATCGGTGCGCAGCGGGCGCCCGGTGAGGCTCGCGATCGACTTCCCGATCGAGACCAGCTCGGACATGCCGACCAGGGCGAGCGCGAGCCCGGCCGGCGCGAGCCCGAGGATCGCGTCCGGGTACACCGCGGGGAGGGTCGGCCGCGGCAGGCCGGGCGGGAGCGCGCCCGAGAACGCGACGCCCTGATCGGCGCCGAGGCCGAGGACCCGACACGCGAGCGAGGCGCCGATCAGCGCCACCAGGGCGCCGGGCACGCGGGGCGCCACGCGCCGGAGCAAGGCGATCGTGACGATCGCGACCAGCGCCAGGGCGAGGGCGGCGGCGCTCGTGTCGCCGACGGCGCGGCCGAGGGCGCCGAGCCGCGCGAGCGCCGAGGCCCGTCCCGTGACCTCGACGCCGAGGGCGTGGGGCAGCTCGCCGATCACGAGCAGCGCCGCGGCGCCGAGCGTGAAGCCGTGCACCACCGCCGGCGAGACGTAGCGCGCGAGGCGCCCGAGCCCGAGCACGCCGGCTGCGAGCTTCGCGAGCCCCACGATCAGGCAGAGTGTGCCGAGGACCGCGGCCACACCGTACTGAGACGGCAGGGTCGAGCTCGCGAGCGCGGCGCCGACCATCAGCGCGGCGGTGTTGGTCGCGCCCGAGGCGAGATGCGGCGAGTCGCGGAAGAAGCTCGCGACGATGCCCGGCACGATCATGGTGTAGACCGCGTGCTCGACGGGAACGCCCGCGACCAGACCGAAGGCGAGCGCCTGGGGGATCGAGACCAGGCCGACCGTCACGCCCGCCGCGAGATCCTGCGCGAGGCTCCGAGCCGTCGCGGCGGCGCTCCGCGCCATCTAGCGCGTCGACTCCGGCGGCGCGGTCACCACGATCACGGTGCTGTCGCTGCGCTCGAGCAGCGTCTCGACGCCGTGTCCGAGGAAGGGCCGGCCCGAGAGCTGCCGCAGGTTCGCGGCGAGCACGACGAGATCGGCCTCGATCTCGCGCGCGAGCGCCAGCAGGACGTCGGGCACAGAGACGCCGCGGCGGATCACGCTGCGGACCTCGACGCCCATCTCGCGGGCGAAGCTGCGCGCCTCGTCGAGCACCTGCTCGCCGACGCGCAGGCGCGGGTCGTCGGTGGCGCCGAGCGCGCCCTCCGGGTCCCCCGGCCAGCGCTCGAAGCCGCGCAGGGTCTCCTCGTCCGGAGCGGTGACGACGTGCACGAGCACGAGCTCCGAGCCCGCGCGACGCGCGATGGCGCAGGCGACCTCGAGCGCGGCGCGTCCGGTGCGGGTGCCCGTCGCGGGCACCACGATGCGTCGCGGCGCCACGGGCGCGTCGCCGTGGGCGGCGCCTCGCCGCACCATGATCACGGGCAGCGGGCTGCGCGTCAGCAGCTCGTCCACGAGGGGCGAGACCAGACGATCCGCGACGCGCAGGTCGGTCGCGCCCACGGCGATGGCGCCATAGCCCAGCATCGCGTGGTCGAGGATCGCGTCGAGGGGATCCTTCGCCGGCACGTGCGCGTGCTCGACGGGGCGATCCTTCAGCACCGCCAGCAACCGCTCGAGGTCGGCGGCGGGGACGTCGCGACCGGCCGAGAGCACCGTCACCTGCTGGCCCTCGGGCCAGAGCAGGTGCACGAGCCGCGCCGCGAGGATCGAGTTCGGGCCGCCGTGGCTCGGCAGCAGCAGACGCAGGGGCCGCACGAGCACGCTCTCGCCGAGCAGGCGCTCGCGCTCGAGGCGCTCGATCTCCTCGGGCGAGCCCGGCCAGGTCTTCAGCACGGCGCGCAGGATCGGAGGCGCCATCATCGAGGTGGCCATCGCCATCAGCACCACGGCGGTGTAGGAGCTCGGATTGAGCACGCCGAGCGAGAGGCCGACCGTCGCGACCACGATCTCGACCGCGCCGCGCGCGTTCAGGCCGGCGCCCAGGGCGAGGCCCTCGCGCGGCGAGAGGCCCGCGAGCCGCGCGCCGAGGTAGGCGCCCGCGAACTTCGAGGCGCTCGCCGCCGCCAGCACGATCCCGCCCCAGAGCAGGACCTCGGGATCGCGCAGCAGGACGCGGTCGGCGCGCAGCCCGGCGGTCGCGAAGAAGATGGGCGCGAAGAGCGAGAGCGTGACCGTGCGGAGCTGCGAGAAGACCTCGGGCTCCTGGAAGCGCGAGTTGCCGAGCACGATGCCGGCCACGAAGGCGCCGAACACCGCCTCGAGGCCGAGCCAGTGCGTGAGCGCGCCGGCCGCGAGGGCCGCGAGCACGCCGGTCGAGAGCGCGCCGGCGACGCCGGCCCGGCGCCGGCGCGCGCTGCGCAGCAGCGCGTCGATCGCGCGCTGGCCCAGCGTGAATGCGACGACGAGGAAGAGCGCGAGGCCGGCGAGCGTCGTCACCACCTCGCGCAGCTCGATCACGCCGGATTGCGCGAGGCCGGCGACGACGCCGAGCAGGATCCAGCCCGCGACGTCGTTCGCCATCGCTGCGGCCAGGAGCACCTGCGCGAAGTTGCGACGCATCAGGTCGAGCTCGGCCAGCACCTTCGCGATCACCGGCAGCGCGGAGATGCCGAGCGCGGTGGCCATGAAGAGCGCGAACACGTTCGGCGAGGCGTTCGGCCCGAGGAAGACGGGCGGCATCGCGAGCCCGACCCCGAAGCCGCAGAGCACCGGGATCACGAGGCTCGCCACCGCGACCTGGCCGGTCGCGCTCCAGCGGCGGCGGATCAGCCCGAGGTCGGTCTCGACGCCCGTGACCACGAGCAGCAGGAAGACCCCGAGCCAGGCCACGCCGGAGAGAAGGGCGTTCTGCGTCGGATCCGCGGGGAAGAGCCACGCTCCGGCGGCCGGCGCGAGCTTCCCCAGCACCGAAGGTCCGAGCACCAGGCCGGCGGCCAGCTCGCCGACCACGGACGGCTGGCCGAAGCGGCGCGCGAGGGCGCCGAGCGCGCGTGCAGCGACGAGCAGCGCCAGGAGCTGCAGCCAGAACAGCAGGAGCTGGTGCTCGCTCAGCACCCCGGATTCGCCCTCCCTGCCACGATCGGAAGCGGCCAGAGTATCCTCTGGCCGATGCCGCCGCGACCGCGTTCCGACGCCCGCGGCGCACGAGGGGTCGATCCCTCCGACACACGACGGGAGCGTCATGCCGAAGCTCGAGTTCTTCTTCGACTGCGGAAGCCCCTGGACCTATCTGGCCTTCCACCGGATCGAGGCCCTCGCCGCGGAGACCGGCGCCGATCTCCTGTGGCGACCGATCCTGGTCGGTGGCGTGTTCAACGCCGCGAACGGGAGCGTCTACGAGCAGCGCGAGCGGCCCGTGCCGGTGAAGATGCGCTACTTCGCGAAGGACCTGCAGGACTGGGCGCGTCTCTACGGCATCGCGATCCACTGGCCGAAGGTCTTCCCCGTGAACAGCGTGCGGGCGATGCGCGGCGCCTACGTCGCGCTCGACGCGGGCCGCCTCCCGGCCTACGCGCGACGGACCTTCGACGCCTACTGGGGCGAGGGCCGCGACATCGGCCAGGAGTCGGAGCTGCGCGAGATCGCCGCCGGCGTGGGCCTCGACGCCGACGCGTTCTCGGCCGGCATCGCGTCCGCCTCGGCGAAGGAGCGGCTGCGCACCGCGACGGACGAGCTCGTGGCGCGCGGCGGCTTCGGCTCGCCCACGATGTTCGTGGACGACGACGACATGTACTTCGGGAACGACCGCCTGCCGCTCCTGCGCGAGGCGCTGCTGCGCGCGGGCCGACCCGCGCGCTGACCCGACGCCCGGACACCCCTTCCCAGGAGGACCTCTTGAGCCAGCCGAAGCCTCTCGTGCGCAGCGTGCTCGCCGTGACCGATCTGTCTCCCTTCGGCAACGCGGCGATCCCTCATGCCTACGCGATCACGCCGAACGGCGGCGTGGTGCACCTGTTCCACGTGATGGAGCGCCAGCCCGTTCCGAGCCCGCTCTACGCGCACTACTCGCCGGCGCGACACGCCTCGCCGCAGGAGCGCGAGGCCGGGATGGCGCGCTGCCGCACCGACCTCGCGAAGCTCGAGCCGGCGGATGCGCGCACGCGCGGCGTGCGCACCGAGATCGACGTGGTCGAGGCCGAGGACGTGGCCCCCGCGATCCTGCGCGCGGCGCAGGCCGCCCGCGCCGACGTGATCTGCATCGCCACGCACGGCCGGACGGGGATCCTCGGCGCGCTCGTCGGCTCCGTCGCGAAGGCCGTGATCGAGGACGCCCGGCAGCCGCTGCTGCTCATCCGCTCGCGCTGACGCCCGCGCTCGCGCCGCGCAGCGCGAGGGGCGGCGGCGGCGCGAGCGACGACGCCTCGGCCCGGGCTGCGAGCACCACGTCGTGTCGGGGCGCGAGCGAGCAAGCCGGATCGGCCTCGGCCGGGTCGCCCGTGAGCGCAAACGCCTGGCAGCGACACCCGCCGAAGTCGCGCGCGCGCTCGGGGCAGTCGCGGCAGGGCGCGCGCATCCAGTCTTCGCCGCGGAACGCGCCCATGCCCGGGGCGTCCTCCCAGCACGTGCGCAGGTCGCGCTCCGGGAAGCGGTGGAAGGCGAGGCCCGGGAGCCCGCGCGCGGCGTGACACGGCAGCACGAGCCCGTCCGGCGCGATCACGATCGTCTTCTGCGCCCATCCGCCCATGCAGGGCTTCGGCCGGTCGGACCACCAGTCCGGCAGCACGAACAGGATCTCGGGCCGCGGGCCCGCGGCGCGCGCCTCCGCCACCGCGCGCGCCGCAGCGTCGAGGGCCGCGCGCGTCGGGAGCAGCGCGGCGCGATTGGCGAGCGCAAAGCCGTGGAGCTGCACGTTCGCGAGCTCGAGCTTGTCGGCGTCGAGCGCGCGTGCGAGGGCGACGATCTCGGCGACGCGCGAGAGGTTCCGGCGGTGCAGCACGACGTTCAGCGTGAGTGGCAGGTCGAGCGCGCGGACGGCGGCCGCGAAGGCGAGCTTTCGCGCCTGGAAGTCGCCGCCGGCCACCTCGGCCGCGGGCTCCGGAAGGACATCCTGCAGCGAGAGCTGGACGCTGCGCAGGCCGGCGCTCCGCAGCGCGGCGAGTCGTTCCTGCGCGAGCGGAATGCCGGAGGTGACGAGATGCGGGTAGAGCCCGGCCTCGGCCGCGCCCGCGACGATCGTCTCGAGATCGCGTCGCGCCGCGGGCTCGCCGCCCGTGAGACCGACGTGCACCGCGCCGAGGGCCGCGGCCTCGCGGAACGCGCGGGCCCAGGTCGCGGCGTCGAGGGCGTCGCCGACGGCCGCGAAGTCGACGGGGTTCGAGCAGTAGGCGCAGCGCAGCGGGCAGCGGTAGGTGAGCTCGGCGACCAGGTTCCAGGGGCGCGGCGCGCCGCTCACGGCGCGCTCTCGAGCACCCCGAGACGCTCCATGCTCGCGAGGAAGGCGTGCACGTCGGGCTCGACGTTCGGCACCGCCGGGTGTCGGTCGCGCAGCCGCTCGGCGATCGCCGCGGCGCTGGCCGCGCCGTCGCAGAGCGCGAGGATCTCCGCGCCGCTCGCGTTGATGCGCACGGCGCGCTCGGGCAGCACGACGAGCGCCGCGTCGGGACCGTCCGCGCGCAGCGCCGCGTGACGCGAGAGGCGCGGCCGCCGGCCCGCGGCCTCGATCGCGTCGAGGAGCCGCCACAGGATCTCGCACTTGCGCTCGAGGGCCGCGATGCAGCGCGCCTGGTCCTCCGGCGACGTCGCGCGGGCGAGCACGAAGTCGAGGCCGAAGCGGGCGTCGCGCGGCGCCTGCACCGTGCGGCTCCGGAAGTAACGGAGCCCCGCGGTGTCGACCCAGGGATAGTGGCGCTCGAAGGCCTCGATGCGGGTGCGCATGATGTCGCCCGCGAACATCTCGGTGAGCGAAGCCGCGACGCTCGCGAGCAGGTCGTTCGACTCCACCAGCCGGACGTAGTCGTCGCAGGCGTCGCGCACGCCGGGCAGCACGCCGGAGAGGTCCTCGACGCGCCGGCGGTCGAGGCCCACGGCGCCGGCCAGGGCGAGCCAGAGCTCGAGGCCGCCTTCGCCGGGCGCGCGGCCGTCGTGGTCGTGGAGGCGCCCGACCCACTCGCGGCGGAAGGAGGCGTCGTCGGATTTCGCGAGGATCAGGCCGTCCTTCACCGGGATCCGCGTCTGGTAGTAGTAGCGGTTGCGCACCCAGAGCCGGATCTCCTCCGGCGTGAGCGCGCCCGCGTGCATGCGCTGGTTGAAGGGATGCTTGTCGTGGTAGCGCTCGGCTCCTACTCCGCGGAGCCGCGCTTCGAGCTCCGCCGGGGTCATAGCTCGAGCTCCAGGCCGTCGGAGGCGATCTCGACGCCTGCGGCCTCGGCCCAGCGCCGCTCCTTCGAGCCGGCGTCGACCAGCGGGTTCGTGTTGTTGAGATGCGTGTAGAAGCGGCGGCCCGGGAGCGCCGAGAGGCGGGCGAGGCTGCCCTTCTCGCCAGACACGGGGACGTGTCCCATGGTCAGCGCGTCCGGCGCGCCGGGGCGGGACGCCGCGAGCTCGTCCGGCGTGAAGAAGGTGCCGTCCACGAAGCAGAGCGCCGCGGCCTCGAGCTCGGCGGCGGTGCCGCCCTCGAGCGTGCGCGCGCCGGGCACGTACACGGCGCGGCGGCCCGTCGCCGCGTCGGTGAGGCGCACGCCCACGGTGGCCTCCGGCGTGTTCGCGACCGTGTCGCCAAGATGCGTCGGCACCTTGCCCGCCACCGGGAAGATCCGCGCCTCGACGCGCTCGTCGCGGTCGAGGAAGACGGGCTCGTCGAGCTTCAGGACGCCCCAGGCCGGCTCGAGCAGGCGGAACACCGCGTTCTGCTGGAGCAGCGCGTCGCGCACCCAGCGCGTCGAGAGGATGCGATAGGGCAGCGACTCCCGGAGCACGAGCAGCCCGAGCACGTGATCGAGGTCGGCGTTCGTGAGCAGGATCGTGTCGAGGGGAAGGTCGCGGGTTCCGGGCCGCGGGTGGAGGCCGGGAAAGCGCGCGAGCTGCTCGCGCACGTCGGGGCTGGCATTGACGATCGACCAGCGCCGCCCGTCGCCCGAGACGGCGAGGGACGGCTGCATGCGCGGGGTCAGGTCGGGATCGCCGCCGCGCGCACGCGTGCAGTTCGCGCAGCCGCAGTTCCACTGCGGCAGGCCTCCGCCGGCGCTCGATCCGAGGACGCGAAGCTTCATCGCCCCGAGGATGCCGCAGCGCGAGCGGCGCGGCCTCAGCCCCCGGCTTCCTCGCGCAGCTTCGCGAGGGCGCGCGCAGCGCCCTCGGCGCGAAGCCGGCGCTTCGACTCCGCGTAGGCCGCTCGCGGCAGCAGCGCGAGGCGCCGCGCCGCCTCGAGGGCGAGGCGCTCGGCCTCATCCGGCGAGGCGGCGGCGCCGTCGACGATGCCGTGGTCGGCCGCCTCGTCGGGCGTGAAGACGCGGGCGTGCAGCAGCGCCTCCGTGCGCCAGCGCGACGGGATCGCCGACTCGGCGATGAACGCCATCCAGGCCGGCATCGGGATGCCGATCGCGACCTCGTTGAGCTGGAGCTTGAAGGGGCCCGCGGTTGCGACGCGGAGATCGCAGGCGAAGGCGAGCACGGCGCCGCCCGCGATCGCGTGACCCGTGACGGCGGCGACCGTCGGCAGCGGAAACCCGTGCACGCGCAGCATGGTGCGCGCGAAGGTCTCCGAGAGCGCGCGCAGGCCGTCGGGCGGAAGGCTCGGCAGGAGCTTCAGGTCGAGGCCGCCCGAGAAGAAGCCCGCGCGCCCGGCGACGACGAGCGCCTTCGCGCCGTCGGCCTCGGCGCGGTCGAGGCTCGCGCCGAGCTCCTCGAACCAGGGCCCGCTCATGGCGTTGGCCTTCCCGTCGTCCAGCCGGATGCGGGCGATGCCGTCTGTGAGCTCGTACGCGATGCGCATGCTTCACCTCCGTGTCGGCGCGGCGCTGCGCGCCGGCCTTGCTCGTCTCCCGGCGCGTCAGCCGCGGCGCGCCCACTCGCGGGCCCAGCCGTCGAGGGGCGCGAGCGCCGCGAAGAGCGCCATGCCGTCGTCCGTCAGCGCGTAGCCCTCGCCCTCGCGCAGCGCGAGCACGCCCGCGTCGCGCAGCTCCGCGAGGCGCGTGTTCAGGACCGTGGGCGACACGCCGTCGCAGCGCTCCTGGAGCGCGCGGAAGGCGAGGGCGCCGTCGCGCAGCTCCCAGATCACACGCAGCGCCCAGCGCCGTCCGAGCAGGTCGAGCAGCGCCATGATCGGACGGCCGCTCCGGGAGCCACGGACCGGGAGGCCGGGGCGCGGCGCCTGCGGCGCGCGCGCGGCCCGGGTACGCCGCTTCGGCGCGCTCTTCCGCTCGGCCATCCCACCTCCTGCTTCCTGCGTGCCGGCGGCCCGGCTGCGCTCCGCCCGCCCTGACCTTGCGCTACTGAAATCGTAGCAGTACGCTACGGAAACAGTAGCAACCTCGGAGGCTCCATGAAGACCCCCCGCCTCGCTCCCCTCGAGCCGCCCTACGCCCCGGACATCGAGGCGACCCTCCGCTCCATGATGCCGCCCGGCATGCCGCCGTTGCGGCTCTTCCGCACGCTCGCCCACAACCCGCGTGTCCTCGGCAAGATCCGCGCCTCGAACCTGCTCGACCGGGGCTCGATCGCGCGCCGGGATCGCCAGATCGTGATCATGCGCGCCACGGCGCGGGCCGGCGGCGAGTACGAGTGGGGCGTGCACGCGGCGTTCTTCGCGGCGAAGGTCGCGCTCACCGACGCGCAGATCGCGGCGACCGTGCACGGCGGGCCGGACGATCCGGCGTGGAGCCCACGCGAGCGTCTCCTGATCCGCGTGGTCGACCAGCTCCACGACACGGCCCGGATCGACGACGCGCTCTTTGACGAGCTCGCCGCCGCCTACGACCCCGCGCAGCTCGTCGAGCTGGTCGTGCTCGCGGGCTTCTACCGCACGATCTCGTGCGTGGTGAACGCCTTCGCGATCGCGCACGAGGAGGGCGCGCCGCGCTATCCCGCGAACTCCTTCGAGTAGTCGACGCTGAGCCAGCGCTCCGGGCGCACGCGCACCAAGATGCTCCCGCCCGCTGCGCGATCGCCGGCCGTCGCGGCGACGTAGCGGTCGCCGAGCTCGGGGCCGAGGTAGCGGCGCGCGATCGGCCGGCCGTCGCGCTCCACGTCGGAGGGCCCGATCGCGCTCACGGGGCCTTCGATGCTCACGTACTTGTAGGGCGGCTGCTCGGTCTGCGCGCAGAGCGAGACGCGCAGGCCTTCCGCCAGCAGGCCGCCCTTCCGCGACACGCGGTCGGTGATGAAGCGGATCTCGCCGCCCGGCTCGTAGGCGTACCAGACGGGAACCGTGAGCGGCCCGCGCCCCGGGTTTGGGATCGCCAGCACGCCCACGTGCAGGTCTGCCAGGAACTTCTCGCGCTCGTCCTTCGTCATCGGCATCAGTAGCCCTCCTCTCGTCCCGTCAGCGACAGCACCCTTGCGTCGCGCTGGAGCCGGCCCTCGTGGTTCTCCTCGATCCGCCGCGCGGCGTCCTCGACCGCGAACATGCGGCGCCGGATCCACGCTTCGGCGAGATCGCGCCGGCCCGGTTCGGCCGCCGCCTGGCGCAGCAGCTGCACCGCAGCCAGCACGTCGATCACCATCTCGGCCAGGAGCTTCGCGCGCAGCAGGGCGTAGCCGAGATCGCCGAACAGCGTCTTCATCGACTCCTCGATCTCGCCGATGCCCTGCTCGACTCGTGCGCCCAGGGTCGCGAGCTCGGGCCGGTCGCGCAGGCCGAGGAGCACGGCGCGCGCCTCCTCGAACGTCACGCCGAGGGCGCCCTTGCCCATCTCGCGCAGCGCGAAGCTCGCCTGGATCTCGCTCGTGCCCTCGTACACCGTCATGATCAGGCTGTCGGCGTGGAGCTTCGCCACGTCGGCGTCGAGGGTGTAGCCGACGCCGCCGAGGACCTGCATCGCGTCGCGCGTCACGTCGTGGCAGACCTCCGTCGCGAAGTACTTGCAGAGCGGCGTCAGCAGGCGCAGCTGCGTGGTCTCGCGCTCGAGCTTCGCCTCGAGCGCCGTGCGCTCGGCCTCGCCGCCGCGCTTCGCGGCGAGAGCGGCCTCGGCCGCGAGCGTGAAGTCGAGCAGCTCGAAGGCGTGGTAGAGCAGGGCGCGCACGGCCTCGAGGTTCACCGCCATCTTCGCGAGCATCGTCTTCACCAGCGGCTGCTCGGCGATCGGCTTCTCGAACTGGACGCGCTCGCGGGCGTAGCGGAGGGCGTCGGAGAGCGCGCCTTCGGCGAGGCCCAGCGCCTGGGCGGCCACGCCGAGGCGCGCGTTGTTCATGAGGTCGAGCATGGCGCGGAAGCCCTTGCCCTTGGCGCCGAGGCGCACGCCGAGCGCGCCGTCGAAGACCACCTCGCAGGTGGGCGAGCCATGGAGCCCGAGCTTGCGCTCGAGCCGTGAGACGCGCACGCCGTTCGGCGTGCCGTCGGGGCGGTGGCGCGTCACGAGCACCAGGGAGAGCCCGTTCGTCGTGCCCTTCGTGGCCTCGAAGCCGTCGGCGTCGCGGGCCAGCACCAGGTGCACCTCGGCGCCGCCGTTCGTGATGAAGATCTTCTGCCCGTCCACGCGCACCTGGCCGTCCGGCAACTCGGTGGCGCGAGTCGTGATGCGCACGAGGTCGCTGCCGGCCTGGGCCTCGGTCAGATCCATGCAGCCCTGGACCTCGCCCGACGTGAAGCGGGGCAGGAAGGCGCGCTTCACCTCCTCGCTGCCGTACTTCTCGATGTCGCCGGCGACGCCGGCCTGGAGGCCGATCACGGTCATCAGGCTGGTGTCGGCGCGCGAGAGCATCTCGAGCACCATCGCGTTCACGAGGGCGGGCATCGCGGGGCCGCCGTACTCCTCCGAGATCGGGAGCGCGACCAGGCCCGCATCGCGCAGGGCGTCGTAGGCGTCGCGGATGTGCTGCGGCGGGCGTGCGCCGCCGTCGGGCGTGAGCTCGGCCTCGGCGCTCCAGTGCTCGCGTGCCGGGCGCTCGAAGCCCGCCGCCAGGGACGCGACCGTCTCGAGCACGGTCCGGAACGCGCCGACCTCGGCGTCGCGATCGACCGGCTCGCCTCGCCGGAGCGCGAGCACGCCCTCCCAGTCGATGAGACGCTCGAGATGAAGCCGCATGACGTCGCTCAGGTAGTCGCTCATGGTGGGACTCCTCTGCGGGGGCGCGAAGCCATGGTAGCTTCCGCCCCATGGCCCCGCGCTTCGAACGTGTCGCCCCGATCGTCGACTTCCCTGCCCTCGAATCACGCATCCGCGCGTTCTGGCGCGAGCGCGGCGTCTTCGCCGCGACGCTCGAGAAGCGCGCCGGCGCGCCGCGCTTCGTGTTCTACGAGGGTCCGCCCACGGCGAACGGCCTGCCCCACAACGGGCACGTGCTGACCCGTGTGATCAAGGACGTCTTCCCCCGCTACAAGACGATGCGTGGCCACCTGGTCGAGCGGAAGGCCGGCTGGGACACGCACGGCCTGCCCGTCGAGATCGAGGTCGAGAAGGAGCTCCGGATCCAGGGCAAGGAGGCGATCCAGGCCTACGGGGTCGAGCCCTTCGTGCGCCGCTGCATCGAGAGCGTGTTCCGCTACACGCGCGAGTGGGAGGACCTGACCGAGAAGCTCGCGTTCTGGGTCGACCTCGAGAACGCCTACGTGACGTTCCACGAGAGCTACGTCGAGAGCGTGTGGTGGGCGCTGTCGCAGCTCTTCGAGCGCGACCTCCTCTACCGCGGCCACAAGGTCGTGTGGTGGTGGGCGCAGGGCGGGACGGCGCTCTCCGCGGCCGAGGTGGGGCAGGGCTACAAGCAGGTCGAGGACCCCTCGCTCTACGTGCGCTTCCCGCTGCGCGACGAGCCCGGCACGGCGCTCCTGGCCTGGACGACCACGCCCTGGACGCTGCCCTCGAACGCTTTCGCCGCCGTGAAGCCCGACGTCGACTACGCGGTGGTGCGTGACGGCGACGCGCGCCTGGTCGTGGCCGCGGCGCTCGTGCCCGCGCTCGCCGAAAAGGTGGGGCGCGAGCTCCCCGTCGAGCGCCTGCTGCGCGGCGCCGATCTCGTGGGGCGGGAGTACGAGCCGCCCTTCGACTGGTACGCGCGCGAAGGCCGGAAGCCGGGGCTCTGGCGCGTCGTCGCCGCGGACTTCGTCGAGCTCGACGCGGGCAGCGGCGTGGTGCACTGCGCGCCGGCCTTCGGCGAGGTCGACTTCGAGCTGCTGCGCACCGAGCAGAAGCGCGAGCCGTCGCTCCCGCTGCTCTGCGCCGTGAAGCCCGACGGCACGTTCGACGCGGCGGTGGCGCCGCCAGCCTACGCGGGGCGCTGGGTCAAGGAGTGCGACCGCGACCTCCAGCGCGAGCTGAAGGAGCGCGGCCTCGTCTGGCACGCCGAGCGCTACCTGCACGACTACCCGTTCTGCTGGCGCAGCGACCAGGACCCGCTGATCCAGTACGCGCGCCCCACCTGGTACGTGCGCACCACGGCGCGCGTCGACGACGCGCTCGCGAACAACGCCCGCATCCACTGGCTGCCCGAGCACATCCGCGACGGACGCTTCGGCGACTTCCTGCGCAACAACGTCGACTGGGCGCTCTCGCGCGAGCGCTTCTGGGGCACGCCGCTGAACCTCTGGGTCAACGACGAGACGGGCGAGGTCGACGCACCGGCCTCCGTCGCGGCGATCCTCGAGCGCAATCCGCGCGCCTTCGAGCGCTTCGACGCGGCACGCGCCGCGGACCCCACGCTCTCGCCGCACCTGCGCGTGCACAAGCCCTGGATCGACTACGTGACGTGGCAGCGACCGGGAACGCCCGGGACCTTCCGCCGCGTACCCGAGGTGATCGACGTCTGGTTCGATTCGGGCTGCATGCCGTTCGCGCAATGGGGCTACCCGCACCGCGGCCACGCCGAGTTCGAGAAGGCCTTCCCCGCCGACTTCATCTCCGAGGCGATCGACCAGACACGCGGCTGGTTCAACTCGCTGCTCTGGGTCTCGACCCTGCTCTTCCCCGAGCACGAGAAGCCGCACCCCTACAAGACCTGCATCGTGCTCGGGCACGTCTGCGACCGCGAGGGCAAGAAGGAGTCGAAGAGCAAGGGCAACTACACGCCGCCGGAGGTGATCCTCGACCGCGTACGCCTCGAGTTCGCCGTGGTCGAGGGCGACGCGGCGGGCGCGACGCCGCCGCGCGGGCGCGCGCGCATCGCGCGCGAGGACTACGAGGGCCTCGACCTCGCGGGCCACGAGGCGAAGGTGCGCGTCTACCGCAGCGACGCCGAGGCCGCGGCGCAGGAGGTCGTGCTCGAGCCCGCGAAGCTCCCGCGACGCGTGGTCGTGCTCGCGCCGGAGGACCGCGCGGTGCTCGGCGTCGGCGCGGCGCCCCACGGCCTCGCGACGCTGGCGGCGGACGTGCCGCGCCTCGCGCCGGAGACGAAGCTCTGGGTCGAGGATCCGTCGACGCCGGCGCCCGGCGCGGACGCCTTCCGCTGGTTCTTCTTCGCCGCGAACCCGCCCTGGAATCCGACCCGCCACTCGCTCTCGGCCGTGCGCGCGCTGCAGCGCGAGCTGCCGCTGAAGCTCCGCAACGTCTACGCGTTCTTCACGATCTACGCGAATGTCGACGAGTTCGACCCGAACGAGACCGCCTGCAAAGCCGGCCGGCGTCCCCCGCGCGAGCGCGCGCTGCTCGACCGCTGGATCCTCTCGGAGCTCGCTCTTGCGAATGCCGCGGTGGTCGAGCACATGGACGCGTACCACGTCTACGAGGCGACGCAGGTCCTGACCGAGCTCGTGGATGCGCTCTCGAACTGGTGGGTGCGCCGCAGCCGCGACCGCTTCTGGGCGCCGGGCCTGGGCCCCGACAAGCTCGATGCGCACTGGACGCTCTTCGAGTGCCTGGTTCAGCTCGCGAAGCTCCTGGCGCCGTTCCTGCCCTTCACCGCCGAGGACATCTGGCAGAACCTGATGGTGCGGGCGTTCCCGAAGCTGAAGGACGCGAGCGTGCACCTCGCCGACTACCCGGAAGCGGACCGCGACGCGATCGACGAGCCGCTGGTGCGCACCATGCGCGCGGTGCGCGAGCTGGTGTCGCTCGGCCTCCAGGTGCGGACGACCCAGAAGCTCCGGGTGCGGCAGCCCCTCGAGGCCGCGGAGATCGCCCTCGCCGATCCGGGCCTCGCTCCGGCCCTGGAGCAGCATCTCGCGCTCGTGCGCGAGGAGCTGAACGTGCACGAGGTGCGCTTCGTGCCGAAAGCCGACGAGTACGTGCGCTACCTGGTGAAGCCCAACTTCCGGGCGCTCGGCCCGCGCGTCGGCAAGCAGATGCCCGCGGTGAAGGCGGCCCTCGCGGGCGCCGACGGCGCGGCACTGCTGCGCGAGATGGAGTCGCAGGGAAGCGTCACGATCGAGGCCGGCGGCGAGCGCTTCGCGCTCGGGCCCGAGGAGATCGCCGTCGCGCTCGAGGCGAAGGAGGGCTTCGCGGCGGCGAGCGGCGGCGTTGGCGTGGTGGTGCTCCACACGAGCCTCACGCCCACGCTGGTGGAAGAGGGTCTCTTCCGCGAGGTGCTGAACCGGGTGCAGACGCTGCGCAAGGACCTCGACCTCGAGTACACCGGCCGCATCCGGCTCACGCTTGCCGGCGCGCCGCACCTGCTGGCCGCGGTGCGCCCGCGCGTGGACGTCCTCGCGAGCGAGACGCTCGCCGTCGCGGTGGCCCTCGACGCCGAGCCGGCACCCGGCGCGCACCGCCGCGAGACCGAGATCGACGGCGAAGGCCTGGTGATCGGCCTCGCCGTCGCCGGCGACGCGTGAGCGACGCACCGAACGATTCCGACGACGCCCGCGCACACGCCGACGAGCCGCACGAGGGCGTCGTCGCCGTCGTCGTCGAGCGTCACGCATCCGGCCGCACGCGCGGGCCCGAGCAGGACTGCGTTGCAAGCGAGGAGCCGCTCGAGATCCAGCTCGGCGCTACGCCGCTCGCGGTCCTGATGCGCACGCCGGGAGCGGACGAGGAGCTCGCGCTGGGCTTCCTCGTCACCGAGCGCGTGGTCGCGAGCGCGGCGGAGGTGGCGTCGATTCATCCATGCAGCGTGGTGTCGCGTCCCGAGGCCGAGGGAAACGTGGTGCGGGTGCTGCTGCGCGAGGGCGTCGCGGTGGACTTCGAGCGCCTGCGTCGCAACCTCTACGCCTCGGCGAGCTGCGGCATCTGCGGCAAGGCGACGCTCGAGAACGTGCTCGAGATCTCGCCGCCCCTCGACGATCCGGCCCGCTTCGCGCCCTCGTTCTTCGTCGGCCTGCCGGAGCGCCTGCGCGCGGCCCAGGCCGGCTTCGAGCGCACGGGCGGGCTCCACGCCGCGGCACTCGTCGCGCCGGACGGCGCCCTGCTCGCGGTGCGCGAAGACGTCGGCCGACACAATGCCGTGGACAAGGTGATCGGCTTCGCGGCGCGCGGCGGGCAGCTGCCGCTCGCGGGCCACGTGCTCCTGGTCTCGGGCCGCATCTCCTACGAGATCGCGCAGAAGGCCCTCGCAGCGCGGATCCCGGTGATCGCTGCCGTCTCGGCGCCGAGCTCCCTGGCCGTGGACCTCGCCGAAGCCGCGGGCATCGCGCTCGTGGGCTTCCTGCGCGGCGGGAGCTTCAACGTCTACGGCGCGCGCGAGCGGATCGCCGCGCGCTGAGGGCGATGCGGCGCCGCCGGTCCCCCGTCTCCCGGCCACAAAGCCTCCATCCTCGCCTAGACTGATTCCGTGGCCCCGACCGAGGACGACGAAACGACCCCGCTCGCGCCCGACGACGGCGTCGCCGGCGGCTTCGCGTCGATCGTCTCGAGCGCGCGCGCGGTGGCCGCGAAGGTCGGCCTGGCCGGCGGCGCGCGCGCCCTGCTGCAGATGAACCAGGCCCGGGGCTTCGACTGCCCGGGCTGCGCCTGGCCCGACCCCGAGCCCCGCGGCGCAATCGAGTTCTGCGAGAAC